>Ga0208881_1000027_pt1 | contig 45340 bp, 31 predicted proteins | sample Knorr_S23_td_AAI_FD_185610 | JGI IMG/M metagenome (GOLD analysis project Ga0208881, IMG submission 185610) | Marine microbial communities from Southern Atlantic Ocean transect - Knorr_S23_td_AAIW_ad_876m_LV_B (SPAdes) (version 2) | ecosystem: Environmental > Aquatic > Marine > Oceanic | place... | reverse complement strand
AAAGGGTTCATTGGCAGTACCTGAAATTTTCTGTGGTATAGAGATGCGACGAATTCGATAAGTAAATACGATTAATCCAACGATCAGCGGGGCAGGAGAATGATTACTATGATAATGAATAGCAGAAGTTGCATTAGGAACTACCCCGGATTGTTATGAACTATTTCGATTGCAGGTACAAACGTTGAATAATATTAAAATAAAACCTTACAGTTTTCTATTTGATCTCTATTCTCCGCTAAAACTTCTGCCCGCCAGTTGTCCCCGTTTCTCGTTAACTGTGAGCAACAGCACTAATCCGGCTATAAAGAACCCAAGCGTGGTGAACATTGCAACTTGATAGTTGCCATCAGTTAGACGGTTGACGATTCCGTAACTGACTGGCCCGAGTATAGCGGCCGCTCTTGAAGCCAATCCCCAGAGCCCAAAGAATTCAGCGTTACGCGATTCGGGCGTAAGTCGGCCAACCAATGCTCGCCCGCCGGCTTGGGTGGCACCCATGGCCAAGCCAATCAGGTTACCGGCAATCCAGACATCTCTTTCCTGGTCAGCCAGTAACGTCAGTATTATGGCCACTATCCAGACCAATAGTGCGCCAGTGAGACTGGGCACTGAGCCCCAACGGTCCTGGGCAAACCCGAACGCAAATGCGCCGGCGGCAGCGGTAAAATTCACCACCATGATGAGGATGATTAATTGTTGACTGTCGAAGCCCAGTACCTCTTGAGCGTAAATTGCGGCGACTACCACTACCGTGGAAACTCCTGCCTGGAACAGAGTTAGGCACATCAGGAAGCGGAACAGGTCCGGTAATTGTGCTGAGTGGGCAAAGGTTTGTTTCACTTTGGTGAAGCCTGCACGCAGGTACGAAAATCCAGTTGGCACTGCTCTTTGAATAGCTCGTTCCTTCAGCCATATAAAGGTTGGCGCGGCGGTGGAGGCGAAGATTATTGCTGTGAACAGTAACGACATTGGTACGTAATGTGTTGCATCCAGGCCCTGGCTTTCCGACCAGTTGATATAAGCCAGGCAGACTCCAAGGGTTAACAGTCCACCAAAGTAACCCAGGCTCCAGCCATAACCTGATATCTTCCCCATGTTTTCGGTTCGGGCAATTTCTGGCAGGAAGGAGGCAATAAAATTTTCACCACTGGCGAAAGCAATGTTAGATACAATTACAAATAACACGGCCAGAGCTACAAAGCCCGGCCCCGCGAGGCCTAACAAGCCGGTGGATAACACACAGGCTATGGTCGTGATAAGGAGAAAAGTTTTCTTGTTGGCCCGGTAATCAGCTATGGCACCCAGGACAGGGGCGCTCACAAGTACAAAGAAATTAGCGATTCCGATCGATAAGGTCCAGAGTAGTGTGGCCGTACCGGGAGATTGCTGATCAATGTTTGCAGCGACAACGCCTACGAAGTAGGCACTGTATATAGTCGTAAGTACAACTGTTGAGTAGCCGGAGTTGGCGAAATCATAGAATGCCCAGGCCAGAATTTCACGCCCACTGGCGGGGGTTGTTGTGACTGTTTCTGTCTGGTTGATCTCTGGTTCACTCATAACGTCTGTTTCCTACAAATTAACTGACACACCTCCCGGAAGTGCATACACTCTAACCCGGTATTCTTGGTAAGCAAGCGGAGTAGGTGCCCTTTGAATGGAAGGATGAAATCAATCGCAATAAGGGCTATTGACTGCTGGATGGCGGTGATCCCCAGGGTAACGCCTGACAGTTCGGTTTTACAGGGATGCAAAATCGTTTCTCACCGTGGTGAACATGATAACAAGGAGGTCATGGAAAATACCCTGCGAGCCTATGACATTGCAAGAACTAACGGTGTATGGGGTGTTGAGGTGGATATTCGGTGGACGGCAGACCTGGTTCCCGTAGTTTGCCATGATCCTGATGGTGGCCGGGTTTTTGGCAATCCAATTATCGTAGGAGAGAAAAGCTTTGCGGAACTTAGAGAAGTTATTCCCGACATACCTTCGTTGGAAGAACTCATTGACAAATTTAGTGTCAACACTCACCTCATGATCGAACTAAAAGCTGATCCCTTTCCGCAAAAAGAGAAACAGAAACAGATACTGAAACAGCTTTTGTCTTCATTAAAGCCCATTACAGATTTCCATATACTGGCGCTTGATAATGCGTTATTTGAGATGGTGGATTTCCTTCCACGAGAATGTTACATGCCGGTGTCACAAGTGAATATCAAACAAATGAGTAAGGCCAGTCTAGAAGGTACCTATGGTGGATTCGGAGGACACTTTCTATTGATGACTGACGAGATAAAGCAAAGGCATGAAAGCATAGGACAAAATATAGCAACAGGATTTGTAGCTTCTCGTAATTCCCTGTTCCGGGAATTGAATAGGGGCGTGGATTGGGTATTCAGTAATCACGCTGTAAAATTACAAGAAATTCTTGAACGTTATCGCTGAACTAGCGAGAAAACGAAGCACTTAATTGTCTCCGTTTCCTTTGGTTGTTCTACGGCAGAGCTAAAGTAACTACAGTGTTTGTTGAGACAACTGATACGTATTGCTTGCCATTTACAGCATAGGACATTGGGCTGGCCCGAATGATTCGAGGCGTTTGATGACGAAATAGGGTCTCACCGTTACCTGCATCCAGGGCATAAAAACCACCATCTTCGATTCCTTGAAACACTAAATCTCCTGCCGTGACCAAGTTACCACTTGCACCGATTCCTGACTGAGCGGGTAATTCAGTTTGCCAGGCCTGCTCACCATTAATTGGGCTGTAAGCGGAAACGGTTAGGCTTGGTGGATAACCGTCTGAGATCCTGTCCAGTTCTGAAAAACTCTCAGTATGTCCGCGACTGTCCGGCCCCGGTGTGAGTGAATCGCCAACCGGCTGTACATTGAGTGATATCGCACCATTCTTGCCGGTGATGTAAATAAGCTGGGTACGTGGACTGAACGAAGCAGAACCGAAACTGGAACCGCCGTGAGAGACTATGTAGGGCTCGGTTAGAGAATAAGGCGTGTACATCTGTTTGCTGCGTGCCGCAAGTGCTGGATCGTCAAACGGAATGAACGTGGCACACAGGGGATCCATAGGAATGCCACGGGCAGTGTGTGGAATAGGTTGAGTCGGATAAACAATTTCACCTGGCACATCTGTTTCCGTAGGCACTGCCGTTTCCACCATCGGGAACAACGGCTGCCCACTGTCTCGATGCCACATATAAAACAGGCAGTTCTTACCGCCGGCAGCAACGCCCTTTATGATATCGCCTTCTTCGTTGGAGATATTAAACAACAAGGGGCCAGTGACATGATCCCAGTCCCACAGATCGTGATGCACCGCTTGGTAGTACCACGCGAGTTCTCCTGTATTCATATCAAGAGCAATCGTGGCATTTGAAAAAAGATTCGCACCTGCTCGCGCCGAACCGTCATAGTCCGGTGACGGGTTACCGGCGTTGACGTAAACGAGTCCCAGTTCAGTATCAATAGCTGGCGGAGTCCAAACCCCACCACCAGCGCGTTGACCTGTACCCCATGTGCTTTGGGCTATTTCCCAGCCGGAGTCACTCGGAGTTTGGGGGATAGTGTTAAACACCCATTCAACCGTTCCGGTTTCTACATCGATTCTGATTACCAGGCCACCGGGTATATGACCTTCCGATAATGCGGCGGCGACGTACATTTTCCCGTCGTGGATTGTAGGAGGCGTGGTAAGACGATAGCCCAGACTGATCGGATCCGTATTCACCGAATAGACATCTGGGTACTTGAAGTTAAGCGCCTCGGCAACCACTTTCAATACTCCGGTATCCCCGAAGGATCGGATGACTTCACCATTACCAGCATCGAAGGCATAAAGGTCTGCACCACGGTAGGCATAAACCCTGCCCTCTGAGTAGGTAGAGCCACGCACAGGACCACCTGCTGAGCCCGCATCCAATGGTCGTCGCCACAACTCTGCGCCTGAGGTAGCATCGAGAGCAAACATTGTGTTGCGCGAGTGCAGGAACATGACCCCGCTAACAACCAATGGCGTGGCCTGGGTGATGTCGTCCTGAGGACCAGGCGAGAATGTCCAGGCTTCCAGCAGTTGATCCACGTTGGATTTGTTAATCTGGTCCAGTTCTGCGTAACGACTATTATGAATATTTAGATTCTGGCTAGGCCAGTCATAGGAGCCCGATTGGGCATCCAGTAAAGTGGGGCTAGTTACTAATAAGAGAAGAAGTGTTCTTATAGTTCTCATTAAGTTCTCCTTAATTTGTTTTGAACTAGTTCCGTGAGATTATCAGTACTTAATTTCTAAACCAAGAGCCGGCAATAGACATGAAAACAGTTCAAGCAGGATTTGTGCTGCTACCATAATTCCTCTAGGCTTTCCCATTGTCAAAAACAAGAAAAAAGAGGCACTCTATGCTCAGGAAATTCCATGCTCTTCTAGGGTTGTTTGCCGTCATACTTCCCTTGCAGTTTTTAAACGTCGTGGCGGCACAAGACTTTGACAATATTGAGATTACAGCGACCCAGGTTACTGATTCCATTTACATGCTGCAGGGCAGTGGTGGCAATATCGGTGTCTCCGTTGGTGATGACGGCACTTTCATTATTGATGATCAGTTTGCACCGCTAACCGATAAGATTTCAGCCGCGATAGGCGAGTTAACTGACCAACCTGTAGAATTCGTAGTTAATACCCATTTTCATTTCGATCACTCGGATGGTAATGAAAATTTTGGGCGTGCCGGTGCCTATATTGTAGCGCAAGACAATAGCCGCAAGCGTATGGAAGTTGATCATGTCGTTAACGGGCGCCCTCAGCCTGCTTATGACGAGGTGGGACAACCCAAGATTACATTCTTCGATACCATGCGATTCTATTTCAATGGTCACACAATTGATCTTATCCATACCGGTATTGGACATACCGATGGTGATGCGCAAATCTATTTTCGCGAAGCTAATGTTATACATACTGGTGATATGTTCGTCCGCTATGGGTTGCCGTTTATCGATCAGCCAAATGGCGGATCTACGGATGGGATGATTGACGCTTTATGGAATATCGCGGGAATTATTGATGACGAAACAATTATTATTCCTGGCCATGGGCAGCTTTCAAACCGTGCTGATTTGCTCGATTTTCGCAATATGTTGATGACGATGCGCACCCGTATCAAGGCAGCAATTACTGAGGGACTAACTGCTGACCAGATGGTTGCAGGAACCCCGGCGCAGGGCTTGGCTGAGCCCGGACAGAGAACCGACGCATGGTTGCGTGCTGCCTATGCTGAATATAGGCAAGATAACTAAATTGTGCTGAAAGCACGAATAGGCTATGGTTTAACCATTGAATTTGAAATTTTCAGGGAGCTTCCCATGGAAAAAATTAGTACATTGATTTTATTCGGTTTTTCCAGTTTCTGTGCAGTATTGGTCTTTGCCCAGGATTACGAAATTCCCCGGACGCAGTGGGGGCAGCCTGACCTGCAAGGGGTATGGAATTTTTCTTCCAACGTTCCAATGCAACGGCCTTCCCGATTTGGTGAAAGACAGTTTCTTACAGAGGAAGAAATTGCCGAAGCCGCGGTAAGCCGGGCAACTGCTGATGCCAATTCCGATGGGGCATTGCCTATCGAAGGCGTGGACGGGTCATACAATGATTTCTGGATAGAGAGTGCAGGTATTGGTGGCAACGTAAGAACCTCGCACATTATTTCCCCCTCTGACGGACGTTTGCCTCCCATGGCGGAAGGGGCAGCCTTACAGAGGGGCGTATACGGAGGTAGTACTACAGGAGCCTCGCGGCCAGTTCGTATTTCTGCGGGAGGCATCGGCACTGATGGACCGGAAGACCGGGGACTGTCTGAGCGCTGTATTATCGGATTTAACGCGGGACCACCGTTTGTGCCTAGCTTGTACAACAACAATGTGCAGATTTTCCAGAGTAAAGACACCGCAGTGTTGTTGACCGAGATGATTCATGATGCCCGCGTTGTGCATCTCTATGAATCCGCCGCAGCGATGGGTCAGCTTGATGACGACGTAAGACTCTGGACGGGGGATTCACGGGGTTATTGGGATGGCGATACGTTAGTTGTAGTCACAAAAAACTTCAACGGCATGTCCTCAAGTTTTGGCTTCAGCGGTACATCCTATGACAAGGTGCTCACCGAGCGTTTCAGCCGTATGGGGCCTTACACAGTCGACTATGAATTTATGATCGATGATCCGTCCACCTACAGCGACAAATTTACCGCCATTGTGTCTATGACCAAGGTGGACGGTCTTCTATATGAATACGCCTGCCATGAAGGCAACTATGGCATGGAAAACATCCTGCGTGGGGCCCGGGTGCAAGAGCGCCTGCAAGCCGAAGGCCTGCTGTAAAATTGATTGAGACGGAGGCGCGAGTGTGGCCTCCGCCTCAATAATAGAAATAGAAATATAAGGAGCAGCCTGCACAATGGCGCCGCTCACCGAGTTCAAACCCCCACGTATTTTCCCGTTATTTCTTACCGTACTTGCAATACCGCTGGTACTCGGTGGTTTGCAATTATTTTTTCTCGGAGGTTCCCTCTATTACCTAGCCGCTGGGCTGGCTCTGGGCTTCAGTGCTCGGCACTTATGGAATGGGAATCCACAGGGCTCGATAATTTACGGTGGCTTATTGTTAGCCACTATTGTTTGGTCGTTCTATGAATCGGGTACTAACTTGTGGGCACTGGTGCCGCGCATTCTGCCGTTTGCAATAATTGGACTCTGGTTCCTGACTCCCTGGCTTCGCAAACCCTTGTACCAGGGATCACCACCCCCTTTGCTTGCCTCGCCCATTGCCAGAAGCATGCCGCCTATCGCAGTCGTGATCGCGGTATCGGTTTTTATTGATGGCACAGGCTATGAAGTGAAGCCCATGTCTGCTCGCAGTGGTATTAATACTGTTAACACGGAAACTGACTGGCCGAGCTATGGAAACAGCCTGAAAGGATCTCGTTATTCTCCCTTAGATCAGATCAATATTGATAATGTGGATGAGCTGGAATTGGCGTGGACCTACCGAACCGGGGCTGGAGGAGCGTTCAAAGCGACTCCGTTGCAGATAGGAAAGCTACTGTATATGTGCACCGGCGGGAATAGAATCATTGCCCTGGATGCTGAGACTGGAGTCCTGGCATGGCAATTTGATCCGCTTATCGATCCTGCCCACTTGTCGCAGGCTCGTTACTTCACCACGGGCTGCCGCGGAGTTTCCTATTACAAGGCGCCACAGGAGTATGACGGTGAATGCGAAGAAAGAATTCTTACCAATACTACTGATGCTCGATTAATTGCTGTCGATGCCTTGACCGGTGAAAGGTGTTCGAGCTTTGCTGACCAGGGTGAAGTCAACCTTACTATCGGCATGGGTAACGATCCGCGAATCGCCAACTTTCAAACTTCGCCGCCGGGCATTGTAAAAGGCAATGCTGTAGTGGGTGGCTGGGTCATCGATAATCGCTCTGTGGGTCCGCCTTCGGGAGTGGTAAGAGCATTCAACGCCATAACCGGTGACTTTGTATGGGCGTGGGACATGGGGCGACCAGGAATTACCTCCGAACCACTGCGGGGAGAGGTGTATACCCGGGGCACTCCCAATGTGTGGAGTTTGTTTAGTGTCGATGAGGAGTTAGGGCTGATTTACGCTCCCACCGGAAATGAAACACCCGACTACTTTGGTGGCTACCGGCTAGAGGCTAGTGATCAGTATGCCAGTTCAATCGTTGCCATTGAGGGGGATACAGGCAAAGTGCGCTGGTCCTACCAAACGGTACACCATGATATATGGGATTACGATGTGCCATCGCAGCCGACTCTGATTGACTTGCCTGATGAGAATGGTGAAAAGGTCAAGGCAGTGTTGCAACCCACAAAGCGTGGAGAGGTGTTTGTCCTCAATCGCGAGACCGGTGAACCTTTATTCGATATCCGAGAACTCCCCGTACCACAAACTGGGGGTGTGCCCGAAGATTACATTGCACCCACCCAGCCATTCGCTGTGGACATTCCGATTTTTCGCATGCAGCTGGATGAGTCAAAGATGTGGGGCTTGACGCCATTGGATCAACTTTGGTGCCGTATTGAATACCAGAAAATGCGTTATGAGGGGCACTTTACGGTGCCGGGTGTTGGCTCGGTTCTGCAAAACCCGGGTCCGACTGGCGGGTTCAACTGGGGCAGTGTCAGCGTCGATGAGGCCAACAACCTAATGATCGTCAACCCCCTGTTTATGGCAAATAAGTTAACTCTGATTCCCAGAGACGAATTACCGGAAGGGGTTACCGGCAGTCAGCTCGGTACCCCGTATAGCCACACCACAACTCGGTTTATGTCGCCCTTGCATGTACCGTGCATGCAGCCGCCCTATGGCATTCTCGGTGTTGTGGATCTTGAAACACATGAGCTGTTATGGGAGAAACCCATCGGAACTGCGAAACATACTGGCCCGCTGGGAATTCCTACGCGTTTGCCGCTTACCATTGGCACCCCGCAAACGGGTGGCACAGCCACCACGGCTGGAGGGTTGATATTCAGTGCGGGGGCTTTCGATAACACGGTACGAGCAACCAGGTTGAGTGATGGTAGTGAGTTGTGGAAACATTCAATTCCGTATACTGCCCAAGGGACACCTATGACTTACCTCTCTCCTGAGGGAAACCAGACTCTAATAGTCGTAGTGCCGGTTTTTAACTCAACACGTGGCTCAGGATACGAACCATTGCAAGCTGATGATGAAGATCCCCTTGGTGGATATGTTTTCGCTTATCGCCTTCCTCCCAATTAGGATTTTCCCAACTAATTGCTTCAGCGCGATACCACTTCAAACAACCAAACATACTCGCGCGCAATGGAGTCGCTTTGGGGGGCGCCACCCCTACCATATTTGCGCGCACTTTCTGTCATTGCCGTAATAACATCGGGCCCCTGGGTAATAGGTTGCAGGCGCTGTTCGTAAAGCTTGTCATCTACTCGTAAGATGATGCGATCGTTTTCGGCGACCCGTTGCGGCCATTGCTTCCAGATCTGACCGATCCAGGTATTGCGGCGCCCACTAGCTATAAACATGCGTCCGTCCACCACGGATATCCAAATGGTTTTGGACGTGCCTAAATTGAGAGTCTCCATCTCAATTTCTTCGCGATCCTTCAAGAATGTCCAATCGTCAGGAGATGCAAGTAATTCACCACTGCGGAAGGGGCCACCCACACTAATAGTAAACCAGGGTACAAATTCGACAGGCCCATCGTGCAGCCGCATGTAGGTATAGAAAAGCCCCATGGCGAGCCCAGATAAACCCAACCCTATTCCCATCCGCTTTAGTACCGTATTCATATCGTTTTACTCTTGGTCGTAACTTAGAATCAAATTGCGCTGAACTTACCATACTAAGGAGATACCAACGAACAACTTAGCCTAAAGATACTTCGAGAGGAAAATAATGAAGTTGCTTGATAAACTGGCTAACGTGAATAATGAAGATCAGGGTTTTGCCATGAAAAGGAAGGGAGAATTAAAAAACAACAATGGTGTATAACAACGTAATACTCAGAGTTATAAATGAAAATGATGTGACTGAAGTAAAGTCGTTTTTAAAGGAGCAAGCGATTCGCTCCAGCGGCGAACCAGGTTGCGAGCGATTCGAGGTTTATCACTCCCAGGCGGATACTCGACAATTTCTGTTAGTGGAGAAATGGGAAACCCAGAAAGATCTTGACCGGCACAAGAAAGCGAAGGCCTTTACCGAACTTTATATTCCGAAGGTAATACCTCTTGTGTCTCGCGAGCCTCATCCCTCAGATTTAGTATGGCCCTAGTAGCTAATTCTTCCTAATTACTTCTCAATCACATATCCTGTTCTTTACAACAAATTAATTCATTAATGGGAGCAATCTATGTTTCAAGCAAAACAGGCACTTTTTGCCGTCGCGATTAGTAGTCTACTGGCTTTTAGTTTTTCTGCCTTGGGACAAACAAGTTCCGCTGATCTGGTTGCCAGCGCACTTGACCATGGAGATAGGCCCAGCGGAGATGCCGCTGATGACGCTCGGCGCATGCCGCTTGAAGTGCTCGCATTTGCCGGAATAGAGGCAGGAGTAACTATACTCGAACTCGAAGCAGGGACAGGTTACTACACCGAAATTCTTAGCAGGACCGTTGGACCAAACGGCAATGTGATCATGCAGAACCCGCCGGCGTTCGATGGAATTTTCGGGGAGGCAGTTGAGCAACGCTTGGCAGAAAACCGACTGTCCAATGTAAACTTGAGTAGGACTAATTTTGATGAGCTTAGCGCCACTGATAATTCCGTCGATATGGTGACTTGGATTCTGGGGCCTCATGAGCTCTGGTTCCAACCCGGCGAGAATGTATCACTGGGGAATCCGGAAGAATCGTTTGAGGAAATTTACCGGGTATTGAAGCCTGGTGGTGTTTTCCTTGCTGTAGACCATATAGCCGAGGACAGTGCAGGGACGGAAGTAGGTGGCACGCTCCACCGGATAGGGGAAGGTATTGTTAGAGATATGGCTGAAGCCGCGGGCCTAAATGTCTTGCGGGTATCAAATCTGCACAAGAATGAAGATGACCCATTGAATAACAGTGTGTTCGATCCTTCTATCCGGGGTCAGACCAGTAAATTCGTGATTCTCTTCGGAAAGTAAAGCTTTTACTGCCAGGATGGCAGGGCAGTCCACATCTTGCCCTGTACCTGGCTGCCGGCAAACGCACCACCACCCACATACAACTTGCCCTGTATGATGGCTGCTGCCGGGGAGGAGAGCGGGACTGGTAATTCTCCGACTTTTTCCCACCCGCCTTGCTTAGCTAACCTTAGAATGTCTCCGTCCGTAGATTTCGTGCCGCCGGCGGGAGTCGTATGACCGCCGAACATGAAAATCTGATCGTTATGAACAAAAGTGGCTCCTTCCGCGTGGGAATGCCCTTTGGGAAGGTCTGGGCCGCGGCTCCAGGAATTGGTGACAGGGTCGTAGATGTCTACTCGGGGCTGATCGAGTTGCATACTGTCATGGTGAAATTGGCCGCCGATGGCATAGATTTTTTCGTCGAACACAACGGTAGAAAACTGGTTGCGTGGCACCGGCATTGGGGCCACAGCAGACCACTCGGCTGACCCAAGCGCCCAGGCTTCCAGATCAAGGACCCAGTGATCGCTGGAGTCGGTATCTCGGTCCATCATTAGCCCGCCGAAGTAGTGGAGATTGCTACCTATGACAGCCAACCCACCACCGGCGCGTGGGGCAGGTAGGAGTGGAGCCGCCGTATAACGATCCTGGTCAATATCGTAACTCCATACCTCCGCGATGGTATGTCCCTTGTAACCATCCTTGAATCCGCCGGCGAACCATACGGTTCTGCCGTCAAGCACCATATTCATATGGGTAATGGCACTAGGTAACTCCTGTATCGAGGTCCAGCTGTTGTCGCTGGGATCGAAAATTTCCGATCGTTTGCTCGAAACTACCCCTTCTGTATAACCGCCAAAGATATAAAGCTTGTCTTCCAAAACTACAGTACCTGGTTCCCACTTGCCGACTGGCATATCGGGGAGTGCCTGCCAATTCTGGCCTAATGCGTTGTTTACTATCAGTGACATCGCAACGATCAGATAAAAGCGCACACCTGGAAGGTTGTACTTAAGTGGTTTAAAGGCTTTTTTAGGTTTCATTCTCGGCCTCCGAAAGTTTTTAGTCAGGTAAACGGCGTGTTACTAGAGGGCATGTATGATTACCATGTTATGAAAATAGCGCACTCTATGGTAGTAATAGGGCAAACTAGAACGCAATTAAGTTTCCTAAAAAGATGAAAACTGACCGAACAAAGTCGCAGATTTATTTCGCATTTGCGATTCTAATAATATGGGATTGCCTAATGCCAGTTGCTACAGCTCAGCCGCCGGAACCAGAAACGATCAGTTTTACCGCTCCGCAAGTTGTAGAAGGCAAGGCTGCATACGAGATAAATTGTGCCGCTTGCCACGGGCTAGACCTTGAAGGCGCCGCTGTAGTTCCGAACCTGTCTGGCGAATCTTTTGCGACAAAATGGAGCGCAGCTCCCCTGAATGAATTCGCTATAGAGCTTCGACAAATGCCACCAGGTGGTGACAGTAGATTGGAAGACGAAGACTACGCTGCGATTGCTGCCTATATTCTTTCTTTCAATGGGGTACCAGCAGCACCGGATATGCCAGTAAACCGACTTAGTCTCGAGTCTGATGCAGTATTAACTAATCTAGACGGAAACCGGCAGGTAGAAATCGAGACAAGTATCGCCGGAAGCGCTGCAGCAGTGCTCCAAAAATTAACCCCAGTAACAGATGCTATGTTGAACAACCCTCCCGCCCAAGACTGGCTGTTATGGCAACGCAGTTACGATAATCAGGGCTTCAGTTCACTTGATCAGATTAATCGAGAAACGGTCAACAAATTAAAATTGAATTGGCGAATGCCCCTGCAGGTCGGTGAAAACAATCCGGGCCCATTAGTACATGACGGCATTATGTTTTTTTTCACATTTCCCGACACAGTGTTGGCAATAGACGCAACTAATGGCTCTCTGCTTTGGCGATACCAACACCAATCAGAAGTTCGCTCCAGTCAAAAGAAAGGAGTCGCATTGCATGCAGGTAGGGTTTATGTGCCGACTTCTGATCTCCACGTATTGGCGCTTAACGCAAAAACCGGCGAGTTGATCTGGGATCATAAAATTGAGACTGAACAGGAGTTAAGTGGATATCACTTACGAATGGCACCTTTTGTTGTTGGTAATACGGTAATGCAAGGTATTACATCACTGCGAATCGCGAAAGGGGGCTGGGTTTTGGGGTTGGATATCGATACCGGAGAAAAAAAATGGCGGTTTAATACCATCCCGCGACCAGGAGAGCCTGGTGGTAACACCTGGAATGGGTTGCCAATCGAAGGGCGAAGCGGTGGATCTGTTTGGAACGCGGGGGCTTATGACTCTGAATTGAATCTTGCCTATTTCGGAGTGGCGCCGACTTATGATACTGGCCCGTTGCTTTACCCGTTAGGAATTGATGGCATTACGAATGACGCTCTGTATACAAACGCTACCATAGCCTTGAATCCCGATAGCGGAGAACTTGTGTGGTATTACCAGCACCTAGCCAATGATCAATGGGATTTGGATTGGGCCTTCGAGCGTCAGATCGTAAGTATTCCTTTCAAAGGAGAAACTCGCAAAGCAGTAATCAACATTGGAAAGCTTGGTATTCTCGATGCGGTTGATGCCGCAAGTGGTCAATATATGTTTTCCATCGATATGGGCTTACAAAATGTTGTGACTTCGATTGATCCAGTTTCAGGTTATAAAACGATTAATCCGGCGACTATTCCAAACCCTGAGGAAACTCGCCTTATCTGTGCCAATCACTATGGGTCTAAAAGCTGGCCGCCATCGGCTTTCAATCCGAAAACGAATCGATTATTCGTGCCGTTGAATGAGGGCTGTATCGAAGCCGGTCCTGACGGCAGATATGAAATTCTAACGACTGGTGTGCTCATGGCTGAAGCGCTTCACCCTGAAAGTAATGGCAATATGGGACGTATCCAGGCTGTAGATTTAGGAAAGCAAGAATTCTCTTGGCGCTATAGGCAGCCGAGTCCAATTATTAGCTCAATTCTAGCCACAGCGGGCGGAATAGTTTTCGCGGGTGATTTAAATCGGGCTCTTAGAGCTTTTGACGAAGACACCGGTGAAATTTTGTGGGAAACCAATCTTGATGATGTGCCAAGTTCAACCATTATTACCTATGCAGTTGATGATATTCAGTATTTGGCTATTGGAGTTGGCCAAACTGGGTACCATGTTAATGACTGGAACAGGATGTATAATTTGTTTGCCGAAGAGGAAGACATGCCTGTGAACGACGCACCGAAGGGTGGAGCAGCGATTTGGGTTTTTTCAATAGAATAATGTTAGAAGACTGACTGTAAATTTTGTACTCAGCAAGGAGATAAAAATGAGAAAAATAGTGTTGATGATTATGGGTCTAGGCTGCATTAGCTTTGCGAATGCGGGTCAAGCGCCTCAGCCGTGCGGGCCGGCAGGACAGTTGGCAGATGAGTTTTCAGCCAATGTAGGATCAGATGCTCGGTGTTTCGAGCTTCGTATGTATACAGCAGAGGCAGCGGTTAACGGTGAGGGTGGCATCAATGATCTTCACCAGCGCTTCAGAGAAGAAGAGGTCGCAATTTTTGAGAAGCACGGGGCTGAAGTGGTTGCGGTGTGGCAGCGACTCGATGACCCGAACACTCTGGTATGGATGTTGGCTTATCGCGACCGTGCTCATCGCCAGGAAGTATGGGCTGGTTTTGCGGCCGACCCGGCTTGGGCTGCACTTAGGGAAAAATACCCTGTCGGGGTTTCAATCGAAGCCTACATGATGAGTTCGACTAACTATTCGAACCTTAAGTAACTAAACGGGATGTCTGGATCAAAATGAACGCGGCGCAACTCTCTTCATAGAGCTTTCACTCGCTTTCCGTTTTGTTTTTACTCAGATCGTTCCAAGAGGGCAGAAGTGCAAACCATTTCTGCCTTTTTTGATTGCCAGAGTCCAAAAGTCAAGAAATGAATAAGACATGGCGCATAGCCGGAATCGATTTTGAACACTTTCACATGGGGGATAATCTGCGCATGGCGTTCGAGCATCCCAACGTTGAAATTGTGGGGATATGTGACGAGACGCCGGAAAAAATGACACAAAGCATTGAGAATTTTGGCATCTCTTCGCAAGCTGTGTTCACGGATTTTCGAGCCTGCATTGAATCCACCAAACCCGATATTGTGCTGCTGTGTCCGGCAACGGGGCGGCACGCCGAGGCGGTCGAACAGATCGCACCTTTCGGTACCCACATCATCATGGAAAAGCCCTTTGCCTCGAGCCTGGCTGAGGCCGACCGAATGACTGCCGCAATGCACAAAGACCAGCGTCTGGCTATTAATTGGCCGTTGGCATGGTATCCACCTCATATCACCGCGAAGCGGCTAATCGACGAAGGCCGGATCGGCGATGTGCTTGAAGTGCACTTTTATGATGGCAATCGTGGTCCACTATGGCACCTTGCCGATAAAATCGAGACAACCGCTGCAGAAGTTGAAGCTGGCAAGCCCCACAGTTGGTTCTACAAGGCATCCCTCGGCGGAGGGTCCTTGTTGGACTACCTCGGCTACGGCACCACGCTGGGCACTTGGTATCAGGGAGGCCGCGCGCCACTCGAAGTCACTTCGATGATCCATGTTCCCCAGGGTCTGGAGGTGGATGAACATAGCATCACCATCGCGCGCTATTCCCATGGGCTGTCAAAATTCGAAACGCGATGGGGTACATTCACCGACCCTTGGACGCACCAGCCGCAACCCAAATGCGGATTCGTCGTCGTGGGGACTGAAGGAACCATCGCTAATTACGACTACGAGTCGACTATTCGGTTGCAATCGCATGAGCATTCAGAAGGCATTAACCTAGATGTTGATTCGGTTAGCGCGCCGTTTCAGAACCCGATCCAATACGTGGTGCATTGCCTCGATACTGACCAGCCAATCGAAGGCCCTCTTGCTCCTGCTATCTCTCGCCTGGGTCAGCAAATAGTTGACACTGCTTTCCAAAGCGCACATGAAGGCCGCACTCTGCCACTAATCGAGGGGTGAGCGGATGTCCGATAAGTTATTAGTGTCCTCTATTGAGTATTTTCGGATACGGAATGCGGTATTAATTTTTGTTCTTTTTGCGATCGGTGTCAGTGGATGCGCGAATAGGCCACAGCAGTCAGAGCTTGAAACTTTCGAGCGAGGTAATGATTACGATTATCAACTTTCCAGTTTGGCAGGCGCCAGCAATTATCGTCTCACACTAACAGAAGAAGGATTTGAATGGCCTATTCTTGCTCCAGGTACCGATACGGCGTTGCTTGAGATTTCACTGCGGCGTGCTCGAGGACAGACCCCAGCTATTGAAATTAAAACTGGGGCCACTACTGTCATTCAGTATTTTGAGCAAGGTGGGCAGGGGCGGCGCTACCTGGACCTCAGTCCGTTACTTAAAGCGACTATCGAGCCTGGGAATTTCATTCAATTTACTAGCTTGGGAGCAGAGTGGAACTCTGAATCGGTGAACCTAGTCACATTTACAAATCCGTCTGTCGAAGGACGCAAGATATTAGTGGTCGCACCCCATCCGGATGATGCAGAGATCGCGGCGTTTGGTTTATACCAATCATCTGAAGCTGATGTGGTGACCATCACAGCAGGTGACGCAGGAGGAGCTAACTTCGGGTCCTTGTGGTCGAACGAAGGAGAGCAATACCGGGCTAAGGGTCGAATCAGGACTCTTGATAGTCTCACTGTGCCCCTTCTTGGAGGTCTGAGGCCGGAATCTGTAAGGAATCTCGGTTATTACGATGCCACCCTCCAACAACTGTGGCTGCAGCGGCCGAAACGGGTTGGGCCGCTACTTGCTTACCTCGAAGAACCCGGATATTACCGGCGTCTCAATTTCGATCCTGAGCTGCGCGATCGGGTATTTGAATCAAGTTGGCCGTCACTTGTTGCTGATCTGGTGAGTGAGCTTGAAAGAGTTCAGCCCGACACCATAGTCGCACCGCATCCGAGACTCGATCGCCACCTTGATCATCAGTTTGCCTCGATAGCGTTATTTGAGGCACTCGCCCAATGGGGTAGAGAATGCGATATCCTGCTTTATACGAATCATGCGATCGGCAACGAAGCTTTTCCGCTGGGACCACGGGACGGAATGACTGGTCTGCCTGCCTGGAATGGAGAAGGTCTGCATTTGCGTCGCCTGTTTTCTCACCAGTTAACAGTTGAAGATCAGCGCCGTAAGCTGGTAGCGTTGGAGGCAATGCACGACCTTCGTCCATTCGATTTGCGTGATGGAAATGACGTTAGTCAGGTGTCGCCCCTTTATGACTATTTTCGTCGGGGAGCCCGGCCAAACGAGATATTTCTCGTTACTGACCTCGGTGGTGCACGCGCGATCTATGAGGAATTTCTCGGTGAATACGAAGTAAGCGAATAGAGCAGGGCAGATTTAGCGATAGCACGGGCTACTGCGTAAGAATAGAAAGATAATACGTCCCGTTTTGGGGAGAATAAAAGCAATGAATTATATAAAGAGCCGCCTTGGCGCGATGATGTTTCTGCAGTACGCGGTATGGGGAATCTGGTTGCCTGTGCTGGCAACATATTTGCAATCACCCATAGCGGACGGAGGTTTAGGGTTCACTTCCGGGCAGGTAGGTTGGATTATTGGGCTGGCTGGCTCGATTGGTGCAGCAAGTGCGCCGTTTATCGCCGGGCAGTTCACTGACCGTTATTTTTCAACAGAAAAATTTCTCGCGGTACTACTGGTTCTTGGTGGAATAGTAAAAATTATCACTGCCTATCAAGACACGTTTTTCGCCTGGCTCGTCTTGTCCATTGTATACAGCGTACTTTACATGCCGACGCTTTCGCTGACGAATGTTATGGCCTTTGCCCATCTGGATAATCCTGACAGGGAGTGGCCGCGAATACGAGTGATGGGCACATTCGGCTGGATCGCGGCTAGCTGGCTGTTTCCCATGATTTGGCTGCAATCCGATTTACAGTTTCAGGCCCTGCCTCCATTCTTCGTTGGAACAGAAGCACCCGATGCCACGGCACGCTTGGTCGACACTTTGAAGGTATCGGGCGTCCTTTCTATTTTATACGCAACCTTCTGTTTACTGTTGCCTAATACGCCGCCAAGGAAGGAGGGCGTGGAAAAACTGGCTTTCAAGAAGGCTTTCAGCTTATTTAGCCATCGATCCTTCGCGATATTGGTATTAGCGAGTCTGCCTATTTCGGTCATTCATCAGATCTATTTTATGCAGGCCGGCCCGTTTTTCGAGAACCAGTTAGGGTTACTGGTCACCTACATCGCGCCGGCGATGACGGTCGGTCAGTTCGCAGAGATCGGGGTGATGGTGTTTCTTGGCGTTTTTCTTGTTCGCCTGGGATTCCGCTGGACAATCGCGCTGGGCGGGTTTGCTTATTTCGCGCGCTATGCAATTTGGGGGCTAATTAGTATGCAGGATGCAGCGGGTCCATCGGTGGATGCCGCGGGTCAGTTCGTATGGACCATCCCGTTGATGATTGGCGTTTTCAGTCAATTGCTACACGGAGTTTGTTACGCGTGCTTCTTCGCTTCGGCATATATGTACGTCGATCGCATTGCCGATGCAGACATTCGCAATTCGGCGCAGACAGTTTTTGGGATCATTATTCTGGGTGCTGGCCCGATGTTAGCCGGTCCGTTTCTGGGTATTCTCGGCAGTGTCTTTGGCGAAGCTGGCGTGGTGACCGATTTTGCGGGCATGTGGTTTACCTTGGCGGCGATCGCGTTAATCACAACAGTGTTAGTGGGGTTCGCCTTCGAGGATGAGACCCAAGGGGAGATCGTTTTACAGTCTGCATGATGAGCAAAATAGGGGCAGATGACACTTTTGGTTTGTGCACCTTTAGATTGCTAATCCGGCAGCGCAAAAACCCATAGCGAAGCACCGCTTGGTGGATTTGTGATTCCTGCTATACGTTCCATGCCGTTGGCATGGTAACTGCCAGAATTAGTAGCCACGGCGACATACTGTTTACCATCAACTCTGTAGGTAATTGGATAGGAACTTGGTGAATTGTCGAGGCGCTGTTGCCAGAGGACCTCTCCGCTGTCCTGGTCGATCGCCTGGAACCAACGATCTACGGTTCCCCGAAATAGTAGACCACTGTCTGTGGTTAGATGGCCGCTGGCAGGCGGAGCGACCTGCCGTCTGGTCCAGACTTCTTCGCGTGTTTCTAGGTTCACCGCTTTGACCAGGCCCCATAGGCCCTCTTCATCGGAATTCGGGTATTTCTGCCAGCGCTGGCCGGTGCTTCTCTCTATGCAAGTATCCTGCAATGGGATGTAGAGAATCCCAGTATTAGGGTTGTAGGACGTAGACTGCATATTGCGTGCTCCCAATGCCTTGGGGCAAATGCCATCTAGTGAGAGGCCCTGTAATACCTGACCCGGTTCGGGAATGGCATCAGGGTACGGGGTTTTGTCACCGTTACGTGGATCAATTTCGGAAAAAACGTTCTGCATGTCCATGTCGATAGAAAAGAGATATTCACCAGTGGCAGCGTCCAACGCTTCAAAAATTGCTTCTTTACCTCCGGTGACAACCGCTTTGCGCATCTGACCGTTCACCGGCAAGCTTATGATTTGGCGTTCAAAAGCCCAGTCGTGGTCTAGCTGGTCGTTGCGGACGTGTTGGAAATGCCAAACCAGTTCTCCGGTATCTGCGTCCAGTGCTATTGTAGAATTGGTGTACAACGCATCGGTAGTGATCCCTGGGAGAGTCAGTGGGACTCTGAGTGCATCTGTGTCATAAGTGGGGGCTGGTCCAAAGTAGACCAGGTTTAATTCTGGGTCATAGCTGCCGGGTACCCAAACAGAACCTCCAGTGCGTTCCATAACTGGCATCCCGTTCCAGCTATTGCCGCCGGGTTCATTAGGTCTTGCCACTGTATAGAAGCGCCATGTCTCGGCGCCGGTTTCGAGGTCAATTGCGACGATGAAATTTCCACCGGCGATCGCCAACTGACCGGTCAAACCAATGATTGCTTTTCCGTTTACGACCATGGGTGCCGCTTTCATCCAGTGATCTTGTTCGTCACCGGTATCGATCTTATGATCCCAGACCAGCTTTCCGGTGCGAGCTTCCAACGCCAACAGGTGAATGTCCGAAGTCGGAACTATGATCTTGTCCTGGTAGATTGCTACCCCTTTCTTGGAATTCAGTGGCTTATCGGAATCCAGTTCCCGCTGGAAGCTCCACAGCAGATCGCCGCTGGATGCGTCGATTGCCTGAACAATATCGCCGGCACTATAAGCAAAGAGCACGCCGTCATGAACCAGAGGGGTCATCATATTGGCCCCCGGGGGCAACGCCCAATTCCATGCCATACGTAAATCGCTTACATTGCCCTTATTAATCTGATCGAGTGGACTGTGGCCCAGATTGGCGTGGGTCCGTCGCCATACCAGCCAGTCGTCTGCAGGGGGGTTCAGTAGCATTTCATTGCTAACTGGTCTTAAGTCATCGAGGCGGCTGTTGGGTAGAATAGGTCCGTTGCTTAAGTAAGCCAGTCGCTGCCTTGGACTGCGTTGTCTTCTTATTGCCTGTGCCGGTATGAGAATCTCATTCATTGCTGCCACTTCGCTAGGCAAGGGATTATCACCGGCTTCGGCACCGTTTTGTTGTAGTAGGTAGGCCAGTATGTTGCTGTAAACCCGATCATCTAACCCATCAACCTGTTCAGGTGGCATGCGCCGAAGTTCTGCAGCCAACTCGGCAACAGCCTTTCCTCCCCAACGGCGAGTGAAAAAATCTCCACTTAAACTTGGAGCCAACTCGAAACCTTCGAGATTGTCTCCATGGCAAGCTACACATTGTTGCTGGTATGCTGCTTCCCCTGCTGCAGCTTGTGCGAGGGTATAGCTTGCCACTTGTTGTGATTGTTGCTGTGCATGTGAAAGGAAACCCGGAATATTCCCGCTGAACGCAGCAACTAATCCTATTACCAGGAGAAATTTAATTTTCATAATCAGCCTCAATGGTTGGCTTTGCAGTGGTCAGCGGTAAAAAAGTATAAGGGTAACAAAACATATCCTCGTAATATGGAGTTGTCCAGTTTCATCTCGATAACAAATTAAATAGGAGTACGATTGAATATAGGATCGTTTAGGGGAATGGAATTTTAGGAACTGGTACCTCGAAGCGTAAGCAAGCCACCGACACGAGGATTTTGAGTAAATAGCGTTACTGATAGCATGAGCTATAGATTTGGCTCTAATCTTTTCACTCTGATTCTTTTAGTTAAGGCAGCAGCAATTCTGCCAGAACCGGCAGGTGGTCAGAGGGATAATTTCCGTTCCATTGATCAGAGATCACGCCATAGCGCTGAACTTTGATGCCTTCGGCCACAAAGATGTAATCGATGCGCCGGTAACTAGAACCCGGCACTACGGTGAATCCGCTAAAAGTCCCCTCAGGCCCGTGAGGAGGCGTAATGGAGAGCAGTCGGCTGTCCCGAAGCGAAGCAGTCATGACTTGATAGGTCTCAGTGGAAGGAGGCACATTGAAATCCCCAGTAACAATGATAGGTTCATTGGCTGCCATGATTTGAAGCCGACTGACTATTAGCCGGGCGCTTTCCGTGCGAGCCTGTTCACCCCGATGGTCGAAGTGGGTGTTTAAATAGAAGAAGGATCGATTGTTCCGTAGGTCTTTTATTCGTGCCCAATTAGCCAATCGTGTAATTGCTGCATCCCAGCTTCTGCTGCCTGGTAGCTCTGGCGTCTCCGATAACCAGAATGTGCCTTGATCGACAACCTCGAAATGATCACGGCGGTAAAAGAAAGGTGAAAATTCGCCGGCATCGACACCGTCGTCTCTACCCACGCCAATCCAGTCATACTCTGGCAATAACTGTTGCAAATCTTCGATCTGATCCCGCAGCGCTTCCTGCATGCCAATCAAGTCGGCCCCATGGAAACGAATCACACTGGCTACACGGTTCTTGCGATTGGGCCAGGTGTGTTCACCATCATTGGGGTTGTTGTAACGAATATTGAAACTCATTACTTTCAGAGGAAACTGAGACTGCTCTGCAGGCTCAATTTCCTGGGCATTAATTGGCTGCAATAAAGAGAATAGCAAGCCAAACAAGGTCGAGAGATAAGTCTTCATTGCAGATGTACGGCTCCATCAAGGAAGTCCTTTATTGAGTTAAACCTTAGGTGAGTCCAAGGACTACGTCAACGGTGCTTCAGATATCTTCAATTATTCACGGCCACTACTTAGCAACTTCACAAGAGCCGATGTCATGAGATATGCTAGACTGCAAACAATGAGAAAAACAGCTATGAGCGAGAGTTTTACAAACAGCTGACCCGAATAAAATTATAAGCAAGCAGCGCGCTAGCAACATCCTTCTCCAGGAGGAAACCATGAAAAAAACACTAGTTGCTCTCATTACCGTTTTACCTGTTGTCCTCGTGACAACTCTTTCAATTGCCCAGAATGACTTTCCACGAACACCGTCGGGCAAACCAGATTTCAATGGGAATTACGATATTTCCACCTTGACCCCGTTCCAGCGCCCCAGCGAATTCGGTGATCGTCTGTACCTGGGTCCGGAAGAGGCCAAGGCGCTAAGAGATCGTGAAATGAATGCTCGCTCACGTGGATCCGAACTGAGCGATCCCAATCGCAGAGCACCGGAGCAAGGCGGCAATATTGGCTCCTACAACGATTTCTGGTTCGATCGGGGTAATGATGGGTTTTCCATTGACGGTCAATTTCGAACCTCCATTTTGACCTACCCAGAAAATGGACGCATGCCTCCTCTTACGGCTGAAGGTCAGGCCAAAGCTGAAGCGGCACCAAAGTTCGCCTGGGCGGAAAGAGACGGTGCTTGGTGGCTGGAAACCGGTGATCAACCCTATGACGGTCCTGAAAATCAAACCCTGGCGGTTCGCTGCATCTACCACCAGTCTGCGTCTATTCCCATAACGCCGCGGGTCTATAACAATCTGAAAACCATCGTGCAGACTGATGATTACATGATGCTATACATCGAGTGGATGCACTGGGCCCGGATAATCCGGATTAAGAATAAGGAACATAATCCTTCGGCGCTCGCCACTTTCGATGGAGATTCTATCGGCCGGTGGGAAGATGACACATTGGTGGTGGAAACAGTTAATTTTCTGGATCAGCCCCACCAACCGGCTGATCGCCGTGTGATAGAGCGATTCAGTCCAATATTAGAAGGTGGATTGCTCTACAGCTTTGCGGTGGAAGATGCTGACTATAGCGATTCCTATAGTGGCGAGATGGTCTGGCCTAAATCAGATCAGGTTCCGTACGAATACGCCTGCCATGAAGGCAACTATGCGATGTCTGCTACCCTTAGGGGCGCGCGTGTGCGGGAAAAAGAACACCGACTGCAGAACGGTTCGGAAGATTAAATACTGACGTTTTATTCTAATAAAGGATCGCAGGAGTTATTCTAATTCTTCATGTAAAACAGATGGCAAAAAATTTAAACTCCTCTGTTTAAAACGCTACTTTTTTGTGTCGAGTCTAGAAAATCTAAGGTGAAGCGCTATGAAAATTAAACTATTGTTATTTGTTTGTACTCTGTTTGCGCCAATTAGCTTGTCCTTTGCCCAGACAGCTGATGATTATGTAGCGCCACGAACGGAATGGGGCCAGCCTGACTTGCAGGGAATTTGGAATTTTAATTCTAATACACCAATGGAGCGACCTGATCGCTTTGGGACGCAGGAGTTTCTTACTCCGGAAGAAGCTGAACAGGATCGCCTCCGTCAGGAGGAAAGGCGTATAGCAGCGGATGCGCGCGAGGCCGAATTAGTGGTTAACCCGGTAGCCCCACCAGCAGGAGCTTCAAGTACAGGCGGCTATAATAGTTTCTGGTATGAAACGGCCAGTATCGGTGAAAATGTTCGCACTTCACTTATAGTCTATCCGAGAAATGGTCGTCTTCCTGCGAGGGTTGAAGGCTCTGCAGAGCATATCGCTAATCTGGGGCCGGACGTTGAAGGAGAGCGTCCAGTTATTGCTCTCTTCGGGGGAATTGGAAAGGATGGGCCAGAAGATCGCGGCCTGTCTGAGCGCTGTCTTATAGGCTTTAACGCTGGTCCTCCATTAGCTGGGGGCGGTTACAACGCGAATGTTCAGATTTTTCAAAACAAGGATCATGCCGTAATAATGACAGAAATGGTTCATGATGCCCGTATTGTCCCGCTGGATGACCGTGACGCTATCGACGACGATATTCGCTTGTGGTCCGGTGATTCCAGAGGCTACTGGGACGGCGACACTCTGGTGGTGGTCACTAGGAATTTTACCGACTTGATACCTAGCTTCAGCCGGTATGGAAACGCAAAAGACAAGACACTGACTGAAAGATTTACTCGTGTAAACGCGGTCACGATTGATTATGAGTGGACTCTTGAAGATCCTTCCACTTTTACTGACAAGATTACTGCCATTATGCCAATTACTAAAGTAGCAGGGCAGCTTTATGAATATGGCTGCCATGAAGGCAACTATGGCATGATCAATATCCTTCGCGGCGAACGAATGAATGAGCTTCGTGCAGCCGAAGCTGAGGAATAGGGCTCACTCACAACCTAAAACCTGAAAGGGAGAGAAGGGAAGGGCTACAAACCCGATGCAAATTAGTCGGGTCAGAGAGGGCTGATTTTGTAAGTGGTACCCAGATGCTCAGGGCTATATGGGTTACCACTAGGAATTGGGGAGAGATACGACTTGCAACGATGTATAACGCTTTCTGGAATGGTGCTCGGGCTTGCAAGCGCCTTCTCGCTGCATGCTGCTGAGGCTCCAGTATCGGTCGAATGGCAGCGCGCCTTTTTGGATCAGTATTGCGTCGCTTGTCACGATGATGTGACCCGGACAGCGAACTTCACGCTGCAGACCATTGCGCTTGACCAGGTCGGCCATCGTGTGGATGAGGTCGGCGTCTGGGAGCGGGTAGTACTTAAACTGCGAGCGAGAGAGATGCCCCCACCGGGGCTCCCACGCCCAGAGCCATCTACTTACGACCGGCTGGCGACCTGGCTCGAAATGTCTCTCGACGAGGTCGCAGAGGCGGTACCTAACCCTGGTCGGCCTGTCATCCAGCGGCTGAACCGAGCCGAATACACCAACGCTATCCGTGACTTGCTGGCGCTCGAGATCGATGGACGTGAGTATCTACCTGCAGACGATTCTGGCTACGGTTTTGACAATATAGGTGACGTGCTGACACTTTCACCGAGCCTGCTCGAGCGTTACATGATTGCAGCGGCGAAGATCAGCCAGCTTGCCGTTGGCGATCCCGACCTCCGTCCTACATTGCAGACTTATGACATGCGCCCGACTATGATTCAGCAGGGTCGCATGAGTGAGGAGCAGCCGTTTGGGACGCGAGGTGGTGCGTCAGTTCGGCACTACTTTCCCCTGGACGGCGAGTACCGTGTAAAGATCCGGTTGCAGCGGACGCACGCAAATCAGATTCGAGGGCTTGCAGAGCCGCATGATATTGAGGTGCGATTCGATAGGGCACGTATTGCCGAGTTTACAATCGGTGGTGATGGCATCATTAATCCTTGGGGGGCGATCATGGATGCCTCGGTCTATGAACAGACGGCGGATGATGGTCTGGAGTTAACGCTCGACTTAAAAGCTGGTACGCACGTTATTGCGGTCACCTTTCCAGAAAAGCGCGGGTTATCCGAGGGGGTGCTTGAGCCGAATTTGTCGACGGCATCATACGAATTTGCCGGAGACCGTGATGCTCCAATGGCACTGGGTAGTATTGAAATCAGCGGGCCCTTCAACGCGACTAAGCCACTTGATACTCCGACTAGGGCTAATCGATTTATCTGCGACCCGACTGGGACTATAGGTGGTGACCAGCTCTGTGCCATGGAGATTCTATATTCATTAGCGCGACGAGCGTTCCGGCGACCTGTTACCGACGATGACCTTGCTCAGTTAATGACATTCTACGCGAGCGGTCGAGCTGATGATGACTTCGATCGCGGCATCCAGCGCGCGTTGCGCGCGATCCTGGTGGACCCGGAATTTCTCTTCCGGATTGAGGCTGAGCCGACTGATGTTAAACCAGCGATGGCGTATCGAGTGAGCGATGTCGAGTTGGCCTCTCGCTTATCTTTTTTCCTGTGGAGTAGCATTCCGGACGACGAGTTGCTCGCTTTGGCCGAGCAGAGGATGCTGAGTCAACCAAATGTGCTGCGCCAGCAGGTACGAAGGATGCTGGCCGATCCAAGGTCATCAGCCCTTGTCGAGAACTTTGCTGGACAGTGGCTATACCTTCGCAATTTACCCGGAGTCAAGCCTGATCCCGATGCATTTCCAGAGTTCGACGATAATTTGCGAGAAGCATTCCGCCGCGAAACGGAGATGTTCGTTGAGAGCCAGCTTCGCGACGATCGCAATGTATTGGAGCTACTAACCGCCGACTACACTTTCTTGAATGAAAGGTTGGCACTTCACTACGGAGTACCCGGGGTCTATGGTAACCACTTCCGCCGGGTATCATTCGACGACAGTCCGCGTGGTGGTTTGTTGGGACAGGGAAGCATTCTGACAGCGACTTCATATCCCAACCGGACATCACCCACCCTGCGTGGTAAATGGGTGCTAGACAATCTACTTGGCGCGCCGTCACCACCCCCGCCACCAGATGTGCCCGATCTTGAGGAAAGCGATGCCATCAGTCCCCGGTCAGTCAGAGAACGATTAGAGGCCCATCGAGCGAACCCGGTTTGTGCCAGCTGTCACTCGAGGATGGATCCTTTTGGTCTTGCACTCGAGTCGTTTGACGCGATCGGTGGTTTGCGCACGCATGATGTTGGCGAGCTCATCGATGTGTCTGCGAGATTGCCTGACGGGTCGTCGTTCGAAGGGCCAGATGGTGTTCGCGAATATCTGCTCGGCAATGGGGAACGTTTCGTTGCTACATTGACGAAGAAATTGTTAATTTACGCGCTGGGTCGCGGACTTGAAGACTACGACCCACCCGCGGTGCGCCGCATTGTTAGGGCCGCCGCGGCCGAAGACTATAGCTGGTCATCACTTGTGATTGGTATCGTCGAGAGCGTTCCGTTCCAAATGAGGAGGTCACAATTGCTATGATAATTACTAAGAAACATTTACCACGTAGGGCATTCTTACGCGGGCTCGGTGCGACCGTTGCCTTGCCCCTACTGGATAGCATGATACCTGCTTTGACTGCTCAGGACTTGACAGCAGCTCGGCCAGTGCGACGCCTGGGTATCGTCTACGTTCCGAACGGCATCTATATGCCCCATTGGACGCCAACCGAAGATGGGCGCGCATTTGCGTTACCCACGGCTATGGAGCCGCTAGCACCCTTTCAGGATAAGACGATCGTGTTGACCGGACTCTCTAACAAGATGGGAGATGCCTGGCCTGGTGAAGGGGCAGGTGATCATGCGCGAGGCGCGGGAGCATATTTGACTGGTGTGCACCCAAAAAAAACTGAGGGTGCTGACCTGCGTGCGGGAACTTCTATGGACCAGGTCGTTGCGCGAGCACTCGGCGCCCACACACAGCTGTCTTCGCTTGAATTGTCACTCGAGTCCAGGGAGAACGTCGGGTCCTGTGATCCCGGCTACGCCTGTGCCTATGCTAATACACTGTGCTGGAGCAGCGCGACCACCCCTCTTCCCATGGAAAATAATCCCCGGGTGGTATTCGAGCGGTTATTTGGTGGCAATGAAAGCACTGATCCTGAGGTATGGCGTGCTCGTCGCCAAGAGGACCGTAGCATTCTCGATGCTGTGGGAGACAAGATTGCGCGATTGCAGGGAGATCTAGGTCATCGGGATCGTCTCAAGTTCGATGAATATCTCGAGGCAATCCGCAATGCCGAGCGACGCATACAGATGGCTGAGACTCAGAGTGAGCGTGAGCTGCCGGTTATTGATCAGCCTGCAGGAGTGCCTTCGACATTCGAGGAACATGCCAAGATCATGTTCGACTTGCAGCTGCTAGCCTATCAGGCGGATTTGACTCGCGTAATCACTTTCATGGTGGGGCACGAAACTAGTCAGCGTGCATATCCGGAAATCGGTGTCCCCGACGCGCATCATCCGTTATCACATCATGGCGGGAACGAAGGGAAAATCGAAAAACTCATAAGGGTGAACCAATATCATGCTCAGATGTTCGCCTACTACTTGGATCGCATGCAAAACACTATCGATGGTGATGGGTCTTTGCTGGATCACTCCACCATTCTCTATGGCAGCGGAATGAGTGATGGCAATGGGCACAATCACCACAACTTACCAACACTGCTCGTTGGTGGTGGCAATGGTACGATCAAGGGCGGGCTCCATATCCGCTATGCACGAAAGCTCGAGATGCCGATCACCAACTTGTTTCTTGATGTGTTCGACACGCTAGGTGTCCCGCTCGACAAATTTGGGGACAGTACTGGAAACCTTAACGTTTTGACTGGGTAACGCAAATGCTACAGAAAGTGTTTACTAGGTCACGAATGAAGCGCGTAGGCTTAATCGTTACTACACTATTTTTATTTGTACATGGCATTGTTCGGGCGGCGGAGTCTGAATTGCTATACGCCATCGAGCGCAACGATTCAGATGCTGCTTTAGTGCTACTGGAACAAGGTGCCGATGTGCATGCTAGTCATCCAGATGGGGCTACCGTATTGCACTGGGCTTCCCATTGGGATTTAGTAGATCTAACCAAACATCTCCTTGATGCTGGTGCCCCAGTAAATGCTGTTAATGATTTCGGTGTAGCGCCCATTTCGGTGGCCTGTCGCAATGGCAGTGTGAGAATGGTTGACGTGCTACTGTCGGGTGGGGCCGACGCCCAGACTGCAGAGCCGAGTGGCGAAACAGCTTTGATGACTTGCGCCCGAACAGGGAGCAAAGAATCGGTTGAGCAATTACTGGCTGATGGCGCATATCCAAATGCATTCGATGTAAGTAGCGGTCAGACTGCACTCATGTGGGCTGCAGCTGGTGGGCATACTGCCACTGCGCGAGCGCTCCTGGAAGCGGGGGCAGAAATCGACGCCCGTTCGAAAGGTGAATTTACACCGCTTATGTTTGCGGCTCGCGCAGGCGCAATCCAGGCAGCAGAGTTACTGTTGGAGGCGGGCGCAACGTTTAACATGGCGACGCCTGAGGGACTTAGCCCCCTCTTGATTGCCGCTGCTAGTATCGACGCGATTACCGGGAGCGACTATCGATTGGTGGTAGAGACGAGCGACCACGAAGCACTTGGCATCTTACTGCTGGAATACGGTGCTAATGTGGGCCAAGCGGATCAGTATGGAATGACCTCTCTGCACTACGCCGTAGAGATGCGCAAACCGATGTTGCTCGAAGCTCTCCTGGAGCATGGTGCAGATCCAAACACGCAGCTGATTGACGGGCTCCCGTTCCGGCGGGGCGACTACGTAGGACGCGAAGCCTATAACGGTGCGTCGCCTTTCTGGCTCGCAGCGCGTCTTGGTGATGTCGAAATGATGCGGGCGTTACTGGCAGCTGGTGCCGATCCGGAGCTGCGGTCTGCCTATGGCGTGACACCGCTCATGGTGGCAGCTGGTCTAACACAAACTGACTCGCGGATGGTAGCAGAGGATAGGCTGTTGGAAGCGGTCGAGATGTTGACTCTCGATGTCGGTGCTGACATTTATGCGGTGGATCGGAGTGGACAGACGGCTGTTCACGGTGCTGCCAATGTGTCCGGCAACGCACTAATACAGTTCTTAGTTGACCAGGGTGCCGATCCTATGGCAGAAGACAAACGCGGCCAGACCCCGCTCGACGTAGCGACTCGCACCCTTAGACCTCGCCCTAGAACTGCCGCGCTGCTGCGTGAGCTTGACGCTGCACAATAAAATAAAAGAGCTTGTTGCTTACTTGGCGCTGCTTGGGCTTCATATCTCAACAGTGCTTTTTGCTGAGCTCTCGACGCCGCTTCTCGCTGGGCACTGATAGTATCTTCATAAAAATAAAGAGAGCTCACAAACATCTGTTAGCCTTATTTTTCTACTACTCTAATTACTCCAAAGCAAAAACCCACAGCGCGGCCGCGCCAGGGGTTTCTGGCACAAAACCAGTAAATTGATTCATTAAGCCTAACCAGATACCCGTATGCAAATTGAGCTGCCCAGCTACAATCGCGATATATTGTTTTCCATTAACACTATAAGTAATAGGAAATGCGGCAGGGATCGCATCGAGTTGTGTCTCCCACAAGACATCGCCTGTTTGTTGATCGAATGCCTTAAAGCCGTGATCAAGATATCCCAGGAATACCAGGCCTCCGGCTGTGGCTAAACTGGCAGATGCAGGCACTACTTCTTGCCGATATTGCCATGCCAGCTCCCTGTTCTTTAGGTCGATGGCCTGTAATCGGCCATAATTGCCATCAGTGCCAGGCACCGGCACCGTATCTGTCCCGAGGCCGCTAGAGAGCAAGGTACCGGTACCGTCCAGAAGCGTGTCCATACAAACTTCGAACATAGGTACAAATAGAAAACCAGTTTCATTGTTTACTGAAGATGCATGCCAATTGCGCCCACCCTGATAGAAAGGGCAAACGGTTCGGATTTCTTCCGCATCAGGAAAAACATTGGGATTAGTGATTTTCTCACCGGTAACCGGGTTTATTGCACTGAATAGGTTTTGTAATCCGGGATCGACGGAAAAGAGATATTGTCCAGTTGCTGCATCCAAGGCATCGAATAGTCCCGGCTTGCCCGCCGTAACAACTACCTTTTTCATTTCCCCCTCGATTTCTAGTTCGACGATTGACCGTTCGAAAATCCAATCTAGATCAAACTGATCATTAGCAACGTGCTGGTAATACCAAATGAGTTCGCCTGTATCTGGTCGCAACGCCAAAGTGGCATTGGTATACAACGCGCCGTTACTAACTCCTTCGATCCCAAGTGGGTAAAGTAAAGGACCGGTGTTATAGGTAGGAGACACGCCGTAGAAGACAAGGCCCAGTTCGGGATCGTATGCGCCAGTATTCCAGACCGAGCCGCCCTGCCTTTCTTCCAACGGTATATTGTTCCAGGTATTACCGCCTGGTTCCCCAGGTCTTGCTAGCGTATTAAAGCGCCAGGTTTCTCTTCCTGTTTCCAGGTCGATGGCGATGATGAATCCACCGGCAGGCACAAAAGACGCAGCCATGCCTTGGATGACTTGACCGCTGGCTACCGTAGGTGCGCTGCGCAATTGATAGCCTGTATTGTTACCGATTTCGATAGCATGATCCCAGATAACATCTCCGGAACGAGCATTCAGGGCCACCATATGCAAATCTGATGTCGGTACTAGTACTTTGTTCTCATGCAGCGCTATGCCGAACTTATGACTGGTTACTGCATTACCGTCGTGGCTGTAACGCCATAACATTTCTCCGGTGGTAGCATCCAGCGCCAATACCACGTCGCCAGCGCTATAGAGAAACATAATGCCGTCATGGACCAAAGGTGTCGGCATGTTGTTTCCGGGCGTAACTGGTTGATGCCAGGCTAATTGAAGACCGGAAACTGTCTCCCGATTTATCTGATCCAGGTTAGAAAAGCCGAGATTGTTGTACGTTCGTCGCCAGGTAAGCCAATCGGAGTCAGGTGGATTCTGCAAGATTTCATCGGTTACTGGTGAGTAATCACGGAGCAATGGGATTGAATCGGGATCTGCTATGACAGAACCTAAATTATTCGCTGCGTTACGGCCATAACGCTCGATGACTCCGCCAGAATTTTCAGCTTGCTGGTCATCCCCGTCTTGCTGTGCAAAGGCTTCAACTTGCAACTGCGATATTAAAAAGCAACACGCTAAAGCTCTGAGTGTTATTTGCTTCATCACTAATAATCCAAGGTATCCCGATACAAAGTTTGATGTTTGATTTTCCAGCCTTCATCTGTTCGTCCAAAATAGTATTACATAGTCCGGGATAGAACCAAATAGAACAATTGGAGATGCCCCTGAGTGGGATTAGCTAAGTAGCGTATATAAAAAAGCAGGGGCGGAATCGATGTTTTCCTGTTGTAATTTTTGTTGATCTAATCGTGACTCAGTTCCTGAATTCGATGTGGTGTTTTGTTGTCTTATCCTAACTGCCTTAAGGTAATGCATAGACAACCAACTCAGGCGCCGGTTGACCCGCAATACTAACTGCTATGTATTGCCTATCTTCGATTGAAAAACTCATTGGTGCTGAACTGGGATTCCCCGGCAGAACTATTGCAGCAAGTTCATCTCCATTTGATTTGTCTCTAGCAATCAGTTTAGGTCCATCACTTGTTAACTGCGCATGAATCAAGAGCGTGGATGTCACCAGTACAGGATGCCGACCTCCACCACCCAGCGAAGGAAGATCAATCCCTTCTAGCGCTGGATTATTTTCTACTCGTGCAGATCCGTCACCATTGGCAACCTGCCACAGAATTTCTCCTCGATTCATGTCGAAAGCGGTGATGGTGGAATAGGGTGGTTTCAGAATCGGCAGACCTTGAGGCCCGGGTACGCCCCGAAAGTTCAAACGAAAGTAATTGAAGTTGGATTCATCCGCTTCCATCGTACCCATGAAAGGCACCGTAGGGCCGTTCGATGAGGGAACAAACAATACGCCAGTTTCAGGATCGATGCCTGCTCCTGGCCAGTTGGCACCACCACCGGCACCCGGCATCAATATCGTACCGATGTTGCCATCGCCTGGCAGGCTGGGCGGAGTAAACAGTGGGCCGTAGGTAAAATTCTCCAATGTGCTTAGGGCTTGTGCGCGGAGTTCCGGAGTGAAATCGATCAGGTCATCCTCGGTGAGTCCCTGTGTAGTAAATGCCGGTGGCTTAGTTGGAAAGGGTTGAGTTGGAGAAGGCCTCTCTCCTGGTATGGTACTTTGGGGTACTGGCCGTTCAATGATGGGCCACACTGGTACTCCGGTGGCACGGTCGAACATGTAGGTAAAACCCTGTTTGGTGACCTGGGCGATCGCCTTGATCTCCCTGCCGTCTACGGTGATATCAATCAAATTGGGTGCCGCTGGTGTATCGTAGTCCCAAAGACCATGGTGAATCATCTGGAAATGCCAGACCCTTTCCCCCGTGCTGGCATCGAGTGCTACCAGACTTTGGGTGAATAGATTGTCGCCAGGCCGATGACCGCCGAAGAAATCATTGGTTGATGCTTCCGTTGGGAGATAGACATAGCCCAACTCAAGATCGGCACTCATCTGGGTCCATACTCCTCCATTACCGGTATAGCGCCAGGATTCTTCTTGCCAGGTTTCTACTCCGAATTCACCTTGTTGTGGGATCGTGTGAAAGATCCAGATCAGTTCCCCCGTTCGGATGTTATAACCGCGGACCCAGGTAGGGGGCCGTTCCTTGAAGCGAGGACGATTTGAAGTGATGTGCTGAACGACCAATACATCTCCTACAACCGTAGGAGGCGATACCCCTCCCAGGGGCTGCGCACCTGTATAATCGAGTACATCGCGTTCAGCCCTCGGAATGCCACCGGTCATGTCAATTCGCCCGCCGGCGAAGGCTGTATCCACTTCCCCGGTTTCAGCAACCAAGGAAATGATGTAACCGTCATTGGTGGTAACGAGCACTCGTGAGTCGTCACCGTCGCTCCACCAGGCAACTCCCCGATGATGGAAACCAAGAGGGCTGTTCGAAGCACCTGACATGTAGACCTGAGGATCGTAGGCCCATAACATTTCACCGGTGACGGCAGTCAGGGCGACGACTTGGTTCAAAGCGGTAATCATATATAACACACCATCGATCATGAGAGGTGTTGCCTGCAATCGACCGAATCCTACATCCGCATCGAGACCTAACAATGCTTCGAAATCCAGGTCAACGTCGATTGATTGCCAGCGCCAGGCGATTTCTAAATTCTCGAAATTTCTTCTGCTGATCTGACTAAGGCTTGTGTATTTCGTTGAGCCGGCATCGGATGCATAACTGGGCCATTCACCATTGGTACTGCCGAGCTGGGCGAGAGCGCTTAGACTAAAAAAGAAAAAACAGACCCCTATATATTTAGAAGCAAGAATTTTACGAAATTGCATTAGTTCAATTCTCCAGTGTCCATCGCTCGCTTAGTCCTTCCCGATCCACGCGTTTACCCCGCAGATATACCTCGTTGATCTTGCGCGTGTTGCTAATATCTTCCAACGGATTGGCGTCCAGAATGACGAAGTCTGCCGCCTTTCCTGCTCGCAATACGCCTACATCATCTAAACCGAATGCTTTGGCGGCTCGCGAAGTTGCAGCTACGATTGATTCCGATGGTGTCATGCCCATGCGCACGAAGAGTGAGAGTTCAACGTGATCAGCGTAGCCGAAATAATCACCAACAGCCCCGGCATCGGTGCCGAGAATGATGTGATCTTTTAGTTTAAATAGATTGCTGGCCATTTGTGCCGACCGCTCTTCAGCCGCTGCGCTTCTGGTTGTCGGTGGCGTCGAGTAGCCCGTATTGAACGATTCAATCACCAAAGGCGGAACCTGGTCCTCGAAGAATGGATCCTGAAATGCTGGTATGTAGTATGGCTCGCGCTTGGTGATCATTCCCAGAGTAGGAACGATATAGACATTATTTTCTCGAACCATGTCCAGATACTCATCATCCACGTGGGTATCGTAGGGCATGTGAATGAATCGCCGATTGCCGAAGCGAACCAGAGATTTGTGATCTGCCAGAGTAGTGGCATGGGCTATGATTCGCATATCGTAGTTCGACGCGGTATTTAATACTGCTCGATAGATTTCAGGGCCCAGTTTTACCTGTGCACCACGCCTTTCATCTCTGGAATCCACCCATATCTTGGCAATACCGTACCCTTGCCCAGCCAGCTCCCTGACAGTTCGCACTGCTTGCTCCGGATCAGCAACGGGATTTACTCCCCAGTAGTCGGGATCTTCAGTAAAGCGCGGATTGGGACCGCCCCCTGGCGAACCCATGCCTGGTGATTGGTGATAACGCGCTCCACCGATATTCCCTCTTAGCTGCTCCAGTTTTACTCGATTGGCAACATCTTCCTTGTCGCTACCCGTGGATATAATTGTCCCCACACCATAGTAGGCATGACGATAGAGGTGGTCGGTGAGATTCTCCTCAGTAAAATATTGTGAACCCCAATCACCGTAAGCTTCCCATCCGAGGTGAGCATGGGTATTGACCAGCGCTGGAATTATCGTCTTGCCGCTTACATCATGGTTAATTGCTGAGTCCGAAATATCCAAACTGGAAGCAGGACCTACTCCTAAGATTGTCCCGTCGCGAACCAGAATAGATCCTTGTTCGATAACTGTGGCATCACCGACAATGATGCGCGCGTTATTAAATACAGTTTCAGAAGAATCATTGCCTAATTGGGCAAGCGGTTGCGCAAATACCTGACCTGCAAGTATGAACAGACAAATGACTGCAGACTTGAAAGACGACAACTTCATTAATTGGCAAGGGGGTTAGGTCTAGTCTGAAATTTCACCATCTTACTGGTCGTACCTTTACCGCCTTCCGTGTGCCAATTGAAGTTGGTTCCATAGTTAGCCCATACTGCGCGACCTTTCCAGCCAGCGTCAGGGTCATCGATGCGGCCATCCAAGCCACGGGAATAAAATCCTAGAGGATAAGGCACACGCATAAAAATCCACTCGCCGGTTTCTGGATCGAGTGCTTGCAATGAGTCCGATCCTGATCCGGTAGCAATAGGGATATTTTCACCCAGACCCAGTGTGTTGTAGTTATCCACCCAGTTGTAGTAATGAAAATCGGCCTTCACATCAGTGCCTTTCATGTTCGGACCTGGCACTTCATACAAGGTCCAACCTTCCTGACAGTGTTGAGAATTAACAACCGATGGACCATTTAGCACTTCACATTTGCTGCGATCGAAGCTGGCCAGATGGCTGCTGCCAGAAAGCGCAGTCCACACTATGCCATTCTTGTCGACATCGAGACCGCGTGGTCCGAATCCTTGCACTTCGCCATCGATAACAGGCAATTCGTAGACTTCAGTTATGCAAGTTTCAGGGGGATTGTTGCCGATGTCCATGCGGTAAATTCGGCCCGGAAATTCAGTACCAACGCCCCAGGCCACGTTGTCCACAGGGTCCACGATTATGCCGTAGCTGCCTGGGCTCATGCGGGTATCGAGAGTTGGGTCAACGTCGCCGAGTTGCTCTCCCCCCCCACCTTCGTTTTCACTGCGAAGTGCACCAACGGGTTGATTCCAGGGCATAGTAATGCGGCCGTCCCCATTAGTGTCTACCACCATGGGGCACCAACCCTGAGAGAGTTGTTCGTCACCGGTAAGGTCATATTGACGAGTATTAATCCAACCTATGACATCACCCCCGCCACTGAAATACAGCATACGATCCTCATCGAAGCCAAACTGCAGATGGTGGGTGCCAAAACAGGTATCAATCAATCCGAACTCTTCCGTGGCTGGATCATAGTAAGAAGCCTGGCGGGAGCTGCCTCTGGAGGGATAGTACTGAACATATTTGTTGGACGATCCTTCCTGGCACCACTCTGGCAGATTGTTGCCGCGCACCTTGGTGGTCATCCACACACGACCCAGCTCATCGAGCATTGGGTTGTGTGGGTCCGCGGGCCGCTGCCACAGTGGCTCATTGCCATAGTAAGCAGAAGGGACTGGGAACTGTTGGGCGAATCGCGTCACCGCCGGATTGTCCGAATTATCTTTCACTGCAATCACGATCTCACGCCACGCATTGGTTTTCGTATCCAACTCCAGCAATGCACCGTGTCCGCCATCGACACCGTAAACCTTTCCACCGGCGTTGATAGTTGGATCGCGTTTGTCAGTAGATATTTCATCGTGGATGTAGGAGGACTCATTACCCCAGTCCCACTGGGTAACAACGACATTGCGTTCAATTCCACTGGGGCGTGGTGGTGTCGGCGGAACTTCGCCCGCTGCTATTCGATCGGTCCAGTCTGCATACATTTCCATGCCGTGGGGCCCGAAACGATTAGCGAAACCAGCCATGAAGGCACCTCGGATTCCCATGGAAATGCGATATCTCCATGCCTCGATGCTGGACTCGAAACCGAGATGGCTAAGATGATCCAGCGTGCGAGTGGCCTTATTGCCGAGCTGGTGACAGAGTTGGCAACCCTGTTTTGTCATGTCAATCCACTGTTTCTGGCTACGCATACGCTCGGAGATACCATTGCCGTTCGGGCCGGTACCGGGAAACTGGTCTGCATCCGGCACTTCTAGCAGCGAGTACCAGTAATTGGCTGGATAGACCTGTGCGGCCAGCAAGGGATCCCCTGCAGGAAATACTCTGAGAGATACATCTTCGGCACCGGTCCTGAGAAAAATCGGGTCCGAGTCTACCAGGCCATAACCTCGCACCCAGACTTTATACATGGCTTCCGGGAGTTCAGGTAATACAAAACGTCCTTCATTATTAGTGACAACAATCTTGACAAAGTGAGTGGGCAGGTCATCAGTTTCTGCGATAACCCAAACTCCCGCTTCATTGCCATCGCTACTTTGCACCCTGCCTTCGATTGTGCCAGACGAGCTAAGAGGCTGAGCGGAGACTGTTAGCGATAACGTTGTTATAGCGGTCAGGCATATAGCCTGCACCATCCGGCGCACTGCGGCGTGTAATGGAAAGCCTTCCTTAATGAATAATTCTTCAAACAAAAACATGAGAGTCTCCTGAGGACTATATTTTTACTTTTTATCAAGTTAATGGACGTCTCTTCCCACTCGTACCTATTCTCATCTCAAGAGGCTGCAAGCCCTAGAATACTATGGGGTCAGATAGCATGACGTCTCAATTTGTAACATTTTTAGTAACAACTAACCTCTACATTTATACCTGATTTTCAAATCATTTTGAAAACAACTATGCAGAAGCCAGCCGAACCTTTACATTTGTTACTATAAAGCCGTAATTTAAAGTAGTTTTTCAGGGTTTTCGAGGCAATCAGTCAGACAAGTGTTGCCATGTTTTCTGAGCACGCTATTGCCAGTTTCTAGAAAGCGCGGAGAGCTACCATTCAAATCAGATTCAGGAGAAGGTGAGTAATGGATTCAGACATTGATCGGCTAAAGATTGCTTTCAAAAATCGACAGATAAGTCGACGATCTTTCCTAAATTCGCTCGCTGTTATGGCGGTTGCGGGATACGGCACCATGGGCCGCACTCACAATGCAGCCATTGCGGCTGCAGTTTCTGCGCCACCAATACCAGTACAGGGAATTAACCATATGACACTCGCTGTGTCTGACCCAGCCACATCACTGGAGTGGTATCAAGGTCTGTTCGGTATGCCTATTGCAGCACGCCAGGGCAGCACGATAGTTTTGCAAGTTGGTGACGGGCCGCAATTCATAGCATTGGGCGGTAATGCCAGTGATAATCCACGAATTACCCACCTGTGTCTTGCTGTAGATAATTTCGATGATGAACGAATTGTGCAGATTCTTGCGGAAAACGGTATTGAGGCCAGTGGACAATCCGGAGCAATGCAGTCGCGGGTAAGAATGCGTGGTGAAGAATTTGGCGGTGCGCCTGATGGCAGTCCTGAACTTTATTTTGGCGACCCGGATGGCATCGTTGTGCAATTGCAGGATACAACTTATTGTGGAGGTGCGGGTTTGCTCGGCGAAGACTGTCTGGCAGCTCCAGAGCCTGCGCCTAGTGCTGGGCTAATTACCTTGCAAGAATTCAATCACTTTACACTCTTCGTGTCAGATCAGGCACGTTCCGTCGAGTTGTATCAACGAGTGTTCGGTTTAGCTATCGACACCTATCAAGGTGCAATGCCAGTACTCAGAGTTGGATCAGGTAAGCAGTTCCTGGCTCTGGCGCAGGTGCCTCCTTTATCTGGACGTATTCATCATGCCTCTATGGCTGTCGATGATTTTGATGTGGATCGTATTTTCTCACTGCTCGAAGGCTATGGATTGAGCATATTGGGAGAGGCTGGCGCAGCGAACGGCCCATTACAGGCCTATGTGACGATGCGTGGTCCAGATCGAGGTGGTGCTCAGCAAGGCACTCCTGAACTGTATTTTACCGACCCCGATGGCATTCTGATCCAGCTTCAAGACTCTAGCTATTGTGGCGGAAATGGTTATTTGGGGGAAGAATGTGGCACGGTTGAGAATCCTACTGGACGTAACAATTAGGCCGGTCTCAGATTTCAATTGCTTCTATTTATTGATTTGAATCACAGGCGCAAGATTCAATCGGAAAAATATGAAAAGAACATCTCTATTCAGCGTTTGCATGGCAGCATCAAGCCTCCTTTTGGCGGCGGAGTTGGAGAACCAATCCGTCTCTGGAAGTAATCGGGCACTGCTGGACCAGTACTGCGTAATCTGTCACAACCAGGCAGTCGTCAACTCAGTGGTTCAACCCAACGAAGGACTGCAGACTACACAACTGCGCAATCTCGGCTTGACCCTCGATGTTGAAGACGTGTTAAACCTGGCTGAAAACCCCGAGGTTTGGGAGAAGGTTATCAAGAAGCTTCGCGTAGGTGTGATGCCACCTCCAAATTATCCGCGACCAGATAAAGAGAGCTATAATGGCTTCCGCACATTTCTTGAGAACGAGCTCGACCGTGTTGCGTCGACACAGATTAATCCTGGTCGCACTCAGGCGTTCCATCGGCTCAATCAGACAGAATATCAAAACTCGGTTCGCGATCTGCTTGACCTCGACATAGACGTCGCCGGTTTGATCCCCACGGACGCGCCGGACCAATATGGCTTCGACAATAACGCCGACGTTCTCGCCCTATCCCCGTTAAGCGTGGAGCGTTATGTCTCCGCTGCGCATAAAATAGCTGAGCTTGCGGTGGGAGCGACACCCCGAGGCGCATCTATCAATACTTACGAGGTGCCTTTAAACCTGATTCAGGACGACCGGCTTAGTGAGGAGTTGCCATTCGGCTCACGCGGAGGAGCCGCCATCGAGCATATGTTCCCGGTTGACGGCGAATATCGGATTACACTCAATCTGCAAACCAACTATGTGGATTTCGTGCGCGGATATGACCAACCTCACGAGGTGGAACTTAGCCTCGATGGTCAGCATCTGGAGACTTTCGCTTTTGGTGGTGATGCACCTGGCACACCTGCACCTTACAGTTATGCGGGCAATATCCGAGGCAACGATGCCTGGGAAGAATTTATGATGGCCTTCGCTGAAGAAGGCTTCGAAATTCAGGTGAATGTAAAGGCTGGCCCGCGTGTTATCGGCGCGACCTTTCCACGTGAAATGTGGGAGAACGAGGGTATACAGCAACCACGCCTGTTCGGCTATCACCTGGCAGTAACCGAGTTGCCAGATGCAAATCCAGCGGTGGATAGTATTCAGATCGAAGGCCCGCTGTCGGTAGACGGACCCGGTGACACACCCAGTCGGCGACGAATCTTCTCCTGTCTTCCGGCAAATCTGGATGAAGAGCCTGCCTGTGCTCAACAAATATTAAGCTCGTTGGCACGACGCGCTTACCGCCGTCCTGTTAGCGAAAGTGACGTTCAGGGGTTGGTGGAGTTCTACAATCAAGGGAGGCTAGATGGTGGCTTCGAAGGGGGTATTCAATTTGCTTTGGAGCGGGTACTAGTTTCCCCCGACTTTTTGTTCCGAATCGAACAGGATCCGGCCGATGCACAACCCGGAGCTATGTACGCGATCTCTGACATCGAGCTCGCTTCCCGAATGTCTTTCTTTCTTTGGAGTAGCCCGCCAGATGACGAGCTGTTGAATCAGGCCGAACGTGGTGCTTTAAGAGAGCCCGGTATGCTCGAACAGCAGGTACAACGAATGATGGCCGATCCGCGTGCGGACGCCTTCATCAAGAATTTCGTCGGGCAATGGCTCTACCTGCGTAATCTCGAAGACTTCTATCCAGACCCCGCTGCTTTTCCCGAATTCGACGAAAACCTCCGGACCGCCCTGCAACGTGAGACAGAATTGTTCATTGACGATCAAATCCGCTCCAATGCCAGCCTTCTTGATCTACTAAGTGCTGACTATACTTTCGTCAATGAGCGATTGGCGCGACACTATGGCATTCCTGGTGTCTACGGTAGCCGTTACCGGAAGGTGACTGTCGATGGTAACCAGCGTGGCGGATTGCTCGGACATGGCGGCTTGATGATGGTGACCTCCTATCCAAACCGCACTTCGCCAGTGTTGAGAGGGAAGTTCGTATTAGAAAATTTACTCGGTGGACCACCGCCAGAGCCACCACCTAATGTGCCAGCACTGGAGACAAGTAGTGATGGCAAGATACTCACCATGCGCGAAGCAATGGTCATGCATCGGGAGAATCCGGCTTGCCGTGTTTGTCATGCTGCCATGGACCCGATTGGATTCTCTTTGGAGAACTACGACGTTGTTGGTAAATGGCGACGCGAGTTCGCCGGTCAACCGATCGATGCCTCTGGGCTGCTCCCCGATGGCAAAACTTTCGATGGTCCGGACGGCCTGCAGGGTTTACTACTCGAGCGGCCCGATGACCTGGTCGGCACGATAACTGAAAAACTGATGAGATTCGCTCTCGGGCGCAGTCTCGAGTACTACGACATGCCGGAGGTGCGTGCAGTTGTTCGCGCTGCCTCCGTAGAAAATTATCGTTGGTCGTCAATTATTCTCGGTGTGGTCGAAAGCACGCCATTTCAAATGCGGAGAACTGAGCTATGAATATCTTTAAGAAAACCCTACCGCGACGCACAGTGCTGCGGGGACTCGGAGCCAGTTTAGCGTTGCCGCTTCTAGACAGCATGATACCAGCACTCTCGTCTGCTTCAGCGCAAGTGGCGCAACCTACAAAACGCCTCGGCGTAGTCTACGTACCAAATGGCATGGCCATGAAGTCGTGGACACCTGCCACCGAGGGCGCCGGGTTCGAGATTACCCGAATCATGGAGCCCATGGTCGCCTATCACGACCGCATGTTAGTGATCACCGGACTTGACGGACCACGTAGTAATGCAGGAGTACATGCCAGCGCTTCGACCCGCTTTCTCACCGGGGCGATCCCGGCGCGGACCGAGTCTGACCTTCAGGCATCAGTGTCACTTGACCAAATGGTGGCCCGCCAGCTCGGCCGCGAGACCCAACTCAGCTCGCTAGAACTGGCACTGGACCAGAACGATGTATTCGGTTCCTGTGACATCGGTTTTAGCTGCCAATACACCAGCACCATTGCCTGGCGTGATGCTTACACACCGTTGCCGATGGAAACCAATCCTCGAGTCGTGTTCGAGCGCTTATTCGGAGATACCGGCACTACCGATTTGGAGGTGCGGCTGCAACGTATTCGCAAAGACAAGAGCTTACTGGATGCCGTAACCGAACGAGTGAGCGAACTTAACCGTAGAGCGGGCGCTGGTGATCGCGCCAAGCTAGATCAGTATCTGGATTCAATTCGCGATGTAGAACGACGCATTCAAATAGCTGAAGCTCAAAGCAATCGGGAGTTACCCGAAGTGGAGCAGCCAGCAGGTATTCCTAGTACCTATGAGGAGCATGCCAAGCTGATGTTCGACATGCAGGTGCTTGCGTATCAAACAGATCTGACAAGAGTCATAACATTTATGTTAGGGCGAGAGTTGTCCGGCCGAACCTATGCCGAGATTGGAGTGCCCGACTCGCACCACCCGACTTCTCATCACCGGAACGATCCAGTGCTTTATGAGAAGGTCACCAAGATCAACGAATTCCACACAAGACTGTTCGCTTACTATCTAGATAAGCTAGATGCGACACCTGACGGTAATGCCTCGCTGCTGGATAATACACTCCTGCTCTATGGGGCCGGTATGTCCGACAGTAACCTGCATAGCAACCGGGGACTACCCTTGGCGCTGTTTGGTGGTGGTTCAGGTACTGTTAAAGGTGGTCGCCACATCCGCTTTCCGAATGGCACGCCGATCAGCAATCTGCACCTGACCATGTTGGACAAGATGGGTATTCCGGTGGATGAGATGCCCTACAGCACAGGTCCACTCGACCTGTCGTAAACAGTGAGGTTCAAAATGATCTCAGTAAACAGGCATCGGTGGAGTAGATTTTTGGCGCTACCGTTATTGGCACTGCTGCTTGTCAGCTCGACCATTGCGACCCACGCGTTTGCGGTGGACCTGATTGAGGCGGCCAGAAATCAGGATTCAGAAGCTGTGCAGTCGCTTCTGGCTGACGGCTCAAATCCTAATACGCAACAGGCCGACGGAGCGACCGCTTTGCACTGGGCAGTGTATGGTGAGAGCAGCGACATGGCGGCTTCTCTCATCGAAGCTGGTGCCGATGTCAATGCAGTTAACCGGCTAGGTGCTTCAGCTCTCTATATCGCTGCCAAGAGTGGTCAGGGTGATCTAATCGAACAGCTACTTACGGCGGGAGCTGATCCAAATCTCGCCTTGGATATGAATGAAACACCGATTATGACCGCATCTCGTTCTGGCACGGTCAAAGGCGTGCGCCGCTTGATTGATGCAGGGGCAGACATCAACACCAGAGAAAGCTCACGTAACCAAACTGCCCTGATGTGGGCTGCGGCTCAGGGCCACGTCGAAGTTGCGAGAGTGCTGATTGAAGCGGGGGCCAATTTGGAATCACGCTCCAAGGTGCGCCCCATGCTTATGTTTGTCGATGCGACAAATGGCGGCGCATTCGATCAGGGAGTCATGGAAAATCTGGGTGGTTATTCGGCCCTTCTTTTTGCGTCTACTCAAGGCCATATAGAGATGGCCCGCCTTCTTCTGAACTTGGGAGCAGACATAGATGGTCTTGCTGGCAATGGCACCAGCCCGCTGGTAGTCGCGGCCCACAGTGGTCACGGTGAACTTGCCCGTCTGTTCCTGGAGCAAGGCGCTGACACCAACGCGATGGAGGCTGGTTATAGCGCATTGCATGCTGCGATTTTACGCGGCGACCTCGATACTGTGAACGCACTCCTGGTCTACGGCGCAAATCCCAATGAGCGACTTTTGAAACCCAACCCTGTGCAGCGGGCGAGCGAAGATTGGGTACTCAAAACACCCTTGGTTGGTGCTACCCCATATTGGATAGCTGCCAGTTTTCGAGAAGCGGAAATCATGCGTGCCCTTACTGATGGTGGCGCCGACCCCCGTCTTACCAATGAGGAACAATGGAGTCTGCCGAGGAATCGAGGGGATCGCGATTCTTATACACCGCGAGTGATTGGTGGATTAGAAACTACCTTACAAGCTGCCATCAAGGGAGACAGTACTCGCGGACGTTACTATGTTCAGGCCAATCCAGACCCTGCTGGTGAAGAACAGCTGGCACTAGCAGCAGTAAGAGCAGCAGCCGACCAAGGCGTAAATTTGAATCACACAGACTTCACAGGATCGACTGCACTTCACGATGCAGCGGTGAGAACGCTATCAAACATAATTCGCGAACTGGCCGAGAGAGGCGCTGACATTAATGCGCTTAATGCTCGAGGGCAAACATCGCTTGACCTGGCCATCAGCGCTGAAAGCAGGCCAAACTTCTTTGGGTTTGATACGAGTATTCCCGGCCCGTCAGCAAGTGAAGTGCTTAAAGGATTTGGAGCTGTGAAGTCGGAAGAGTTGAATCGATAAGATGTCTAATATTAATCCGAGGCACACGGTCATTACTTGCTCCAACTGCAGACTCAATAAGTTTTGCCTCCCCAAACCATCTTTTATATACCTTTCAGCCTAGGTCAGTCAGTGGTCGATGGCACATATCTTTCCGAAGGCGGTGCTACTTGACTAACCTGCGCCATCCAATAACTATCGATGTAAGTGAAAAGCCAAATCCAATTATGCTTATTAAAAATAACATTTGTTGAAATCAGAGCGGGTTTGGCCGCAGGCCATTGCGTTTGAACCAGACCATGTCGACATTGCGGCAGGACTCACCGATTTCGGGAATGGTGATAGGCTGTGGGTTCGAATCTCGTTCGGCGCTAGTGTGCGACTGTCGTGCTTTCAAAAAACGGATTTCCGAAATCGTCAATGAGGTCAATCATAAATTTATTGTTTTCCTGGCAGATATAATCAGCCAGTTCCTGCCCCTCTGACCAGTTGATATCCCAGGCTACTGTCCAGGGTTTTGTGTAGGCGCCAGGATCGTCAATAGTGGCTTCATAGTGAAGAGTATTTTTATCAGGTCTGGTGATGTATTCAATGGTATGCAGTTGGTCTGAGTGCATGTGGCCACCGAAGTCCAGCCAGGTCTTTTCGTTAAACCCAACCGTATCAACCACCAGTGTATCGTTTTCCCAATGACCCACAGAATGACCAAAATAGCTGGGATTCAGTGTTTCCTTATCAGGATGTTGGCGATCATCCATATGGATTTCCCGCCATACATGGCCTCCGCCTTCAAAGATAATAATGATACGGTCACGATGTTGAATTATTTCCGCTGGGTAGGGTGTCCCCATGGAACGTGGACCGCCTGGTGGTAAGCAAAATCCTTCGGGATCATAGGCGACGTTATTAGAAGCATTGTATTCGTGCATCGCCTTTGTCCAGGGAAGGAAGGGCACAGAGGAGTTTTCATCTCCGCCGACAATACGAACTGC
>Ga0208881_1000025_pt1 | contig 46671 bp, 41 predicted proteins | sample Knorr_S23_td_AAI_FD_185610 | JGI IMG/M metagenome (GOLD analysis project Ga0208881, IMG submission 185610) | Marine microbial communities from Southern Atlantic Ocean transect - Knorr_S23_td_AAIW_ad_876m_LV_B (SPAdes) (version 2) | ecosystem: Environmental > Aquatic > Marine > Oceanic | place... | reverse complement strand
AGAATCAGTTAGTGAAAATAGGTTGCGTGTATTTGGAGCACACAGAGATGACTCTGTAGGGGTTCCTGAACTAAGCTTGGAAACAGTTACCCAATTGCGAGACGCTTTAAATGCCATCCAATCTGGAACATTAAAATCTAATGGAATTTATCCCGTTACTTATAAGGTTGATGATAGAGTGGAGCTTCTGTCAGAGCCTAAATGGTTGCAGGATTGGGATCCTATTTATCCAGAGCTAAATTTGAAAAGTAATTAGTTACACAAATATTACACGGTAATTTAACGAAAGAGAAAATAGCATAAACCATTGATTAAATTGGCTTTATGTAAGAGACAAAACAACGTCACTATTGAGTGGGAATGAGCATTAAAAACAATAGTAATTACACTCATGAAGTTTTCAATGAGTTAAAAATTAAAAAAAATAAAGTGCAGCTAAGCAATTTTGAAGATTGTAAGTTTGTCAATTGTAATTTTTCAGAAGCTCAATTTATTGAGTGCAAGTTTACCGATTGTGAATTTAAAAATTCAAACCTTAGTTTGATAAAATTTGATAAATCCAGGTTTTTTGAAACAGGTTTTAAAGGTTGTAAGGTAACAGGTGTTAATTGGACTTCTTTAGATTGGAGTAATTTTAATTTAACATCCCCAATATATTTTGAATCATGTGATATTTCTTTCTCCATTTTCAGCTCATTAGGGTTGAAAGAAGCATGTCTGCAAGATTGTAAAGCGCATGATGTAGATTTTTCGGAATGTGATTTGAAGGGAGCAGACTTCTTTAGAACAGACTTAAAAGATTCTAGATTTGTGTTATGTAAACTCGACGAATGTAATTTTCAAGAAGCTGTAAATTACTATATAGACCCTTTAGAGAACTCTATTGAAGGAGCAAAATTTAGTTCACCAGAAGTTTTAAGTTTACTTAGTGCTTTTAAGATTAAGATTGATTCAATTGAGTAAGGAGGGAAAAATGTCAGACACAATTTACCCAAACGTGTCAGAAGTAAGTATTTCGCTTGCAAGCGCGATGACTCTTGTTAAGAGTGTGCTGACAACAGCCATCATTGTGCCTATTGATAATAGGCGTGATATTAAATCTAAAGAAAAAATGGTTGCAATTACCCTAGATTTAAGAGGCCTAAGTACCAGTGCATATTGTTTATAACCAAATATTTAGGAGATGATTAATGGCGCATATGGAGCCTCTGTCCTTTGATTCTGTTCCGGAAGACATTCAAGAAAGATTTACTCACTATAATAAAACTAGAGGATTTACACCGAATAGTATCCAGACGATGGTTAGGCGTCCTAATATTGTCAGGGCTTTCATGCAAATGAACCAGGTTGTTCTTTATGAGGGGACGGTGGATGAAGAGCTGAAAATGCTTGTGAGCTTAATCGCTTCCCAGGCTGCAGGATGTCGTTATTGTCAGGCTCACATGGCTAATTTATCAAAAATATATAATGCTTCACAGGAGAAGATTGCTATGGCATGGGATTTTGAGTCGTGTAATCTTTTTAGTGATGCAGAAAAAGCAGCCCTTCGTCTTGCCTATTATGGTGCAATGTCGCCCAGTCAAGCCTCTCAAGCACATTTTGATGAGGCTTATAAATATTTTGATGAAGGACAAGTTGTTGAAATAGTTGCATCCATTTCATTATTTGGATTTTTGAATCGATGGAATGACACAATGGCTACAGAACTTGAAGATTTACCTAAAGAAGTTGCAAAAGATATGATTGGTGGAAACTTCGGATGGGAACCGGGTAAACACTGATATTGGGAAAAGATTGAAAATAACCTGTTTACTACACACTAAGAAAACAGACGTCGCAATCCCTTATAAACAATGATTTACAGCCTGAGTAGGTGCTAATTACCCAATCGATCGATAACCACGCTGACGGTCGCGGGGCCCGCCGGATCAAGATCAATGTAGCTAACGGTAGCAATATTGCCTCTGAAAACAGGCCGAACAGATGCGTTGAAATAAAGATTTTCTTTTAAAGGTCTTATCGCACCCATATTACCCAGCGAGAGTATATCGCCTGCTTTTAATGGTCTTCCGCGCAACAACAATCGATCACGCATATTGCGAACGCGGTAAAGCGGTTCATACGCGTTTTCAATTTTACCTTCCGCCAGCAATTCGCCTGTTTCATTTATCATCGTAAAACTAAAGTTATTAAGTCGGTCTATCCATTCGGTGGTAGGATCTGTTTCGATTAAATCACCAATAAATGCGTTCCTAAAATCATAATTTGTCGCAATATTGCTAACATTGTTTCTACCTTCAACGGTGTGGATAATATCAGGCATTTCGATGAATGGAATAAATCCGGAAAGTGCCGCTAGTATTTCTAAATCTGATTTCGCACTATTAATAGCATCGCTTTTTACAACGGCGCCAAAATCTGCTTCGACGAAACTCATATTGCAGCAATCAATTGAAATATGCGCGCCGCTTTCATGAATTCCGTTTGAAAACATAACGGCCGTAATAGGGCCGCTTAACCCATCGACAGGACCATTGTCATATTCACCTTTTGCAAATGTTCCAATTTTATATCCAGCGATGGTTCCGCGGGTTTTTAATTGTTCCTCGACATAATAATCAGCAATTTTATATGCGTTTTCTTCTAATAATTCGCCGGCAGGAATTGTGGCGATTGGTTTTGCTTCATTAAAGTTATTCATGAAGCTAATCCCAAGTCTTTTTTGATCCTCCGGATTTGTCAGATCGTAGTTCTGTGCATGCGCGAAACCAGACCATGCAAGAGAGTAGAGAAGCGCTATTCCAATTATAGATTTATATCTCATGATTCTTTCCAAGAGCCTCCAATTAGTTTGGCGAAGGCGTGGTGCGCAGGAACATTAATTATCTAATATCATTATAATGCCCATAAAGCCTACACAACGTGCAAAGATTTGGGAAGGTAAATGCTTGATCTGGCCCCACTAGAGTGGGAATAAATAATAAAATCAATAAAATCAATAAAATCAATTATCTGAAGTAATAGTCAAGTAGAATTAATATGCTGAAAACTAAAATCCCACCCCCTGTTATCGCTTTAACCTTTATTGCTATTCTTTATATTTCATCTGTTTTGATGGTTAGGTTTACATTTGAAGGGCAATCAATTTTTGCCTTATTTATTTTTATATTGGGTTTGGGATGTGTGTTCTCTGCAGGAATCCAATTCAGAAAAGTTAATACGACAGTGAATCCTTTAGATCCAGAATCGGCTAGTCATTTAGTGGTAGGTGGAATTTTTAAATATTCTAGAAATCCAATGTATGTGGGTTTGTTCGTTGCGATATTAGCTTTTGGTATTTATGTTGGTGCTTGGTTTGTATTTATTCTTTTACCTTTATTTGTTCTCAGTATTAATTATTTACAAATAGTTCCAGAAGAAATAGCAATGCACAAGCTTTTTGGAGATGAATATATATCTTATTGCAATTCTGTTAGAAGATGGATTTAAGAATGAAGACAATTTGTATAAAACTGAAATACCGTAAGAAATATGTGAGATCGATATTTGGTGTTGATAGAGATGAAATTTGTAAAATAGTGTCTGCCAAAGCGGTTAGTTTTTACCGATAACGTTGCGGTAATTACCCCATAAAAAGTATCGAAATAAGAAATGAGCTCTTTGGTAAAGGAACTGATTTCTAATAGAGAAGACAATCCAAGCACTTGAGATAAATGCTTTTTGGATCATTAAATAATTTAAAATCATTTATCAATTCAAAAGATTTTTTAATTAAGATTTTTTCTTCGGCTTTAGAATCGATAAAATATTTAATTTGGGAGAAAAGTTGACTGAATAGCTGATACGTCCATTCTGAAGGCAATGCAGGATAAAATGTTTGGTAATCTTCTAATTCTGCCAATTCTGCTGCTCTCTCAATAGCGTCGTCCATATTACCTAAATTGTCTATAAGACCAAGTTCCAGAGCAGTTTCTCCAGCCCAAACCCTGCCTTGGGCTATTTCATCTACTTCTTCTAAAGTCATGCTCCGCGATTCAGAAACTAAAGTGATGAACCTTTGATAGTGATATTCGATATTTGATTGTATAGCTCTAGCGAGTATAGGATTTATCGCCTGCGTAGCATCTTGGCCTGTACCTATTTTAGTTGTGGAAACCCCATCGGAGTGAATTCCAATTTTATCCAGGGTTTTCTCAAAAGTGGGTAAAAACCCAAAAACCCCAATGGAACCTGTAATAGTGTCATGAGAAGCCCAAATTTCATCAGCACTTGCAGAAATCCAATAGCCTCCAGAGGCAGCAACGTTTGACATGGAAGCTATTATTTTTATGCCTTTAGATTTAGCAACAACTATTTCTTCTCTTATAATCTCAGAAGCAAAGGCGCTCCCACCTCCAGAATCCACTCTCAGTACTATCGCTTTTACTTCTTCATCTTTATGAGCATTTCTTAATAGTTGTGCAGTTGAATCTCCCCCTATCATTCCAGGAGGTTGGCTCCCATCTAAGATACTTCCAGACGCTACAACCACCGCTATTTTATTTTTTGACTTGTTTGTTTTTTCATCTATTCTCGCAATAGTAAGATAATCATTTAAAGAGACTTGAGCAAAACTCTGCTCTTCCTCGTCACTTCCCACAAGTTCTACTAAATATTCTCTTTGTTGGTTTCTATTTAAAAGCTTATCCACAAGATTGTAATTGAGAGCAGCTTTACCTGTATTTCCATTTTCCTGTATGACTAAATCATCATAAGTATCAGAAAAATTCTGTATGTCTTCACTCGCTAGATTTCTATTGTTTGAGACCACCGCCATCCAAGAGTCCCACAGGACTTTCATGTAAGCTATGCTCGCTTCTTTAGCAGCTTCTGACATGCTTTCCCTGATATAAGGCTCCATGGCTGATTTATATTTTCCTACTTGAAAAAGATTAACAGTGACTTCTAACTTATCAATGAAAGATTTGTAATAAGTTCTTATTCTTGAGTAGCCCTCAATGTAAATTTCTCCGTCTGGATGTAAAACGATCTCATTAGCAAAAGAAGCAAGGTAATAAGAGCTTTGATTGTAGTAATCTGCTACGGCGACTATATTTTTGCCCGAATCCTTAAGTTCCTGCAATGCTTGTCCAACATCGTAAAGGACTGTTTGTCCTGTTCCATTAATGTTATCCAATTTAAGGATTATGTGTTCTATTCTTTCGTCTTCTTTTGCAGTCTTTAAAGCAAATAACACGTTTCTTGCATTAACCCCAGAGGTGGAAGAACCATTAAGTACAACACTTAATGGATCAAGCGATCCAGAGACTTGTTCTACAATTGGCCCTTGTGGGTCTACAACTAAGGCCTTTCCTTCTAGATCTGGTAGTTCACTTCCACTAAAGATAGAGCCCAAAATAGCCACTAGAACTATTAAAACTATTAGAAGGAATAGTAGGTTGGCTGTAAATTTTCTAGCTGTAGTTACTTTCTGCCAGAATAAATCAAATTTTGTTGTTTCATTCATTTGATAATTGTATTAAACATTCGTTTTAGTTTAATCATAAACACGATAAAGGTAAGATAAAGTAAGTTCAATCAATGAGTATATCAGCTACTTACTTATCTCACATTAAGAGAAATATGATTTAAGTATTTGATTTAAAAGATGTTACTCATACCTACTATTGAATGGGAGTAGGAATCCCCTCTGAGACACTTATTCTATCGCCGACAGACACTTAAATAATTTTTTGAAAACTATGAAAAAAAAATTTTGGTTAGTTTTGTTAATCTGTCTATTGCAAAGTAAGTTACAGGCTTTTCCAGAAGTTTTAGACAAGGCAATCCATTATTCTTTTGATGTGCCTATTCATTTAGAAAAGGTAATTAACAATAAGTGTTATGGCATAGAGGATGAACCAAATCGTAATTTGTTAATCACAGATTGTGGGGGTTATCTTAATGTAATTTTTGGGACTCTGACCTTTGGATTAATCAAGTCATCAAAAAGGGTGCGTGACTCTTACGGTGTGGCGGTAGAAATTTATCTCAAGGGAAAAAGTTCAGAGTGCTTTATCGTCTCATTAACAGATTTGGGGGGCAGGATTTTTGAGATAGAGTATGACTGCAAGGGCTATTTGAAAGATGATATTTCTACCAGGATTATTGAAGATTAAGTAACGATTAATTGGAAATAAGTTGGTTAACTTCTACGTGGGAAGTAAAATCATAGATGTTTGCAACGTTTGAATTGAGGACCATTAATAAGTGATTAAGTTTGACACTAGGAGGTTAATATGACGGTTCGATCCGCTTTTCTGAATGATGAACTTTGGATGATCCAGAGATGTTATTAAATCCAATAGATTTTGGAGACAATCCTTACTTGGTTGGGCCCCATGCTCCAGTAAGGAAGGAACTTGATAAGCCGAGCCTAAAATATGTAGGACAAGTGCCAAAAGATTTTTCAGGAATTTATCTTAGAAATGGCCCCAATCAGATCCATCCACCCTGTGGAACTTACCATTGGTTTGATGGTGACGGTATGGTGCACGGCGTTGAATTTAGAGAAGGTAGAGTGAATTATAGAAATAGGTGGATAAATACAGCAGGGCTTAAGCAGGAACAAAAAACAGGCCATTCTCTTTGGCCTGGACTTATGGACCCTCCTAATAGGAGTTTACAAGAAGCTTGGGGCTCAGACCTCTGTTTAAAAGATAACTCTAATACTGACCTAACAATACACGGTGGGAAGGCTATTTCTACCTTCTACCAATGTGGAGAAGCGTACACTTTAGACCCTTTGTCTCTTGAGACTTTAGGCACCTTGGACTTGTTATCAGGCGGAGGTAGGCAGATGTCTGCTCACTGTATGACTGATGAACAAAGTGGAGATCTATTATTCTTCGATTATGCCACGAAACCTCCTTATATGACTTATGGTGTTTTTGACAAAGATGCCAATTTAGTGCATCACACAGCAATAGATTTGCCGGGTGCCAGACTTCCCCATACTCTGGCTTTTACAACTAATTATTCAATTCTGATGGATTTGCCGATGTTTTGGGATCCTGAGTTGTTACAAAAAGATGTCCACAAAGTCTCTTTTTACCCAGACAAAGCCAGCAGGTTTGGACTCATAACAAGGTTTGGGCAGGGAGATTCTATTAAATGGTTTGAAGCTGACCCATGCTATATCTACCATGCTGTCAATTCTTGGGAAGAAGGGGACGTGGTGATATTAGATGTTTGTCGAATGTCTACCCCTGTCCCCAGTGAAGCCAAAAAACAAAAACTTGCTGGCCCTTATGGTTCTATGCTGGCCTGGCTAAAACTGGACGCTAGTTATCACAGGTACAGATTCAATCTCGTATCAGGGGAAACTAAAGAAGAAAGCTTGAGCGATCTTTTAAGCGAGTTTCCTGTTATTAATAATCGTTTTGGTGGGCTTTCTTCCCGATATAGTTATCACGTTACTCTTGCGGATACAGATGCAATTTTATTTGATGGGCTCGTTAAAATAGATAGTGAAACTACCCAAAACCAAGAGTACAAATTTCCTAAAGGTTGTTTTGGAAGTGAGTCGCAATTTGCACCCCGGGACAATGCAAAAAACGAAGACGATGGATATTTAATTACTTTAGTTACCAACATGGAAACAAATAAAGGAGAAATCCAGATATTTCCCGCTGAGGACATTACCCAAGGCCCTATCTGCCGGGTGATAGTTCCCCAACAAATACCCCCAGGGTTTCATAGCAGCTTTGTTTTACCAGAAAACCTATAATTGGGGTTTCCTCGAGTTTTAAACAGATAATCCCGCACAATAAAATAAGGAGAAACGAGGTGGTGCCAATTACTAAATGGCATGAAGTAGTAAACACTAAGAATTACCAACTCTTGGAAGAAATACTGGATGACGATGTAATTTTTTATTCACCTGTCGTGTTTACACCCCAAAAAGGAAAAGAGATAACTAAAATTTATTTATCAGCAGCGGCAGAAGTTTTTGAAGGCAATTCTTTTTCTTATGTCAGAGAGCTCATCAAAGAAGGTGAAGCTTCATTGGAGTTCGAATTGGAATTGGATGGGATAAAAGTTAATGGAGTGGATTTGATAGTTTGGAATGATGATCAAAAAATAACCGAGTTCAAAGTTTTTATAAGGCCTTTACAGGCTGTGAATGCTTTGCATCAGAAAATGGGGGTCATACTTGAAAGCATGGAAAAAAGGGTGCGGCCGTAACGGCCCATTAACCATAATTCATGGTTTCCCGGAACAAAATGCACCAGGGGGTGTTAATTAGCTGCTCAGTTATGCCTGAGGAATCAATTTTTCAGCTAATCCCATTGCAAATATTCACTATTAAATCTAAATTAAGTTGCTCGTAGGAGGTAAATTACATGAGTAATGATACAGAAGGTAAATGCCCAGTAATGCATGGGGGTTTGACTAGCAATAGTGCTAGTGGCACATCAAATCGAGACTGGTGGCCAAATCAATTAAATCTAAATATTCTTCATCAACATGATCAAAAATCTAACCCAATGGATGAACATTTTGATTATCGAGAAGAGTTTAAGAAACTTGATTATGAAGGTTTAAAAAAAGACCTACACGATCTTATGACAGATTCACAAGATTGGTGGCCTGCTGACTATGGGCATTACGGCCCTTTCTTTATTCGTATGACCTGGCATGCTGCAGGAACATATAGAACTGGTGATGGTCGAGGTGGTGGAGGGACTGGTGCGCAACGTTTTGCCCCACTAAACAGTTGGCCTGATAATGGCAACCTAGATAAAGCTCGGAGACTTCTGTGGCCTGTTAAACAAAAGTATGGCAATAAAATTAGCTGGGCTGATTTATTAATTCTAGCGGGCAATGTTGCTATCGAATCAATGGGTGGTAAAACATTTGGTTTTGGTGGCGGACGTCCAGATATTTGGGCGCCCGAAGAAGACATTTACTGGGGAGCTGAAAACGAATGGCTAGGCAATAAACGCTATACAGGTGAACGCGATCTTGAAAACCCACTTGGGGCTGTGCAAATGGGATTGATTTATGTTAATCCGGAAGGCCCAGATGGAGTTCCAGATCCCCTTGCAAGTGGAAAGGATATTCGTGAAACATTTGGACGCATGGCGATGAATGACGAGGAAACAGTTGCGCTTGTTGCCGGCGGTCATACCTTTGGTAAGGCTCACGGTGCTGGTGATGCTGATCTTGTAGGGGCTGAACCAGAAGGCGCTCCACTTGAGCAGATGGGATTTGGATGGAAGAGTGCACATGCGTCAGGTCACGGAAGAGATGCCATCACAAGTGGTCTAGACGGTGCTTGGACTGCTAATCCTACTCAATGGGATAATGGATATTTTGATCTACTATTTGGCTACGAATGGGAGCTGTTTAAAAGTCCGGCAGGTGCCAACCAATGGCGTGCTATCGATCCTAAAGATGAAGATCTTGCGCCAGACGCTGAAGATGTTTCAAAACGGGTACCAACCTTTATGACAACAGCGGATATGGCCCTTCGTGAAGATCCAATCTATAAAGAGATTTCAAAGCATTTTCATGAGAACCCAAAAGAATTTGCGGATGCATTTGCTCGCGCATGGTTTAAACTCCTTCATCGCGATATGGGACCTGTTAACCGGTATATGGGTCCTGAAGTTCCTAAAGAAGAGCTTATTTGGCAAGATCCCATTCCAGCAGGTAATACCAACTATGATGTAGATGCTGTTAAATCACGTATCTCAGAAAGTGGGTTAACTCTACAAGAAATGGTTGAAACGGCTTGGGCTAGTGCTTCAACTTTCCGCGGCTCAGATATGCGCGGCGGAGCCAATGGTGCTCGTATTCGTCTTGCTCCACAGAAAGACTGGGAAGTGAATAAGCCAGAACAACTTAGTCGTGTATTGGGCGTTCTCGAAGGCATAGCTTCTGAATCAGGTGCATCTGTTGCAGATGTAATTGTTCTTGCCGGTAATGTTGGCATTGAGCAAGCATCGGGAGCAAACGTTTCATTTACTCCAGGCCGTGGAGATGCATCACAAGAGCAAACAGATGTAGAGTCATTTGATGTTCTTGAACCTGGTGCTGATGGTTTTCGTAATTATCAAAAGGCTGAGTTTTCAGTGAGCCCAGAGGAGATGCTGCTTGATAAAGCTCAATTACTAGGGCTAACAGCGTCAGAAATGACGGTGCTTGTAGGTGGTATGAGAGCTTTAGGTATTAGTTCAAATGGCCAGGGTGTTTTCACTGATACTCAAGGCAAATTGAGCAGTGATTTTTTTGTTAATCTACTCGATATGGACGTAGCCTGGAAAGCTACAGGTAGTAACACTTACGAGGCAACCGATCGGTCTTCAGGCGAAAAAGTTAGAACAGCTTCAAGAGTAGATCTTGTATTTGGATCTAATTCTCAGCTTCGAGCTATCTGTGAAGTCTACGGGTCTGATGATTCACAAGAGAAGTTTGTGAAAGATTTTATTACAGCCTGGAACAAGGTAATGAACCTGGACCGGTTTGACATTTCTTAGTCTTCTTATTGATTAAGTCTTATAAATGCGTATGTGGGTATTGGCTTGGATGATCTTAAATCTCCAAGCCAATACTTTTTTATTTATAGCTTTGAATGACTTCCATCACAAAATGGCTTTGTCGATGAGTGCTTGCATCCACAGAAGTAAACCGTTTTAGTATCTTCTGCTTCAAATTTAACTGGAACAAATGTTGAATCTTTATGCGAACCATCGCAGAAGGGTTGATTGGCGCTTTTGCCGCAAGAGCACCAATAGTAGGATGAGCCACTTTCGACTTCTATAGCATATGGTGATTTTTGAACAATTATTGCTTCCATTATTTTTTCCCTGTTAGTTTCGATGGATTGAACCTTACCAAGAACCAATCTTTCACATAGAATGAAAAGCCAGCAAACGGATATTGCATGGATAAGTACAATTGTTATATAGCACGAAAAAGACGTGTATGAATGCTGGATTTTGTATTTTTATAGAAAATCAGAAGTTTCAAATTCTTTATAGGCTCAGATTTGAGAATTAGACAATTAGTAATAGCTGCTAAAGAGAGGAATCAATTAGCTTCACAAATTTGTGAAGTATTTGACCTAGAAATAGCTTTTTATGATCCTGGGATTATCCATTTTGGTCTTGAGAATGTCTTAATCCCTGTAGGAAACACGTTTATAGAAATAGTCAGCCCCATTGAAGAAAATACAACTGCAGAAAGATTTCTCAATAAACGTTCTGGCGATGGCGGGTATATGGTAATTATTGAGGTTGATGATTTTGTTAAGGAAAAAAATAGAATTTTAGGAAATAACATAAAAATAGTTTGGGAAGCGGATAGAAATGAAAATGGCGTTCACGCTCAAGCTATTCATCTACACCCTAAACAAGTGGGTGGCGCTATTTTGTCTCTGGATCAAATGAAACCAAAGTCTGCTTGGCTTTGGGCCGGACATGAATGGGAAAGTCACATAAATAACACATCTAGTAATTGCCTTGTAGGAGTTCATATTCAGTCTTCACTACCTAAGGCTTTAATGTCCAGATGGGAAGAAGCACTTGGCAAAAAGGGAGACCCAGAGGGTTTAAAAATCAGTCTTGACGAATCTTATATTAAGTTCACCGAAGAACTTGATGATAGAGGGGAAGGTATAAATGCTTTTAAAATTTCAGTTAAAAACAAACAAAACATTTTAGAAAAAGCTAAAAGTTTGAATTTGTTAGAGGACGGAAATATTTTTATTGGGGGCGTTAATTTCCTTTTAGAGTAGTGCACTTTATTTGTAAATTTTTAATAGCTATATAGAAAAAGCAATCTGAGGAGAAGGCTATGTTAGGTTACGTCACAATTGGTGTGAAGGATATGGGTCGTGCGGAGGGGTTTTATAACGCATTGCTTGCTGAAATAGGCGCCAAACAACTTTTTGGTCAAGACAGGATCAAATTCTACGGTACTGGACCTGAGGACAGTATGCTTGCTGTGTGTATACCCTATGATGAGGAGGAGGCTCAGCCTGGTAATGGGTGTATGGTCGCTATACCAGGCGGTTCCAGAGAAGGAGTTGATAAGTTGTATGCTAAAGCAATGGAACTCGGCGCGACTGATGAAGGCGAGCCAGGCGAACGACTACCTATATTTTACGGAGCATATGTTCGAGATTTGGATGGGAACAAGCTTTGCTTTTTCGAAATGAAGATGTGACAGGAAAATTGGGTTATGAACAATACAGGAATATTTCTTTTGATAGGTGGTTGGATTTCTTTAACTTCCTGGGGAATATTTCAGGGAGTTTTAGAATCAGATTCACTTGTTCTAACCATCTCCGTAGCTGCAGTTTGGTTGGGAATTTTGATTTTATTAGTTCGGGCTCTGATTCAAAGAAGAGAAGAATCAAAGACTGACCCTTACAAACATGTGGAGAAATAATCATGATTGTTGTTTCTAGTCCTAATATACCAGAAAAGAAAATAGTTAAGACGTTTGGTCTAGTTAAGGGTAATACCATAAGGGCAAGACATATAGGAAAGGATATTTTGGCAGTGTTTAAAAATATTGTTGGAGGAGAGATTCTCGAATATACAAAACTTATGGCTGAAAGTAGGGAGCAGGCAATAGATCGTATGATAGAAACAGCTGAGGAGCTGGGTGCTAATGCGATAATAAGTGTAGACTTCACAACGTCCGTCATACAAGGGGGCGCGGCTGAGCTTATGGCATACGGCACTGCTGTATTAGTTGAGGATAATACCTGATTTCCAAGTACTACAGCTCATAGGAGAAATCGCTCTTGGTATGGTTGGTTTCTCGGCAATTTTAATCGGATTAAGTAGGACTTCTGCTGGGTTTAAGCCGCCCGACGTGTTCCGTATTCAGATGCTTACTTTTTCGGGGTTTGGCGCGATGTTTGCGGCACTTCTTCCATTTGCTCTTTTTAATGAGTCGGGCAATGTTGAGATTAGCTGGAATTGGACAAGTGGCTTGCTATCTTTGTATGCCTTAACTGGTCTTATAATATTTCCCTTGCGGATGATAGCTCTCCATTATGAGTATCCGAGTTTGTTTCCACTGAAGCTAGTAGTCTTTCAGACGGGAATTATATTTCTGGTATTAATTTTTTCTGTTTCCATAATGCTTGGATTTGTAAATCAAAAAGCTAACGTTTACACGGGTTCTCTAATGCTTTTGCTACTACATAGCACTACAGCATTTATTCGTACTGTATTTTACCGAGTTGATTGAGAAGGAATAGTTGTGGTCCTTGATTCACACTTGTAGGTTGAAAGAAAGCGCTGGTGTCTCAGGCAACAGCGTTTTTTTTTAAAGGAGATTTATGAATAAACATCGATTTATAAGTACCATCAAACAATACTATGAAGGTTGCAACACGCAAAATTCAGCACTAATGATTTCGACCTTCACCGACGACGTGGTTCATTATTTTGTCGATCATTCTTCTGTTTCGACTGCGAAGGGACTCGCTAATTACTGGTGTAAAGTCGCTCCCCGCACTCAGGCTAGATGGACTGTGGACCATGCCTTAGTTGAAGGACCTGAGGCTGTAGTCGAATGGAGTATGCTATGGAAACCCTTATTGGAAGAAAAACATGAGCTATTGCGCGGCACTGAATGGTTTGTTTTTCGTGATGAAAAGATAGCTGAAATACGGTCATACCATTGCAATTTCTTTCTGAATGATCGGGGAAATCGCCAGCTACACGATTTTGATTATATTGGGCGAGGGTACACCACAGAAGACTAATTAAAGCTAATTGTGACCAGAACAGTAAAACCTCCTTACTATCAAAATTTATTGAGACAACTTTGTTTAGCATACCCATATACCAGGTTGACGCTTTCACTGATAAACTTTTTTCCGGAAACCCCGCTGCAGTATGTCCTCTCACAGAGTGGCTGTCAGACGACGTTATGCAGGCAATCGCTGCCGAGAACAATCTCTCCGAAACAGCGTTTATAAACCGCAGCACCTCGCCATTTACAATTCGATGGTTCACTCCTATAACTGAAGTTGATCTATGTGGTCACGCAACGCTGGCCGCAGCCAGAATTCTTTTTGATGAGTATCTTCCCAAGAACAGTAAAGAGCTGAGTTTCAATTCCCGTCGTGGGTTGCTGAAAACCTATCGTGAGGACGAATTGATTTACTTAGATTTTCCCGCGGATTTTCCGGTTGTGGTCGAGGAACATTCATTAATAAATGAAGGCTTGCAAGAGCAACCTATAGAAGTATTGCAAGGGAAGGATGATTATCTTGCTATATTTGAAAATGAACAGACTATTCGTTCTTTGCAGCCGAATTTCAATGTGTTATCGGAGCTCGAGTCAAGAGGCTTGATTGTAAGTGCGCCATCAGAACAGGTGGATTTTGTGTCCCGTTGCTTTTTCCCGCAAATGGGTATCGACGAGGATCCAGTCACCGGGTCAGCCCATACTGTGATGGTGCCTTATTGGTCTGAACGACTTCGGAAATCTGAATTGCAAGCTATACAATGTTCGCCGCGTGGGGGTTTGTTAACTTGTCAATTAAGAACAGACAGAGTGTTGATTGGAGGTTTTACTGTTCGCTACCTTGTGGGTCAAATTACTGTTTGATTTTACCAGCTGGTGGTGGATAAACCCTGTTCCCGGTATTTTTAGAAATCCACACATGAACTTCTTGTCCGTAAAAGCCGTACCGACTGTATCCTGGAGTTCCAGGGGACCGCTTAATTTCCGGCCAGAGGCTAAGACTGTTTTCCTATTATGTTTGGGGTTGATACTTTTTGGTATTGGGGAAGCACTATTGATTGCAGCAGGGGCCGGTGTGAGCCCCTGGGTGGTATTCGCCGAAGGAATTAGCCTTGTTACAGGTCTTAATATAGGGTGGGCGAACTTTCTGGTTAGTATTGGAGTGTTATTGCTATGGATACCTTTGCGACAGACACCAGGTCTTGGGACCATACTCAATGCGATTCTAGTATCTGCGGCAATTGGTTTGTTTCTACCATTGCTGCCTGCGCCGGATTTGTTGCTGTTCCAGCTAATCCAATCCGCCGTGGGCGTGCTTCTTGTTGGGATGGGAAGCGGTTTCTACCTAATAGCTAATCTCGGACCTGGACCGCGTGACGGGTTAATGACAGGGTTGCAGCGCCTTACTCAACTCCCCATCGCATGGGTTAGAACTTTGCTCGAGGTAACGGTCGTTATACTGGGCTGGCTATTGGGTGGTACAGTGGGAATCGGAACCCTCATGTTTGCATTTGGGATCGGTCCTGCAGTTGCTATCGGGTTGTACTCTGTGTCTCGTCTATCGAAGCAAAAGGACTAGTAGACTTATACTCCATTATGCGCCAATCAAATAATGAACCGTTGAAAGAGAAGCATTTTTACTGGATGAAGCAGGCAATAGAGCAAGCTAAAAAGGCTGCTACCCGTGGAGAAGTACCCATAGGTGCAGTGTTGGTGGATCTTGAGAGCGGGGAGCCTCTCAGCTCAGGATTCAACCGGCCTATTGGCGGTAACGATCCAACGGCTCATGCGGAAATCGTGGCCCTCCGCCAAGCGGCAAAGCTGCGGAAGAACTATCGGCTACCGGGTACTGCTCTATATGTTACGATCGAACCTTGTACTATGTGCGTTGGGGCATTGGTACATGCCCGCGTAGACTTGGTTGTATTCGGAGCACGGGAGCCCAGGGCTGGGGCTGTAGTTAGCAGTAGACAGTTGTCAGAGGAATCTTTTTACAATCATAGGTTGAGCTATCTAGAGGGTATAATGGCAGAGGAGTGCGGGGCTGTTTTGACTGACTTTTTCGAAAGAAAGCGGAACCTAAATTAACTGCGTTTAAGGGTTTGAGAAGGGGATCGGTGAAATCTCCATTCCTTAAGATGGTCGCTTAGCAGTTTTTCCTGAATTCCTGATTCAAATCGATTATTATGGCACCTTGTTAGTGCAATACGCTTAGTAAGTCTTCACGATCTGGCGGCCGGGAACCAGTCTCAATGCAAGCGATGTTTGGAGCGACAGCTCTTTCTGCATTCAAGTCCACAAACTTACTCCGCTCGCTCCGAACCTCCCTTCCCTCAGTAGAATCTCTTTCCGCCCAGTTTGTTCACTTTGTTGACTGTGAAGCAGATTTTGTGGCCGCCGAATCGTCGGAAATGATTTCGCTTCTTGAATACGGCCCCAAACCGAGCGGCGTCTCAAAAGAACAGTCATTAGGTAGTTCAATTCGGCTGGTGATACCCCGTCCCGGCACTATCTCACCATGGTCAAGCAAAGCGACGGACATTCTCCATAATTGCGGGTTAACACAGGTTTGCCGTATTGAGCGAGGGACTCTTTTTCGTATAAATACTAAAAATCTACTAGATGAGTGTGACATGCATCTGCTTGATTCATTTCTTCATGATCGCATGACTCAAATTGTTCTCAATGACATTGAGAGCGCGGCTATATTGTTCGATTCCGCCGATCCGACGCCGATGCAATCGGTAGATATCTTGGCCCAGGGTAAATCGGCTTTGCTTAAAGCTAATGTCGCCATGGGCCTTGCTTTAGCCGATGAAGAAATCGATTACTTATTTGACAGGTTTGGCGAACTAGAAAGAAACCCGACTGATATTGAATTGATGATGTTTGCACAGGCTAACTCGGAACACTGCCGCCATAAGATATTCAATGCGAGTTGGAATATTGATGGGAAGCAGCAGGACAAATCCCTGTTCACTATGATTCGCAACACCCATCGACAATCCCCCAACGGTGTGTTGTCCGCTTATACTGACAACGCGGCGGTCATTAATGGGCATTATGGCGAACGGTTTTTCCCGGCTCCCGAGTCTAAGCAGTACACCTTTACCCCTGAAGCGATTCACATTCTGATGAAGGTAGAAACTCATAACCATCCAACCGCAATTGCCCCATTTCCAGGTGCATCAACAGGGTCAGGAGGAGAAATTCGCGATGAGGGGGCGACAGGGCTCGGGGCTAAACCGAAGGCGGGTTTGACCGGTTTTAGTGTGTCAAATCTTTACTTACCGGACTTACCTCAGCCCTGGGAAGAATACCACGGGAAACCAGGCCATATCGCCTCGGCGTTAGACATCATGCTCGAAGGTCCGATTGGCGGAGCAGCGTTTAATAACGAGTATGGAAGACCTAATCTGTGTGGTTACTTCCGCACATTTGAAGAGAGTGTCATTAATGAAGCCGGGGATCCAGAGGTACGTGGCTATCATAAACCCATCATGATTGCAGGGGGTATCGGTAATATTCGTGAACCTCACGTTGAGAAGGGGGAGATCGAAGTTGGAGCACAGTTAGTTGTGCTTGGCGGACCAGCAATGCTGATCGGACTGGGGGGTGGCGCAGCATCCTCCATTACCTCAGGCGCTGGAAACGAAGACTTGGATTTTGCTTCTGTGCAGCGAGACAACGCCGAAATGGAAAGGCGTTGCCAGGAAGTCATCGACCAATGTTGGCAGTTGGGTGTTGCCAACCCGATTACCTTCATACATGACGTCGGCGCAGGGGGATTGTCAAATGCTTTGCCGGAATTAGTTAAGGATGGCGGTCGCGGTGGCGTATTTGAATTACGCGATATTCCCATTGCTGAATCTCAATTGTCACCTTTGGAGATTTGGTGTAATGAAGCCCAGGAGCGCTATGTATTAGCGATCAATTCGGCGAACATCGAGGGCTTTGACGCAATATGCCGCCGTGAGCGGTGCCCATACGCGTTGGTTGGACAGACAACAGAAGAGAAATGTATTCGGTTACACGATCGTCACTTCAACAATAATCCTATCGACCTTCCTATGGACTTGTTGTTCGGTAAAACTCCAAAAATGCATCGGAAGGTTAAGTCCGGACAGGTGTTTGCAGGTGAGTTTGAAGCCACCAGGATTAACTTCGAAGAAGCGGTGAAAAGGGTGCTGTCGCTGCCGACCGTGGCTAGCAAGAATTTTCTAATAACTATTGGTGATCGGACTATTTCCGGACTGGTACACCGAGACCAGATGGTTGGCCCCTGGCAGGTACCTGTGGCAGACGCGGCCGTAACAGCGAGCTCCTATAAAGCTTATAGCGGAGAGGCTATGGCTATGGGAGAACGAACTCCGCTCTCGCTGTTTAATGCAGCGGCGTCAGGGCGTATGGCGATTGCTGAAGCTGTTACCAACATCATCAGTACCGATGTCCGCAATCTGGGAGACATCAAACTGTCAGCTAATTGGATGGTGGCAGCCGGACATGGTTCTGAAGATGCGAAGCTCTATGAAACGGTAAAGGCGGTGGCCACGGAGTTGTGTCCGCAACTTGGTATTTGTATACCGGTTGGCAAGGATTCTATGTCTATGCGCACGGTTTGGGAGGATGACGGCAAACAGCAAAGTAACACCGCTCCGCTTTCTCTAATAATCTCCGCTTTCGCTCCTGTAGGAGACATCCGCAGAACAATCACTCCACAGCTACGCTTGGATAAAGGGCCGTCCTCCCTGTTACTGATCGATCTGGCACGTGGCAAAAATCGATTGGCCTGCTCGGCGCTTGCCCAGGTTTTTAGGCAAATGCAGGGTGTTGTTCCCGACCTTGACGAGCCTACTGACTTAATTAGATTTTTTGAATTTGTGCGTGAATGTCGGGAGCGAGACTTATTACTGGCCTATCACGATCGCTCTGACGGTGGACTGTTTGCGGCGGTGATGGAAATGGCCTTTGCTGCGCACTGTGGGGTGGATATAGCAATACAAACGGGAGAATTAATTCCTGTCCTGTTCGCAGAGGAACCGGGTGCGGTCATTCAGGTGTGCGACAGTCAGTACAACAGCATTCAAGAGCTTGCAGTTTCGCACAAACTGGATGACTGCCTACAAGTTATTGGCACCCCTAATAATAGCGGTGTTGTTACTGTCAGTGATGGAACCGAGCAGGTGTACTCAAATACTCGAGTTGATCTGCAGCGCATCTGGTCCGCCACCAGTTACCATCTGCAAAGTATTCGGGACAATTCAGACTGTGCTCAAGAAGAGTACGACCAGATACTACAGAGCGATGACCCAGGAATGAATGTGGTACTTAGTTTCGATGTTAATGAGGATATTTCCGCACCGTACGTTAATGTGGCTTCGAGACCACAAGTAGCTGTAGTGCGGGAGCAGGGAGTTAATGGTCAGACTGAAATGGCGGCCGCCTTTGATCGGGCAGGGTTTGCAGCCATCGATGTACATATGACTGACTTAATTGAAGACAGAGTAACGCTCAATCAATTCAAGGTGTTGGTTGCCTGCGGTGGGTTTTCCTATGGAGATGTACTTGGTGCTGGTGGTGGTTGGGCAAAATCTATTTTGTTCAATGAAAGTTTACGTCGTCAGTTTGCTGACTTTTTCGAACGAGCTGACACTTTAACACTAGGAGTTTGTAACGGCTGCCAAATGGTGTCTTTATTGCAGGAATTAATTCCTGGCGCTGAGCAATGGCCGCGTTTTGTGCGTAATCGATCAGAACAATTCGAGGGAAGGTTCAGCTTGGTTAGGGTGGAAGTATCAAATTCAATGTTTCTCTCTGGAATGGCAGGCTCGAGGTTCCCCTTAGCAGTGGCCCATGGCGAAGGACGAACCGAGTTTGCGAGCATTACCGATAGCCAAGTTATTGAACGCTCTAATCGGGTAGCTCTTAAATTTGTTGACAACTATGGAGAGTCCACTGAACTCTATCCTGCCAATCCAAACGGGTCGCCAGGAGGTATTGCTGGTATTGCTAATTCCGATGGTAGAGTCACGATCATGATGCCTCATCCGGAACGTGTGTTCAGAGTGTGTCAAAATTCTTGGCATCCCGGTGAATGGGAGAAAGACGCACCGAGCATGCGAATGTTCAGAAATGCCAGAAATTGGTTAGGTTAGACAATGCACAATAGTGACCTGTACAAGATAGAGTTCTACGTTCCTTCCTCGCACCTGGAAGCAGTCAAGTCAGCTATGTTCGATGCAGGCGCAGGACGAGTAGGAAACTACGATTGCTGTTCTTGGCAAACTTCCGGTGAAGGTCAATATCGGCCGCTGGAGGGCAGCCAGCCATTTTTTGGAGAACAGGATAGAGTTGAATGTGTTGCTGAGTATAAAGTAGAAATGGTCTGCAATGGTGAGTTCGTAAAAGTGGTGATAGGTGCGATGAAGGCCACACATCCCTACGAAGAGATAGCTTACTGCGTGATCCGTACAGAGTAGGCTGAGTAATTCTGCTGTTAGCTGGGTCTCATGTCGAGCTTAATTTGCGTAGATGTGAACCTGTAACCTAAGCCAAGAGTTTTACTTGACTGATTAGTTGGGTGGTTATGCTGCGGTCCTCGCCATGATGCACATCGAACATACGAACAGGAAAACGTTGGATAGAGAGGTCTTTAAAATAATACTCGAGAGTACTCTTTACGACCGGAAAGGCGATTTCGTCCCAGGGTATTTGTTTTTCAGTAAACAGAGCTACTTCTTCCGATTCATAGCCGGCTGCGAAATCTAGATTTGCGAGCTCGGCTCGAAAAAACATATACACCTGATTAATCGATGGCAGGTTAAACAAGGTGTACAGGCTATCATCCTTCACATTGACTACCGCACCAGCTTCTTCCTTCGTTTCCCGAATGGCGCCCGTTAAACTTGACTCCCCGTTCTCCATGAAGCCAGCAGGCAAGGTCCATTTGCCGAGACGAGGCTGTATAGCCCTTTTGCAGAGGAGCACCTTGTTCTCATAGGTTGGTACGGTTCCAACGATATTCTTTGGATTTGCGTAGAAAATTGCGCCGCATCCATCACAGCAGTATCGCTTTCTATCATCACCTTCTGGAATACGAAAAACCAATTGTGCAGCGCAGTGGTGGCAGTACTTCATGATCAACGCTACACAGATTAGTTACGCATCGCTTCGTAAACCATACGGGTTGCAATGTTATTGTTGAAAGGAGCATCCCTGGGGCCGCCGCGCTTTTGTTCCATATAGATCATGTAGAAATCGTTCTCTTCGTCGATCACTACAATGGTGCCGCCGATGCCACGCCAGCCAAAATTGTGAGGCCCATTTGGATCATTGGTAGTGGGCTGTAGATGGAAACCCAGACCCCAGTTACCAAGATTGCCGTAAAAAAAGAATTCACGCGACACATCGTTACCAATCTTTTTTTCACGCATCTGGCTCAGGGTCGACTCTTCAATGATACGGTGGCCACGATATTCACCACCGTAGAGTAGCATTTCGGCGAAGCGAACATAGTCCTCAGTAGTTGAATTGAGGCCGCCTCCGCCTGATAGCATCTTGCGAGGCACGGTGTTGTCACCCATTGCACCATGTATGGGTTCTGCAATTCTGAATTTTTTGGTTTTAGGCACCCAAAAGGTAGTTTCATCCATGCCCAATGGCCGAAAGATACGTTCTTGGAGAACGACGTCTAAGGTGGTGCCAGATACTACTTCTAGGACAGCACCCAAGACATCAGTGGAATGGCCGTAATGCCACGCAGTACCCGGATCGAAGTAAACTGGAAGTTGACCGATTTTCGCGGCGAACTTTTGTGCCGTGAAGTCGCCACGCAACTCTTCGCCATAGATCTTGCCGAGAGCGCTACCCGGCGAAAAGATCTCCTGAATCAAACCGGATTGGTGGGTGAGCAGGTTCTCTATGGTGATGGAATTTTGAGCATCTCTTATTTCACCAGTTTCAGCGTCGATAATTTTGAGGTTGGCAAATGCAGGAATGAATCTTTCAACGGGGTCATCAAGGTTTATCATGCCATCTTCGACAAGGGTCATGATAGCCACGCTAATAATCGGCTTAGTCATGGAGTAGATCCGGAAGATAGTGTCCTTGTTAACAGGGGTAGAGCTTTCGGGGCCTTGCATGCCCACCGTCTCCAATATTCCAACACCTTTGCTATTCCCAACCAGCAGCAAAGCACCGGGAACATGATTGCCTTCTACTGCCGCCTGCATTGCAGCCTTGATTTGTTCAATTTCAGACTGATCAATGCCGAAATTGGTCGAATGGATGGGTTTGATGGAACTTAGGTTGCTCGCCCCCTCATGGTGGTCCGCCACGGCAAGGAAGGGAAAACATATTATTGTAATCAGGCTGAGTAGCCGAATAGCGTATGATTTATTGGTCATGATACCGTCCTCGCTCACCTTTTCATGTTTGATGTGTTTAATAACAGTTGGTGAGAAAAACGATACTAGCGGATGTGGTCAGAGCTAACAATAATGGCTTATCTTCTTGAAGTGCAATCATTCTTAAAAATGATTAATCTGCTACCATGTTGACACTAGATAAGTCAGAAATACATTTGTGGTACGCCGATCAATCCGAGTTCAATGGTAAAGAGTTAGAGTCTTTATTTCTGCACTGGCTTGATAGTGGCGAATATGATCGTTATCAACGCTACTATTTCGATCGTCACCGCGATCGGCTGTTGTTGACCCGCATGCTGATTCGAAGCGTTTTATCTCGCTATAGTGATGTGGCTCCCACCTCTTGGCGGTTTCATGAAAATCCTCACGGTAAACCCACGATCGATCCTGCTCAACAGAATTATCCGTTGTATTTTAATATTTCCCATTCGGGTGATCGAATAGTGTTAGCGACTGGCAGGCATGACTTCCTTGGTGTTGATATTGAATGCAATGATAAATCGCGTCGGATATTACAAATCGCCAACCGGTACTTTTCAAAGGATGAATTGGAAGCCCTACAAGTATTGCCAGCAACACAACAATTGACGCGCTTTTATGACCTCTGGACACTAAAGGAAGCTTATATTAAGGCACGGGGCCTAGGGTTAAGTATCCCTTTGCGACGCTGTTCCTTCGATTTTCTGGCTCATCAGCGATTGTCCGTTGGTTTTGATTCTGAATTGGCTGACGATCCGGCCAGTTGGCAATTCTGGCAAATAGATACGAAGGGATCATTTACCCTATCGTTGGCGAGCAAGTTTGAAAAACAAAAGATAACCAAACTCCGAGCCTATCGGCTATACGAATCTGAAAAGTGGGAGTCTGTCGATGTATCCGTCTTGCGCTATTGATCTTGTTCTTCTTAGCTTGTCTCTGGAACTGGTAACGTGGCTCGTTGGCGCATTTTGACAGTGCGGATCATATTATCTTTGACTTGCACGGTTTCTGCATAACAGCCGTCCAATTCCACTCCCACCGGACAATCTGGAATGGATTGAAGAATTTCTGTTAGGAGTCCATTAAGCGTCTTGGCACCACAAGAATAGCGAGAGCAATATCAAGGACAAGCCGTCACTTTCCATTGTGCTAATGAGGTCCTACCAGAGAGGTTTTAGATCGTAATTTTAACAACGTAGTGTCGGTTAAGAGATGATATATTCCAGAGCCAGTTTGGATCCATAAAAGCCCACTATAAGTAGTGTGAAACCCGTCAAAGTACCACGTATCGCTGTTACTCCTCGCCAACCCAGTTTGTAGCGACCCCAAAGCAGTATGGCAAATGCTATCCAGGAGAGGACCGAGAAAAAAGTCTTGTGAATCACGCCATCTATGCCCCAAATGTTATCAATAAAAAACAAGCCGGTGATTATGCCAAGGCTCAGTAGAATCTGACCAACCCAAAGCAGTTCAAATAGCAACACTTCCATGTCCTGCAGCGGGGGGAATTTGCTGATGAATCCACCGGCGTGGCCATGTTTCAGCTGATGATTCTGATAAGCCAGAAATCCAGCCTGTAGCGCTGCGATGGTAATGAAGCTGTATGCCATTATCGAAAGCAACACATGGCTGGCGGAACCAGGATTTAAGTCAGTAGGCGGATAATCACTCGCTATTGTTAGCGAAGCGATGATAGTTAGAATAGATAGAGGAAATAGTCCCAACAATAAATTATCCAGAGGTTTACGGACCGAACTGACTAATACGAGTAAGGAAATACAAACGGCAATCAACGTACTAATTTCTGAGATTCCAAAATGGAAACCCGTTGAGGTGCGAATGACACCATCAGCACTGAAGGCGTGTGCAACAACAGCCATACTACCAAATGCGAAAACCACAGGACGCGTATTCTTATCTTTTATAAAACTAATACCCTGGAAGATGAAACCAATTAAATACAATAGAACAGCGAATAGGCCAAAAATTAGTGTAACTTGCACTGGAAAAGTTGGCAAAGTGGTCATTTGTGTTGGGCGAACTCGGTCTGCTATTACTTCAGGAAGTTTCGCATATAGATAGAACCGATTGAAGTCATTTCTTGTGGTGATCAAGATATGTTCCATACCGGGAATTACAGGCGAGCTGAGCTGAAATGGTTTGAATAGCAGGTTTTAGCTATAATTCGCCGCTCACTTTCAACAGCAGGCAAACCAATGTGTTCGATAACCTAACAGAACGATTGTCCAGCACTCTTCGGAGACTTTCGGGCAAGGCAACCCTTACCGATAGCAATATCCAGGAAGCTTTACGCGAAGTTCGCAGGGCATTACTTGAAGGTGATGTCGCTCTGCCGGTGGTTAAGGATTTCATTGACCGAGTGAGTTTGCGTGCTGCTGGCCAGGAAGTCGCAAAGAGCCTTACACCCGGACAGGCAATCATTAAGATTGTTCAGACGGAACTGGAAATCCTTATGGGGTCGGCCAATGCCGAGCTCGAGCTGAAAGTAACTCCTCCTGCAATAATTCTTATGGCAGGTCTGCAGGGTTCCGGTAAGACTACAACGGTTGCTAAACTGTCCAACTGGCTAAAGAAGGACAAACAAAAAAAAGTCATGGTAGTCAGCGCCGATGTGTATCGGCCAGCGGCTATTGAGCAACTGCAAACACTGGCTGATGAAGTAGGTGTCGAGTTTTTTGCCAGTAATACTAGTCAGTCACCTGTTGATATCGCTATAGCCGCAGTCGCTGAAGCCAAGAAGAAATTCATTGATGTACTGATCGTAGACACTGCCGGTCGCCTCGCAATTGATCAGGAAATGATGGGTGAGATCAGCCAGCTCCATCAGACATTAAACCCAGTCGAAACGATGTTCGTGGTGGACGCCATGACCGGCCAAGATGCTGCAAGTACCGCAAAGGCGTTTAACGAGGCATTACCTTTAACTGGAGTCATTCTCACGAAGGCAGATGGAGATGCCCGCGGTGGTGCTGCTCTGTCCGTGCGGCACATAACTGGTAAGCCTATCAAGTTTATTGGCATGGGTGAGAAACCCGATGCTCTGGAGCCGTTTTATCCAGATCGTATTGCGTCTCGTATACTGGGGATGGGAGATGTTCTTTCGCTTATTGAGGAAGCTGAGAAGAAAGTTGATAAGCAGAAGGCGCAACAATTGGCACGAAAGATCAAGAAGGGTAAAGGGTTTGATCTTGAAGATTTTAAGGAGCAGTTAAAGCAAATGCAGAACATGGGCGGGGTTACCAGTATCATGGATAAGATACCTGGGATGGGTGCGTTGCCCCCTAGTGGCTCGGGCATGGTGGACGATTCTCAATTTAGGCGAATGGAAGTAATTATAAATTCCATGACCATGCGTGAGCGTGTTAACCCTGAAATACTTAATGGTTCACGTAAACGCCGCATTATCCAGGGATCCGGAACCCAGATCCAAGATCTAAATAGGTTACTAAAGCAACACAAGCAGATGCAAAAAGTTATGAAGAAAATGAGAGGCGGTAATATGGCTAACATGATGCGAGGTCTCGGCGGCATGCAGGGCCCAGCTGGAGGCTCTGGTTTTCCAACAGCGCCTGGTGGCAAATTTCCGCGGTTATGAGCAAACGGGTCAAGTATCGTGTTTAATGCTCAACATATAGAATTCCTGGACTTTCAAAGAATTCAAGAGCCGCTATAATAGAACTCTCAGAGCTTCCATATAGCCTTTAATTGACTTAGAATACCGGCCTTTTTATCTGGGCTCTATGCGATATGGCTACGCCGTCCACAAGCCCTTTTAAAACTATCAGAATATTAGAAAATAGGAACTAAGTATGGTAACGATACGATTGTCTCGTGGTGGCGCTAAAAAGAGGCCTTTTTACCATATCACTGTGGCTGACAGTCGGCGTGCACGCGATGGTCGTTTCATCGAGCGCATTGGATTCTTCAACCCGTTAGCTAAGGGGCAGGAGGAACGTCTGCGTCTTGATCTGGAGCGTATGGCGTTTTGGCAGTCCCAGGGTGCACAGGTGAGCCCCCGTGTTTCTAGTTTGGCCAAGGATGCATCTGCGACTACCACTGAAGTTTAATTTCTTTACTGAAAAAGTGGCTATATCAAATAGCTCAGAGAGAGAGTCAGAAGCGCTAAACCACAAAAAAGTGGTGTTAGGTCAACTAGGTAAATTGCACGGCATAAAGGGCTGGCTCCGTCTGAGCTCTTTTACCAATCCGACGGAAAATATATTCGAATACCCAACACTACTAGCTGAAATTGATAATCGCTGGCAAGTTCTGGAAATTGACGAATACAGACAACAGTCTAATGGGTTCGTTGTCCATATAAAGGGATACGATGAACCTGAAATAGCCCGTCAACTTTCAGGTGTTCGACTGGCAATTAACAGTCAATTGTTACCTAAGTTGGACGAAGACAGTTATTACTGGTATGAGCTGGAAGGCATGAAAGTTGTAAACCTGCAAGGCGAAAATTTTGGCCAAGTGAGTAGCCTGCTGGAAACTGGTGCTAACGACGTGTTGGTGGTCAAACCAACTGCCGATAGCATCGACGCAAGGGAACGCTTAATACCTTATATCGCCGACTCTGTAATAGATCATATTGATTCTGAGGAGCGATTTATAAAGGTTAACTGGGAAGCAGATTACCTGGAATAATCCGGCACAGAGGTGCCAGCTTGTTCCTGGGGAAGGTGTAAACGATGCAGATTGGCGTAGTCACCCTGTTTCCGGAAATGTTTGCTGCACTAACTGACTATGGCATCAGCAGTCGAGCTATCCAGAACGAGCTGGTAAGTTTGGAATTTTGGAACCCCAGGAATTATGCAACAGACAAGCACCGCATGGTTGATGACAAGCCATTCGGTGGAGGACCCGGGATGCTAATGAAGACGGAGCCACTGGTAGCCTCGATTCAAGCAGCCAAGGAAGGTGTAAGGCAGGGCCCTCTGGCGCAGGCAATACAGCAGGCGAAGGTAATATACCTTTCGCCACAAGGTAAGCCCTTGAAGCAAGCTCATATTGCGGAATTGGCAAAGCGACCAAACATGGTGCTGGTATGTGGCCGCTACCAGGGTATAGATACTCGGGTAATTGACTCTGAGGTAGATGAGGAATGGTCACTAGGAGATTTCGTTGTCAGCGGCGGCGAGCTGGCTGCTATGGCGTTGATTGATGCGATGATACGGCTACAACCCGGAGCGCTTGGTGATGAAGGTTCAGCCGTGGAAGACAGTTTTGCGAATGGTCTCTTGCACAGTCCAGAATATACTAGACCAAAGGAATTCGAAGGCAGAAAGGTACCGAGCATTCTATTGAGCGGAGATCATGAAGCGATTAGAGTGTGGCGGCTGAAGCAGAGTCTTGGCTCAACTTGGTTAAAGAGGCCCGATCTTTTAGGGCCCTTGACTCTGAATGGGGAGCAACAAGAATTACTAGAACAGTTTATAAACGAATATGAGTCACGAAATCCGATACAATTGTAACAAGGTTACAAGGTGCACAGATTTCAGGAGCAAAAGCGATGAGTAAGAATAAAGTCATCCAACAGATTGAGGATGAACAGATGTCGAAAAAACTACCGAAATTCACTCCAGGTGACACCGTAGTAGTTCAGGTGAAGATTAGGGAAGCTGATCGAGAACGTTTGCAGGCATTCGAGGGGGTCGTAATCGGCAAACGTAATCGCGGTTTAAATTCTGCATTCACTGTGCGGAAAATCTCGCATGGTATTGGCGTTGAAAGAACGTTTCAGACTTATAGCCCGCAGGTTGACAGTGTAAAATTGAAGCGACGCGGTAATGTGCGCCAGGCTAAGCTTTACTACCTGCGAGATTTGACCGGCCGCGCTGCGCGTATTACTGAGAAGCTTGATAAGAAATCCGGATAATTCTTCTGTTTATCCGCTCACAATTGATTGAAGCGGGTTATAAAGCTCAGATCAGAGCCAAAGACCGCCGACAAAAGGATTAATAAGGTTTGGAATCCAACAATTCGGTCTTCTTTTCAGCGTTAAAACGCACTAGACTCAACATTCTCGCGGTAATTGAAAACTGGAGAATTATAATGAAGATAAATATTAAGTCAGTTATGGCCTTATGTAGCCTGTTCCTGACCCTGATGCCGATTTCACTGGCTCAGAATTCCGCTGCTCCTCAATCGCTCCGCGAGAAACTGGTTCAGGCAATCGAATTTGCTTCCCAGAACCAATTGCAAATTATCAGCCTTAAAGCTACCCCTTTGTCTACTATTTATGAAGTGGAGCTTAGTACTGGAGAGATTCTCTATAGCGATATATCGGGTGATTACTTGTTTGCTGGTGATATGTATCAGACTACCGGATCCGGTTTGCTGAATTTGTCCACGGGTACTCGACAGATTCGCACCCAGCAAAAGATTGCAGCGATTCCCGAGGACGAGATGATTATTTTTACTCCGGAATCTGAAATCAAAGCTACGTTAACGGTCTTTACCGATGTGGATTGTACTTATTGCCGAGCTTTGCATCGTGATATGGCTACGATTCTGGACAAGGGAATCCAGGTACGTTACCTGGCTTATCCTCGAGGGGGTGAAAACGCTGAGTCCTATGAAAAGATGATCTCGGTTTGGTGTTCTGATGACCGGCATAAGACCCTGACCCAGGCCAAGAATGGACAGAACCTGCCAGAGCGGGATTGCGAGTCCCCTGTTCTCGCGCATTATTCGCTTGGCAACGAATTAGGTATTAGTGGCACCCCTGCTCTAGTGTTTCCCGATGGCCGCCTGATCCCAGGTTACGTCGAGGTAGACCGGTTGGTAACGATGCTGCAGGTCGACTAGAAAACTCTAAATTAGGGCACAGGGATCGCCAGCCTGACACAGGCTGGCGATTTTGTTTATGGGTTCTAAATATCGTTAGCGCTCTGCACTGAGTTTATTGGATGTTTCCAGTATAATCCGCACTTTGTCGCTGCATGCTTAGAGGAATGATTTGAACTCTTCATCATCACAATTACCCGGCGTGTTAAATGTTGGCATCTGCGGATTGGGCACCGTTGGCAGGGGTACGCTTGAGCTCTTGCGAATCAACGCGAGTGAAATTGAGCGCCGATTGGGCAGTACCTTAGTAATTTCTCATGCGGTTACACGTACACTGGACGCAAATTGTAAAGCATTGCTTGATAGCTGCGGAGTGAACCAATCGGGAACAGATCCTTTTGCCGTAGTAAAAGATCCCGAAGTTCGGATCTTAGTTGAAACCATGGGAGGCTTTGACCCGGCGTTCGAAGTAGTCAGTCAGGCTCTCGCCAACGGCAAGCATGTGGTCACTGCTAACAAGGCTCTTATCGCAGAACGTGGCAATCAATTGTTCCCGATTGCTGAACAGCATAACGTAAACCTGGCCTACGAGAGTAGCGTAGCAGGCGGAATTCCCATTATTAAAGTGTTACGTGAAGGCTTGGCCGGTAATCAAATAGATTGGCTGGCTGGTATTATCAACGGAACCGGCAACTTTATTATGACCGAGATGGCGGCGAAACAACGGCACTTTGACGATGTATTAAAACAGGCTCAGGAATTGGGATACGCCGAAGCTGATCCGACCTTGGACATAGACGGTACAGATGCTGCGCACAAGCTTACTATTATGGGGTCCATCGTATTTGGAATCCCATTGCAGTTCGACCAAACCTATACCGAAGGAATCAGCAATATAACGCCAGAAGATATCAGCTATGCCGATGAGCTGGGATACTGCATTAAGCATCTCGGTATTGCCCGTAAGACCGGTAAGGGGATAGAGATGCGCGTTCATCCCACCTTGTTATCCAAATCACGGCTGCTGGCCAATGTGAATGGTGTGGGTAATGCGGTATTGGTTCATGGTAATGCGGTTGGTGCCACTCTTTATAGCGGACCGGGCGCGGGAGCTGAGGCCACGGCTTCTGCAGTTGTGGCTGATCTCATCGATATAGGCAGGCAATTGGCAGCTGGCAGTGTCGAACCAGTTTACCCGCCGTTAGGTTATCGTCACGCACACAACGATTTACCCGTGTTAGGTATAGACGAGATTGAAGCAGAGTACTATTTGCGTATTCCAGCGGTGGACAAGGTCGGGGTGATGGCCAAAATATCCAGTATTCTGCAGGAGCACGATATCAGCATTGAAGCGGTAATTCAGAAAGAAGCGATTAGTGAAATGGTACCAATTGTTATTCTTACTCACCGCGCCATTGAGCGGCAGCTAAATCTTGCTATTGAGGCTATTGAAGCGTTGGATGAGGTCACCGGTGGTGTTAATCGTATCCGGGTTGAACCTTTTCATGGCGAAGCAGAATAGCTGCAAAGAGTGCGACAATGAAATACATTAGTACTCGTGGTGGATGCTCGCCGCAAACTTTTGAGCAAGTATTGCTGACCGGTCTGGCCCCAGATGGGGGGCTCTTTGTTCCGGAGTCACTTCCAAAACTTTCCACCGAAGAGATTCGTAACTACCAGAGTTTGTCCTACCCGGAGCTGGCGCTAAAAATTATAACTCCCTTTATAGGTGATGGAATTCCTGCCGATGCCTTGCAAGAAATCATCGAGGCAAGTTACAGCGAGTTCGATCACCCCGAAGTAGCACCGCTAAGCCCGCTAGGTGAGAATGAATGGATTCTTGAGTTATACCATGGACCCACTCTTGCTTTTAAAGATTTTGCGCTACAAGTATTGGGTAGATTTCTGGATTATGTATTAATCAAGAAAAACCAACGAGTGGTCATCTTAGGTGCAACTTCCGGTGATACAGGATCAGCTGCACTTGAAGGATGTCGTCATTCTGACCATGTTGATATTTTTATACTGCATCCTTATCAAAGGGTATCTGATGTTCAACGTAGGCAGATGACAACCGTTCCGGGGGACAATGTATTCAATCTGGCAGTGGAGGGAAGTTTTGATGATTGTCAGCGTATCGTTAAAGCTGCGTTCGCCGATCAGTCTTTTTTACCTGAAGAGAGGCAACTCGTCGCGGTTAATTCCATTAATTGGGCACGCATTCTCATGCAGATTGTTTATTATTTCTCGGCTGCTTTGAGACTCGGTGCGCCAGATCAGTTAGTTTCGTTTTCGGTTCCGACGGGAAATTTTGGCGATATCTTTGCGGGTTATCTAGCAAAGTGCATGGGATTACCGATTGATCGATTGATAGTGGCTACAAACAAGAACGATATTCTACATCGCTTTATCAGTAACAATGAATACTCTGTAACGAGCCTTAGTGAAACCTTTTCACCGAGCATGGATATTTTAGTGTCGAGCAACTTCGAACGATATTTGTTTGATTTATTTGATCTTGACGCAACCGATCTGTCAGACTTTATGAGCCGGTTTGGTAATGAAACACTTAGTGTTACTGCGCAACAGTGGCAACGCGTAAAAAACTGCTTTGATAGCGCCAGTGTCGACGATGACACAACCTGCGCAGTAATCGCCGAAGTATTCAAGGAAAGCGGAAAATTGTTGGACCCCCATACGGCAGTTGGTGTAAAAGCTGGGCGCATCTGCAGTCATGATAAGAAAGTTCCAGTCATTACTTTGGCTACAGCCCATCCTGCCAAATTCAGTGAAGCTATCGCGGCGGCCGGACTGGCAGTACCGAAACTGCCAGAGCATTTGTCAGATTTGTTTGAACGGGAAGAGCGCTATACCGTTGTTCCGAATGAAATTATTGAGGTCACTAATTTCATTAAAAATCATTTCCGGCATTAACGGATGACAAATCTCCTTCAGCGTAGGTCTGCAAATCCCGATCTCGAACTACCAGACTCACTGCATCCGCTCATTCAGAGAATCTATAGCCAAAGAGCGGTGATTAACGCTGAAGAGCTAGAACTCGGTTTGGATAATTTGCTCTCTCCTAACCGGATGTATGGTATGGAGCAGGCAGTTGATTTGTTAGTTGATGTCCTGCAGCAGCAAAAGCAGATACTTATCGTTTCAGATTTTGACGTGGACGGCGCCACCAGTTGCGCTCTGGCCATAAAGGCTCTAACCCAATTTGGTGCGACACAAGTGGAATACATCGTTCCGAACAGATTCGAGTATGGTTATGGGCTTACTCCCGAAATTGTTGACCTGGCTAAAACCCTTGACCCACATCTTCTAATAACTGTTGATAACGGGACATCGAGTATCGATGGTGTCCAAGCAGCCAAGCAGGCGGGTATTAAGGTACTGATTACTGATCATCATCTTGCGGCAGAAGAGCTGCCCAATGCTGATGCTATCGTTAATCCAAACCTATCGAATTGTGAGTTCCCCAGTAAGTGTATCGCTGGTGTGGGAGTAATTTTCTATGTAATGCTGGCACTGCGCACTAGGCTTCGCGACATGAACTGGTTCGCCGACCAGGATCTACAAGAGCCACATATGGCCGCATTTCTTGATCTGGTTGCACTAGGTACGGTTGCAGATGTGGTTCCACTGGATCGTAATAATCGCATCTTGATAGATGAGGGGCTCAAACGTATCCGTGCGGGACGAACCTGTCCTGGCATACTTGCCTTACTAGAAGTGGCAAATCGTAAAGTCAGGCAACTGTCTGCCAGCGATCTGGGTTTCAGTCTTGGTCCACGTCTTAATGCGGCCGGACGTCTCGATGACATGTCCACAGGGATAGAATGCTTGTTAGCGGAGAAACAAGGCAGTGCTTATGAGCTTGCCTTACAACTTGACGCGATGAACCAAGACCGCAAGCAAATCGAAGCTGATATGCGCAAGCAAGCTTTTGCCTACCTAGAAGAGCTAGTACTTGAAGAAGATGGCATACCACCTGCACTGTGTGTATATGATCCACGTTGGCATCAGGGAGTTGTTGGAATCCTTGCCTCTCGAATTAAAGATAAGTTTAACCGGCCGGTTATTGCATTCGCAGAAGCTTGCAGAGATGAATCCCGGGGTGAAATAGGTGTTGAGCTAAAAGGATCTGCTCGCTCGATAAAGGGATTTCATATCCGAGATGCGCTTGATGCTGTGGCTTGTCATTATCCCGGCTTGATAACTAGGTTTGGTGGCCATGCAATGGCAGCTGGTCTCAGTCTGGATAAGTCACGACTCACTGAATTTACGAAAGCCTTCGAAGAGGAAGCCGCGCGCTTGCTCAGTGAAGAACAATTAACAGCTACCGTGTTTAGCGACGGTGAAATAGAGACGGACTGGCTTTCTATGGAAATAGCTGAAAAACTGGAACGGGCGGGACCTTGGGGTCAGGAATTTCCTGAGCCGCTTTTTGACGGGCGCTTTGAACTTATGCAATTTCGAGCGGTAGGAGAAAAGCATCTGAAGATGTTATTGAGCCCTATAGGATCACCAGGGTTTACCGTGGATGCTATTGCGTTCAATGTCGAAACGGCGCTCTGGCCTATTGATGATACCCGCGAGATCGAGATCGTCTATCGAATGGAAGTTAATGAATTTCGCGGTAATCGATCGCTTCAGTTGGTGGTGGAACGTATTCTGCGCCTGCATTAACGCTGATTATCATTAAACAAGCCGACTAGACTTGGTCGACGCTAACTTGGAGTGCCGACTGTATTGGCCGATTGTATGTACCATGACAGAAGCTGGCTAATTTGTTACCTTTTGGCACATCTTAGGTAATCTCAACCGGGTAGAATTTCAAGCACTTCGATCTAAGGACCAGGATGCGAACTTTTTTTTCTAAGCTACTGATTTTATTATTCTTATCTGTTTGTTCCCTGGGTATCCAGGCTCAGCTCCATAAGACTGATCAGATCGAGGTACAACTTTTATCAGAAACTACCAATGTAGTTCCCGGGGAATTCTTCTGGTTAGCTATTCGGCTAGACCCGATTGAGGATTGGCATACTTACTGGAAATTTGGTGGTGACAGTGGTGTGGCTACCAAGACAAGTGAATGGCAATTACCGGGCGGCGCCACCGTAGGAGAGATAGACTGGCCTATTCCGGAATGGACACCGTTTCTTGGCAGTGAATTGGTCACTTTTACCTACCCAAGAGAAGTATTCCTACCGATGCAGGTGTCAGTACCCGCTAATTTTTCTGGTGAGACTTTTGAACTGAGCACTAGGATTGATTGGCAGGTTTGTGCAGAAATATGTATTCCTGGCGATGCCATGTTTTCACTGTCGCTACCTGTGGGAGAAACACTAGAAATTGATCCCCTTTGGGAAAGCGGATTCATCGAGAACCGTGAACTGATTCCTGCTTCTGTCGATCAACACGAGTTGATTGCTTCTTTCAACGCCCATGATGGAAAAGTGAATGTCATGGTAGAGGGTCTCGACGGGGTTTTTGATAATGCGGACAAGGCATGGTTCTTTCCAACTGAGTCGCGCATCATGCGGTACGCTCCCTATCGAGATGTGTTGCTCGATGGTAATCGGATTCAGATCTCTACGGAACAACACAGGCGCTTTTCGAATGAACTGACGGAGATGGAAGGTTTATTGTCCTTCGTTGACGAAGAAGGTAATTGGAAGGCCTATGATATCAACCCGCAGCTTACGAATTCAGCTTGGGATCATAGTATCGAAGTAGAGCTTTTGGCGGAGACAAAAAATATTGTTCCTGGAGAAACTACTTGGTTAGGGTTGCGCCTCGATCCGGTAGAAAATTGGCACACCTATTGGAAGATGGGCGGTGACAGCGGCAATCCAACCAGCCTAAATGAATGGAATGCACCGGAAGGAACAGTTATTGGTGACATTCAATGGCCAGCGCCACACTGGTTACCTTTCTATGATACCGACCTTGTGAACTTCGGTTATGAAGAAGAAATACTATTGCCGATTTCCGTCACAGTTCCTGAAGATTACTCTGGCGAAAGTGTAGTGCTTAGCACAATGGCTCAGTGGTATGTGTGCGATCAGATTTGTATTCCTGGTGAGCAGCGACTGAGTTTGACGCTGCCCGTGGGGGTCATGTCAGAACCGAACGTGTCCGCATCCCAATTATTTGTAAACGCTCGAGAAAATCTGCCGACCAGTGAGCATGATATTAAATCCATTATTGCCGTTGCAGGTGAGCGAATCAGTCTCGGGTTTGAGTCATCAAATACAGTCTTCGCAGAATACGCCAATGCTTGGTTTTTCCCAGACCAACGCCGCATCATCAAGCCTGGGCCTCTTCGCGACGTCTCGATTCAACAGAACCTGTTGGTGATTACTCATCAGCAGCCACGTCGCATGTTGGAAAATCTTACAGAGGTATTCGGTGTGCTCGTACTGGAGAATGAAGAAGGTACGCGCACCGCCTTTGAATTTGTTGATCCAGCAGTTGATGCCAACTTGATTACTATTACGCCGTTAGCAGGCATGGATAATTCAGGTTCTGGGTTCGGTAGCGGTGGCCTTCCACTGTACATGCTCTTCGCTATGCTGGGTGGGATGATTTTAAATCTGATGCCTTGTGTGTTTCCTGTACTATCTATTAAGGCATTGAGTTTTACAAAAAACATCGGTGAGAGTCGTTATAAACAGCGCATGGATGGTGTTGCCTACACTGTGGGTGTAATTACTGCTTTCGTCGTTCTTGCCTCGGCCTTGATTGCTCTCCGCGCAGGTGGTGAAGCGGTCGGTTGGGCATTTCAGTTTCAGCAGCCGTGGTTTCTCGCTTTCATTGTCTACTTGTTTTTCCTAATGGGGCTTAGCTTGTCTGGCGTGTTTGAAATCGGAACAAGCATTATGGGAGCGGGTGCGAGCTTGTCAGACCAAGGAGGTTATAAAGGTTCCTTTTTTACCGGGGTATTGGCCACAACGGTGGCGACTCCCTGCACTGCACCGTTCATGGGCCCGGCCATAGGATTTGCCTTAGCCCAGTCTTGGGCGGTAGCCATGCTGGTATTTATTTCTCTTGGATTAGGTATGGCCCTGCCCATTCTGGTGTTGTCTTTTGCACCGATCCTGTTCCGTTATCTGCCAAAGCCAGGTGCTTGGATGGAAACATTCAAGCAATTCATGGCCTTTCCTCTCTATGTGAGCGCGCTTTTCTTTTTGTGGGTATTAGGTAATCAGGTAGGCGTCATTGGAATGTCGCTGGTTTTGGCAGGCTGTGTGTTGTTCGCCTTCGCTGCCTGGATGTATCAACGTCGATTTTCCATGGGGCCGACAATGCGTGCTGCCCAGATTGTGGTTGGAGTTGGTGCTTTCGCAGTTGCCATATACCTGATGCAATCCTCGTTTCTACAATCCTCGGGAAGTAACCAGTTGGTGTCGCAAGAATTTGATGCAGACGGTAATCCGATTCAGAATTATGAAATATTCAGTGCTGCACGGTTGAATGAACTTCAGTCTGAAGGGCGCTCGGTGTTTCTCAACATGACGGCTGCTTGGTGCATTACTTGCCTAGCTAACGAACAGACGACACTGGGTACCGAGCGGGTACAACAGTCCATGAGTGATAATGACATTACCTATATGAAGGGTGACTGGACCAATGAAGACCCGGAAATCACCGCCGTCCTTGAGCAGTTCAATCGTCCATCCGTTCCTTTGTACGTCCTGTATCCTGGTGATGCGTCAAAGGAGCCGTTGATTCTGCCACAAATACTTACCCCTGGTGTTCTCTCCCGGGCATTCGAAAGTATTTAACGAAACGCTTCTTTGAGCCACTGATGAGAAACACTCCTTTATTGATTCTCTTCGGTTTATTTTTCCCATTCGCAGTGAATGCTGACGAACCGATAGCAAATATTGGTGAGCTCAATTACGACTTTGCTGAGGCGCATCGGGCAGCGCTGGGCCTTCCGCGGCTGTATAGTTTATTGGTTAGCCATCGTGGGGAACTGGTGTTCGAGGAATATTATAATGGCACTGATCTACGGCGGCCTGCCAATATGAAATCGGCTTCAAAGAGTGTTATCTCCGCTTTGGTCGGTATCGCTATAGAAAAAGGTTACATTGAGTCTGTTGATGATCCCATTATCAAATATTTTCCAGATTATATCTCCGACCAGATCAACTCTGACAAACAGCTCATTACTATAGAAAACTTGTTAACTATGCAGTCGGGGTTGGAAACAACGAGTAATCGAAATTATGGTAAATGGGTATTAAGCGAAAACTGGGTGGAATTCGCCATTAACCAGCCATTAGTTGCCAAACCCGGCACGAGAATGCTCTACAGCACCGGCAGTACACATATTTTATCAGCCATTCTTACCCGGGCTAGTGGTATAGACACTAAGGCGTTTGCCCAAAAGCATCTCGTTTCGAAGCTTGGCTACTCCATGTCCTACTGGTCGAAGGACCCCCAGGGGATTTATTTTGGTGGTAATGATATGGAGATGACACCTCGGCAAATGCTGGCTTTCGGTGAACTTTACCTTAACAAGGGAATCTATGATGGGCAGCAGATCATCCCACTGGAATGGATAAAAGAATCCCATCGCCCTCATGCGCGTTCACCCAGGGGGCAGGGTAGATATTATGGCTATGGCTGGTGGTTGAGAGACCTGGCCGGCATGTTGGTGCCGGTCGCCTGGGGATACGGCGGTCAGTTGATCTTCGTAGTAGAACCTCTGGATCTCGTTGTGGTCGCTACTTCAGATAGTACTCCTGGGCGGACTCGTCGGGGCCATCTGGGCCGTCTGTACAACTTGGTGGAAAACCAGGTTCTGCTGCAAGTGAGTTCACGAAACTTCGCTTCACGTTAGATAATCACTGCGGCTACCAAACACACTTTGCTGGGACTATAGGGGAATAATCCGAAGCTAACCCCCCAGATAGGAACGTGTTTTGACGCGATCTCCATCGACTAGGACTAATGCGGGTGTGCGGCGTAAAATGTGATATTCTCCGCAAATCCTACTGCTACCAATAGAAGAACTTCGCCTTTTTGCGGGAGTGAACACGTTTGGTGCGGGATCGATATGTACATTGCTTTACTACATTATCGCGTGAAGTGTCCGAAAAGAGTAATAAGGCATGAAAATACTTAACTACACCGCTACAGCAGTACTTATATTTTTAATCTTTTACCTACTGTTCATTGGTAAAGATTTACTCTTGCCTTTAGTTATTGCTATTGCGCTCTGGTATCTCATTAATGTATTGGCCCGCGCGTTTTCTCACATTGCTATTGGTGGTTTTCGATTTCCTATGCCCGTGTGCCTCACTGCTTCATTTTTAACATTCATTTTTCTTATATTGGCACTTATTAACTTCCTTTCATCCACGGTTGGTGATGTCTTAGATGTGGCACCAATATATCAAGAAAACCTAACAACAAGACTAGAGAACTTATCCTTCGTTGATATGTCAGAGTTCGAAGGCCAAAGCCTTCCCCAGTTATTGACTACCTGGTTAGATATCCCCTCGTTTTTAACATCAATAGCATCTTCACTAACAAGTATTCTGGCAAGTGGTGGGCTCATTCTTATTTATATAGGGTTCCTGTTTCTCGAACAGGGACATTTCACTAACAAGATCACTGCTCTGGTTGCAGATCCCAACAAAGAACAGGACGCAAATAAGATAATCAATCGCATTCGCGACGATATTCAGAAATACATCACCATCAAGATAATCACTAGTTCACTGACCGGCATGCTGAGTTACATTATTCTGCGTATCGCGGATGTTGATTTTGCCGGCGTTTGGGGTTTACTGATATTTCTATTGAATTTCATTCCAACGATAGGCTCAATCATCGCCACTATTTTTCCTGCTCTGATAGCCTTGGCTCAATCCGATGGATATACCTTGTTCTTGGTAGTACTGTTTGGCATCGGTGCCCTTCAGGTATGTATCGGTAATATACTTGAGCCTCGACTGATGGGTTCGTCGTTTAACTTGAGTCCCATCATAATCCTCTTGAACTTGGCCCTTTGGGGATATATCTGGGGTATTCCTGGCATGTTTCTTTGCGTACCGTTCCTGATTATCGTGACTATTATTCTCAGTCATTTTCCGCAGACTCGTCCAATGGCGATAATCTTGTCAAGCGATGGTCGCTTACGGGTGCCCATAGAAAAAACTGTCGGGGCATTTTCCTCCAATCCATCTGTTTTCACCTCGCCATCTAACGACCAGGGGAAAACCGGACAGGGCGACTAAACCCCTGCAACTTCAGATAATTAAGGCTATAATCCTCTGCTTTTTTAAATGGGTCGGATAGCTTCGCTCAGCTGAGTTACAAAAATCGGAACCGAGTATGAAAAGCGCTGAGATAAGACAGGAGTTTCTGGATTTTTTTGCTGCGCATGATCATGAGGTTGTGCCTAGCGGCTCTCTCGTGCCCGGGAATGACCCGACACTGTTGTTCACCAATGCGGGAATGGTCCAGTTCAAGGACGTTTTTTTAGGGGAGGAAACGCGAACCCGTTCTAGGGCTACTAGTTCGCAGCGTTGCGTGCGGGCGGGTGGTAAACATAATGATTTAGAAAACGTTGGCTATACTGCTCGTCACCATACTTTTTTCGAGATGCTTGGTAATTTCTCTTTTGGAGATTATTTCAAGCAGAAAGCGATTGAATATGCTTGGGAATTTCTAACTGTCAATCTAGGATTGCCACCGGAAAGGCTTTGGGTCACTGTATTTGAAGATGATGACGAAGCGGCTTCGATCTGGTTAGACGAAATAAAAATTGATCCCAGTCGTTTTTCACGTATGGGAGAGAAAGATAATTTTTGGGCGATGGGGGACACGGGACCCTGTGGCCCTTGTTCTGAAATCTTCTATGACCATGGCCCAGAAATAGCCGGTGGCCCACCGGGAAGTCGTGACGAGGATGGGGACCGATATATAGAAATCTGGAATCTGGTATTTATGCAGTTCGATCGCAAGGCTGATGGCACCATGATTCCTTTGCCCAAACCTTCTGTAGATACCGGTGCTGGTTTGGAGCGCTTGGCTGCGGTGCTACAGAACGTTTCCAGCAACTACGAGATTGATCTTTTTCAAGCCTTAATCAAAAACATCGCCGATATAACCGGTGAGTCGGATATAGAAAATACTTCTCTACGTGTCATCGCCGATCATATAAGGGCATGTGCATTCCTTGCAGTGGATGGGGTTATACCAGCCAACGAAGGCCGAGGATACGTGTTGCGCCGGATTGTACGTCGGGCCGTAAGACATGGTTATCAGCTGGGTGTTAAAGATGTCTTTTTTTACAAATTGGTAGCTTCACTGGTTGAAGTTATGGGTTCGGCTTATCCAGAACTCGTTGAAAGGCGTGGCTTTGTTGAGAAGGTGCTAAAAGAAGAGGAAGAACAATTTGCGCGTACTCTTGATAATGGGATGGTCATTCTAGAGAAAGCTATCAAGGAACTGAATAGCGATACTATTCCGGGCCAAATGGTATTCAAGCTTTATGACACCTACGGATTCCCAGTTGATCTAACAGCCGACGTGGCCCGAGAGCACAACATGAATCTCGATCTTGATGGGTTTGAGCAGGCTATGTTGATTCAGAAAAACCAAGCCCGTGCAGCCAGCAATTTTGGAAGCGTCGAAAAGCTGGACATAGGCTCAGATCTTTCTACTGATTTCACAGGGTATGAAAACCTGGACGGCATTTGCTCGGTGACAGGTATCTTCGATGTGCAAGGTGATCGATTGGATGAAGCTCTTATTGGGGAAGAATTGCTGGTGCTACTGAATGCCTCTCCTTTCTACGGAGAATCCGGGGGGCAGGTGGGCGATCATGGAATCCTAGATAATGACACCTGCAAATTTGAAGTGTTTGATACTCAGAAGCAGGGTGAAGTACTAATCCATCGAGGAGTTATGCGAACCGGTGCATTGCGGGTTGGAGATCAATTATCTGCTCATGTTGCAGAAGTTGATCGCTTGGCAATCACGCTTAATCACTCGGCGACTCATTTGATGCATGCCGCACTTCGTAACATATTGGGTGAACACGTTACACAAAAAGGATCCTTAGTTGATGCCGACCGTTTACGTTTCGATTTTTCGCACTCGACTCCAGTAACAGAAGAGGAATTGAAACAGGTTGAAGCGCAGGTTAATCACGAGATTCTTGCTAACTCAATAGTCGAAAAAGAGGTAATGCCAATTTCCGAGGCTAAAACAAAGGGGGCCCTGGCACTTTTTGGAGAGAAATACGGGGATGAGGTTAGGGTGGTCACCATGGGCGGCGAGTACTCCGTTGAGTTCTGCGGGGGTTGTCACGTTAACCGCACCGGAGATATTGGTTTATTTAAGGTAGCCAGTGAGACCGGGATTTCCGCTGGTGTGCGCCGGATAGAAGCGGTGACAGGCAAAGGTGCGTTGACCCTGGTAGAAAATGAAGAACAGACACTCAAACAGATTATGGGGGTCGTAAATAGTGGCCCACTGGAACTGGTGGAAAGAGTCCAGCAATTGGTCGCCAGCAATCGGACCCTAGAGAAACAGCTCGGACAATTAAAAGCCAAAATGGCATCCAGTGTAGGTGATGAACTGGCGTCTCAGGTAATTGAAATTAACGGTACTCAGGTCTTGGTTGCCACTCTTGAGAAATTCAATTCAAAGTCACTAAGAGATACGGTAGACCGGTTAAAGAACAAATTGGGGACAACGGTGATTGTGTTGGCGAGCATAAATGACGGTAAGGTTGACTTAGTAGTGGGTGTTAGTAAGGACCTTACCAAGAAAGTAACTGCCGGGGACCTCGCTAATATGGTTGCAGAACAAATTGGTGGCAAAGGTGGCGGCCGACCTGATATGGCTATGGCCGGAGGTAATGACATCAGTGCGGTTCCGTCGGCGCTGGAAAGTGTTAAACCATGGCTGGAAGGGAAGTTATAAGCAATGGCTTTAATCGTTCAGAAATATGGCGGCACTTCTGTAGGGAGTATTGAGTGCATAGAAGCGGTTGCGAAAAAAATCAGTGAGTTCCGAGATAAAGGTGATGATGTGGTGGTTGTAGTTTCAGCGATGAGCGGTGAGACTAATAGACTAACAGCGCTAGCCATGGAAATGATGGAGCAACCCACGCCACGGGAAATGGATGTCCTGCTGTCCACGGGCGAGCAGGTTACTATTGCTTTGCTTTGTATGGCCCTTGAAAAGCGTGGCTATGGAGCGCGATCGTTCACTGGTGGTCAAGTCCGTATACTTACTGACGAAGCCCACACTAAAGCCCGCATCCGAGAAATAGACGGCTCCCGTATTCAAGCTCAGCTAGAGCAGGGTGAAGTGGTGGTGGTTGCAGGTTTCCAAGGCGTAGATGAGTCCGGAGATATTACTACGTTGGGGAGGGGAGGTTCCGATATAACAGCGGTCGCCCTGGCCGCATCACTGAAAGCTGAAGAGTGTCAGATTTATACCGATGTAAAAGGGGTTTACACTACTGACCCTAGAGTCGTGGAAGACGCCAAGTTGCTCAAGAGCATTACCTTCGAGGAAATGCTTGAGCTGGCTAGCCTCGGTACTAAAGTTTTACAGATCCGCTCAGTGGAATTTGCAGGCAAATATAAGGTACCGCTCCGAGTGTTGTCTACATTCGAGGAAGGTGCTGGAACTCTTATAAGTCTAGAGGAAGATACCGATATGGAAGATCCAGCTATAGCTGGCATCGCGTTCGAACGTGACGAAGCCAAATTAACCGTAGCGGGAGTACCTGATGTTCCCGGCATCGCCTACAACGTAATCGGCCCTGTCAGTGAAGCGGGGATTGAAGTAGATGTTATCGTGCAAAATGCTGCGGCCGATGGATCTAATGATATTACTTTTACCGTAAAGAGGAGCGAATCGGATAAAACAAAGGTTATCTTGGATAAACTTGCCTCTTCCCTAAAAGCCAAGGGAGTTGTCTTGGACAAGAAGGTCTGTAAGGTTTCTCTGGTTGGAGTGGGCATGCGTTCTCATGCAGGTATTGCCAGTCGGATGTTCAAAGCACTCGCGGACGAAAATATCAACATTCAAATCATCACTACCTCCGAAATAAAGATATCTGTAGTTATCGAAGAAAAATACTTAGAACTAGCGGTGCGTGCCCTGCACAGTACTTTTGATCTGGGTGATCCGGATTACGAAAAAGATTTAGAATCGTAATCAGTCGATAATTTGAGCCCAAAACAAGCCTAAATAAGTTGGCTTTGGCTAAATATAGGCAGATACTACCGTTTTGGTACAAAGGATTTACGAAAGCAAATCCGGTACTTTTTCCTGGCAATTAGAAAATTCGTACTAATACACTGGACAGCTTCTCAACGCTGTAATCAGAAGAACCGTATAGCAATGTGATGAAGCAGATTATCCATTCAGGTGGTTATTTCGGTGAGTCGCGGGCAAATTTAACTGGAGTGTTTTTCTTACAATCCTTTCGACAAAAAAAGGGGAAGTACAAAGGAATGATTAATGGAGAAAGACGATGTTAATACTGACACGCCGAATTGGCGAATCATTGATGATAGGGGATGATGTTACCGTTACTGTTTTGGGTGTTAAAGGTAACCAGGTAAGAATTGGGGTCGATGCTCCTAAAGAAGTGCCAGTGCATCGCGAAGAAATTTACCAACGTATTCAGAAAGAAAAAAACGGCGAAGCTCCTGCCAGCGAAGGCAACGAGTAAAACAATTCTCAGTCACTGGACTCCACGGCACTGGAGGGTGGCGCTTGTGTTCTAGTTTTCCCATCCCTGGATTATTCTTTCTAATTCGACCGCTGTGTTATTATTCGCTTGTTTTGGGAGAGGTGGCCGAGTGGCTGAAGGCGCGCCCCTGCTAAGGGCGTATAGGGTTAAACCTATCGAGGGTTCGAATCCCTCCCTCTCCGCCAAACTAATCTTAGAAGGCTACGGAAAGCTGACGATGAAGGGGACATCATGAACTACCAATGCAAAAACCTTTATTTGATAACTAAAATATTCTTCCCGTTGGCAGCACTGCTCAGTACTTCTGCAGGAGCCTTGGCGCAGTCAACTGAAGCACCGACGTATTATGGGGAAGTCTTGGATGCATTTAATCGGAACTGCGCCGAATGCCATCGGCCAGAAGCTCCAAATCTGGGCGGGGCACAAGCACCTTTTTCTGTCCTCTCTTACGAAGAGGCAAAAATTTGGGCACCGGTGATATCCCTGCGACTGAAAGACGGGTCCATGCCTCCTTGGGGAGCGCATCGACAGCACCAGGGAACATTTAAGAATGAGCGTTATATATCAAACGAGGACAAGCAACTCCTGATTGGCTGGGTTGAGGCAGGCGCACTTCAGGGAGATTCTGATGATCAATCCGCCATTGCAGAATCGGAACTCGTGCTGAGCACGCCGCCGAACGAGCCTATACAGGCACCGGACGGATCTATGTGGTGGATGGGTGTGCCCGATGCGAGAGTTGCCTTTTCTGAGCCGGTGGAAGTATGCGAAGAAGCAACAGATTGGCAACCTACGATACTTATGCAGCGTACTGACGGAGATTTGAGCAAGCATCAATGGGTTCAAGCAACAGAGATCCGGCCCGGCAGTTCCACAATGCACCATTCGGTTTCAAACTACCTGGGAGTAGCCGTTCCTGGTCGAGGCCCTCAAGTCTATCCAGAAGGATGGGGCTTCCTTCTTCCCGCAGATCCATTCATTACCATCGGGATGCACTATGCCAAGCAACCAGGTCCTGGCACAGCTGTGGAAGATAACACCGCTGGTGGTTTCCTCTTCCATGAGCCGGGTGATGTAATCGATTACGTAGTTCAAAACACGATTCCAATGAACACTGACATTGTGATTCCACCAGGCGATCCCAACTATATGGCGACTCACGAGCACACGATCCAGGAAGACATTCTCCTGCTTGCGCTGGCCCCTCATTCTCACTATCGCGGAAAAGCCGTCAAGCTTGAACTGCAACTTCCAGGGGTAGACGAGCTAGAAACCCTCCTCTGGGTTCCCGACTACGACTTCAATTGGCAATTTCACTATGAGTACAAGGAACCGAGATTCGTTCCAGCCGATGCGAAATTGCATGTAACCTGGTGGTTTGACAACTCCGCCGACAATCCAGCGAACCCTGACCCTACAGCTGAAGTTCGTTATGGCCCTCGATCGGTGGATGAAATGATGAACGCCCGCTATTACTTCACCAAGGTAGAGCCACAGGGAATCGTAGTCGGAGATGCAATTCCCGAATCCGTGCTTGCCCAGGCCCGACGCCAGGAACAATTGGAGCGAGGACGGTATGAACGGTGGGATACGGAATATTTAAGTCAACTGTGCGGACCACAGTAGAGCAATATCATTTCCGTACCTGGGAAGGCATGCTACGTGCGCTGAGCGCCTATATTTTTAAGGAGTACCAACAGTCTTTCGATGGCAGGTATCGGGGAGGAAGGCTTTTCACGTAGCCATACGACATCACTTAATAGTTTTAAGCAGTCAGCCTAAGACTTCGCCCAATATTTGTCTCTGAGCAGTCTTTTGTATAGCTTGCCAGTGGGTAATCTGGGTAATTCGTTTTCAAAATCAATTGATCGTGGACACTTCTGGCGTGACAGTTGTGCCAGGCAAAAATCCATCAATTCCTGGGCCAGGTCATCCCCTGGCGCAACATCAGTAATCGGTTGAATCACCGCTTTTACTTCTTCACCGAGGTCGACGTTCGGCACACCAAATACTGCTGCGTCGGCGACCTTCGGGTGCGTAATAAGCAAATTTTCGGTTTCCTGGGGATAGACGTTTACACCGCCAGAGATAATCATGAATGTTGCGCGATCTGTCAGATAAAGGAACCCGTCCTCATCCAGGTAACCAATATCGCCCACTGTACTCATGGAGCCATCCGCAGATGTGGCTGCAGTCGTTGCTTCAACATCATTGAAGTATGAAAATTCACTCGCCGTCTTAAACCATATTTCTCCGGGGGTACCCTGAGGTAAATCTTTTCCTTCTTCATCAAGAATGTGAAGTTCACCTAACATTACCTTCCCAACTGTTCCCCTGTGGGCGAGCCATTCTTCGCTGTTGCATGCTGTAAAACCAAGCGCTTCCGTTGCTCCGTAATACTCATGAACAATGGGGCCCCACCAGTTGATCATTTCTTCTTTCACCTGCACCGGGCAGGGAGCAGCTGCGTGAATGGCTATCTCAAGGGAAGATAGATCGCTTTTGTCTCGTATCTCCTGCGGTAGTTTTAGCATCCGGCTAAACATGGTAGGAACGAGTTGGCTATGTGTGGCGCTGTGCTTCTTCACCAGGCCTAAATAAAGCTCCGGATCGAAGCGTTTCATAATGATTACTGTTCCCCCGCAGCGTATCGTTAGCGACACAGCCGACAGCGGAGCAGCGTGATAGAGTGGTGCCGGTGACAAATAAACCATACCAGGTCGGTAGTGCCAGAGTTCATGCAGAAAATCTGAAACTGGCAGGGTTTCCGTCGGAGGTTCTTCAGGAAGAGGGCCAATCACGCCTTTGGGACGGCCCGTGGTGCCAGATGAATACAGCATACTTCGGCCAAGATACTCATCCGCAATCGGGGTCTCTGGGAATTGTTCTATAGCGTATTGGTAGTTTACACCCCTGCCACCTTCTTCGGTTCCATCAACCACGAGG
>Ga0208881_1000023_pt1 | contig 48536 bp, 35 predicted proteins | sample Knorr_S23_td_AAI_FD_185610 | JGI IMG/M metagenome (GOLD analysis project Ga0208881, IMG submission 185610) | Marine microbial communities from Southern Atlantic Ocean transect - Knorr_S23_td_AAIW_ad_876m_LV_B (SPAdes) (version 2) | ecosystem: Environmental > Aquatic > Marine > Oceanic | place... | reverse complement strand
GATTGACGCTACCTGCGACTTCGGCAGGAACATGTGACAACCAGTTAGCCAGAGACGCTCCAGCTTCGATAAAGCCCTGCGCAGAAAGATTTACGATTCGCCCGGTACCATTGTCTTGATTGAATAGCGCTTGCAACCCTTCGACAATTTCAGGATGATCCTCCGTGAAGGCCCTCGAGCCGTTGAGTCCTTGCTCTTCACCACTCCATAGGCCAATCAAGATCGTTCTCTTCGGGTTCGGATAAACCTCCTTGAGAATCCGCATTGTCTCGAGCATAAGAAGAGAACCGCTTCCATTATCTGTCGCCCCAGAGCCACCTTCCCACGAGTCATAGTGGGCTGAAAGCATGACATACTCATTCGGGATCTCAGTCCCCGGAATCTCACCAATCACATTGTATACTGGCACCTCCCCCAGGTTCTCCGCCTCGGCGGTTAAACGAAGTACCGGGTCTTGTCCATTCTGAGTGAGGCGATACACCAAACCGTAGTCCTCGCAGGACAACTCAAATGTTGGAGTCTCTCTGTTGTACGCATTAAAAACCCTTGTCGTACCATATGAACCCGGCCACTGGGAGGTAATGATACCGGCCGCACCGGCCGCTTCGAGTTGGGCATGTAAGTCTCGGCGGCGGCCATCCACAGATCCAGTAGCTTGAAGGTTCCTATTCCATGCTTGTTGGCCGTTGGTTCTATCTTCGGCCATGCGCTCTGCGGATCCAGGCATAGCAAACTCTGACCACTGCTCATTCGCACGACAGGTTGGTTCCGGAAACGAGAGCATGACCCACTTGTCATTTACTGTAGCCAGAAATGACTGCCAATCATCTGGAGAGCGAATGTCGGGTACATAGGTAACCTCAGCATTGATCGGACGTCCGTCCGTACCAGGGCTCCAAGCTAGAATCCTACCCTCGAGTGAACGGACACGGGGAGAGATTAGGTCCACATGACTTGGGCCCCGATTCCAACCCTCCCATGTCCCGTAACGCTCCGTCCGTGCTTCAACACCCCAGCTCCTGAGCACTTGAACAGCCCAGTCCTGGGCCATCTCCATCCCCGGCGACGCAGTCAAACGAGGTCCTATTGAGTCAAGCAGCGACTGCGCCAACCTCTCGAAGTGCGAGTTGTCAATTGCCTGATCCCAAATGCCCTGCAGTACTGGGTCCTCGGTCGCTAAGCGTTGTGCATCCAGGTCTGCGGGTGTTGAGCCCGCACCCATAATCATCACAACGAGTCCAGCGTATACCGCACGTGACTTTATTACCATCTCCATCAAACCTCTCCTTGGTATTTTGTTACTCACCGCAAATCTCTGAAACCCCCAAACATTCGCTGCATAATCTCGGTCAAGCGATCGTGCGGCAGTGCTGGGACCGTATAACCATTAATGCCTGTTAGCGTTTCCGCAGCGAGCATCGCATTCAGGATCGCTTCCTCAGTCGCATGGACAGAAGCGGAAATAAAAGGATTCAACCGGTCATTCGGCAGCATTTCCAACCCAACTACCGTCGAGCGCTCCGCGGCTGCCGATCGGTTTGCAGTCGTGAATCCAATAAAGATATCTCCTGACCCGTTGTACCCCATACCACCAATACGGGCGAGACCCATTGTCGTACGGGTAACTAACCGCTTGATCTGCGTCGGTAAGAGTGGTGCATCGGTTGCGAGAACAATAATGATTGATCCAGCACCTTCTGGGATGGGTTCCATCTTACCCGCTGCATCTTCTCCTCCGTCACACCATCGCACACCTGAACGCCGTAGCTCGGCCGGGATCGATCGATCTGCGTAACATGCAGAAGGTTCAGATAACATCTCGCCAACGGGCACGCCTGCGACCCGCAGATCACTGCGAGAACCCTGATTACACTGGACCAGTATACCGATGGTATAGTCGCCTACACGCCGGGACGAAGACCCGATGCCTCCCTTAAAACCATGGCAGCGCATGCCTGTTCCCCCTCCGACCGCACCCTGCTCGACCGGGCCACTACGAGCTCCATCGAGCGCCGCGAAAGTATGCTCAGCTGTAACATGGAAGCCATTAATATCATTCAAGCTGCCATCATAGGTCTCAGCTACCACAGGAAGCGCCCACAGAAACGATGGATCGCGATCCCGCTGCCAAGCGATCACTGCATCACGTACAACCCCCACGCTATGCGTGTTCGTAATCAAGATCGGACCCTCAAGTAGTCCAGAATGCTCAATCCAGGTTGTACCGGTCATTTCACCATTGCCATTCAGACTGAACCAAGCTGCGAAAGTCGAATCACCAGACTCACGACCACGCGGTAGGATTGCGGTCACTCCTGTCCGAATCGGCCCCTGTCCAACAATAAGCGGACCTTGACCCTCTATAATTGTCGTGTGTCCAACCTCGACCCCTACCACATCAGTGATGGCATTATTCAGTCCCGGCTCACCCTGTAGTGGAATGCCAAGTGCTCGAGCATTGGGGACTTTTTGTGCGCTCACCTCTAGGACGCCCACCAACGAGTGATGACCACCCATCCAGGCTGGGACCTCCAGAGTACCTAGGGTAAAGCCCAAGATCATTAGCAGAAGCAGAAAACGCATTCTTCGGGGTCCGGAAACGTGCATGGGACTCTAAAGCCCTGCTAGCTTTTTCACGTAGTCAAACTCTGATTTCTTCACTGACTGTACCGAAAGACGCCCGTATCGGATGAGCTCCATATCGGCCAACTTCGGGTCTGACTTGATCTCGTGTAAACCGAGTGGCTCATCCACGTTCTTGATCTTTGAGACAAATTCGACATCAACCATCCACCAGCGAGGATTATCCGGCGAGGACTTGGGATCGAAGTAGTCACTGTTCTCATCAAAGGCATAATAATCTGGGTACGCCTCCTTACACACACGGGCAATACCGACTACCCCGGGAGGTTTAGCATTCGAATGATAGTAGAGAACCTCATCACCGGTTTTCATACTCCGCATATTGTTTCGGGCCTTATAGTTCCGCACACCTTCCCAACAAGTAGAGCCATCTTTCTCGAGGTCTTCGATCGAATAGACGTAGGGTTCAGATTTCATCAACCAGTACTGCTTCGCCATGAACTGTTAACTCCTAAGGTCAGTAGGGGAGCACATTATGGGGCCAGGAACCCGCAAAGGCGACTCGACTGAATCTTATGCCCTAGCGGAGCCAATTTCGACCTTGATCCCCCTCCATTTCCCGCGATTGAATACGATGACACTGAGGATTGCTCTGGTGAGATGGCCAAACACTATTGCCAACCATATATCAGCAGGATCAAGAGTCGAAAACGTTTGAATACCCCAACAGAGCCCGACCGGAATGATCATCTGTGAAACAATCGATATGTAGAGTGGGCTCTTGGTGTCGCCGGTGCCCTGCAATCCTCCAGTAAAAGCTAACGCGACGGTTATGAAGAGCCCCGATAATGCTAGGTAGCGCAGCAACTCTACACCCAAGTCGACAACAATAGGATCATCCATCCCGAATACTCCCAATAACCGGGTCGGGACCAACAAGAATGTGGACCCAATAGCGGTTGCGAGCAGTAGTCCGAAACCAGCGGCCACATGCACTGCGCGACTCGTACGGTCAGGGTTACCCGCTCCGAGATTCTGACCGGCTACTGCTGCGGTAGCGCCCATAATTCCTACTGACGTCCATGTGATGAATGAGAAAAGCTGCGTGTAGCTCACTACGTAAGCAGCCTGTGCCTGAGCACCCATCGTGAGTGAACCGATGAAACCCAACAGAATGACGCCACCCACATTCATCGCTATGCCTTGGATTCCCGTCGGGAGTCCAAACTTGAAGAGCTGCTTGATAATCACGTAGTCGGGACGCCAGCTCATTCCGCGTTGGAACTGCACTACCCATCGGCCACCAAATAACTTGAATAATGCGTATACACTTATAGAAGCGCCTGCGATGACGGTCCCCATTGCAGCCCCAGTAGTTCCGAAGGCAGGAATTGGACCCATTCCGCGAATCAAGATGACACTGAGTGCGATATTGAGGATCGTTAGTGCAATGCCGAGTCTTAAGGGTGTTCTTGCATCGCCTGCTGATCTTAGGGCCCCGCCTAGCATGAAGAACATCAGCATGCCGAATGAGAAAACGAACATGATACGGAGATAGGGTAGCGCTTCAGCCTGCACCTCAGCCGTTGCGTTTACTAGATCAAGTAGGAACGGTGATGCCGCATAGCCTATTGGCGCCATGACTAGCAAGACGAGCATGACTGATGTCAGAAACGCCTGGTAAACCGTTCGATTCACCTTTTCAGGCTCATTCGCACCCGCGAACCGAGCCACAAGAATGCCCATCCCGGTGAATAGTGAACTAATGAAAACAATGACAACTAAGAAGATTTGCCAGGACACCCCGATCGCTGCGTTGCCAACGTAGCCGACATAGTTCCCGACCATCGTGTGGTCTATAATGCCCTGCACCCCACCGATGATATTCTGTAGCATCGTTGGCCAAGCGAGCTTCCATACGGCCCCCCGGATTGGCCCTTCAACAATTGATCGGTCGAAGCCGATGTGTTTAGTCTGATCGCTCACTGAAACACCCGCTCGCTGGCAACCAGAACCTTACCAAACCAGATGGAACTTGCCCTGCCGACGGAACACCCAATAACGCTCCCCTGTGGTATCCAGATAGGCTTCTTCTTCCTGTCGACATGATGCCGGCTGTTCCCCCCATTCTGGTATAGGGGTCGTCGCCTGAAGTTCAATCGAATGCCACGTAGAAGGGAGTAAAATCGCATCCCCCCTAACCGGGACACCTTCCTGCCCATCCCATCGGCCAATCAAGGGTCCGGCTCCGTGACCGTGATCACCGATCGGATGCGTATACACCGTGCCGTCAATCCCTTCAGCTCTCATCTGCGTCAGAGTATTCGCGAGAATCTCATTGCCGGTTAACCCAGGTTCCATATGAGTAAGCAGAATGTCTTGGAGACGGTTCGAGTTCTTGAGGCATGCCTTCAGTCCTTCCGGCACCTCCATCTCATCCTCTCTTAAGACATAACCCAGATGTTGCGTGTCTGTATGTAGATTCAGACCCACAACTCCAAAGTCAGTCCAAAGTAGGTCCCCTCTCTCGATGACCGCAGGTCCGGCGGAGTTCACTCCACCCGCTCGCTGTACATCTACAGAAGTATGGAACCAAGTAGTGTAGCCCAGGTCACGGATCTTTTGGCGCATCCACCAGACCACGTCCTCCGTAGTAGTAACTCCTGGTGTGATTACCGCGTTTGAAAAAGCTTCAGAGATGATCGCATGCACAGTTTCCTCGATTTTCTGGTATCGAGGCATCATTTCAGGAAGACGCAAGGCTATATAGTTCATCGCCAACCGCGGCTCGTGTTTAACGCGTTCGCCATACTCATCACCCAAGGCTTCAAGCAACTCTTGCTGTTCACCCGCATGGAGCCCATCTGAAAAAGCCCAAACAGGATCAACGTTGAGAACGATATTCTCTGGGTCTCTGTCTTCCACCAACTCACGGAGCAAATTCCATTGCTCCGTGCCAACAAGCTCCGCAGTTGGCTGGGTCGGGGCGGGCCTGGTGGAGCGAAATGCCTCAAAGACCCCACCCTGACTTGTACCACCAAGTGCTATCCGCTCAAGTGATCCATCTTCTTCTCGAGTAATCACGTAGATGGAGCGTCGCCGAGCAGCAAAGGTGGTCGGAGCAGTGATAGACCAAAACACAGGATCTTCGGCATACTCCCGCATCGAAAGAATCCACATATTCACATCATATTCGGCCATGAGCTGAGGAAGGATCCTCTCCATGCGCATCTCCAGCCATGCCTGCTGTTCAAGAGCTTGTTCTCTTAAAGATGGGAGAGGGTGGATTCGAGCTGGAGCCTCTTCGGGAACCTTAGCTGGCGCTTGGGCTTGGAGCATACTCGGTGCTAAACACAATACGAGGAGGGTAGCTGAGGACAGCTTGAATTTCATTGCTCGTGCTCCGGTCAACTTCTGATATGGTCTAATGGCCGGAAGAAGCTATCCACCAGAACTAACCGTCGCCACGGGGTTGGTTACCCACCCATAGCCTGGTGGATGGGCACCGTACCTAGGGGAGATCAGGAAGTCCCAGAAACTCTTGAGCCCAGTAAGAACTCATTGCGGACCGGCCGTACGAACCTCGCCTGACACTTGATCTGAAAATTGCTCAAAGTTCTCCCGGAACATTCCAGCCAGCCTGGACGCTGCAATGTCATACTCATCGGGATTATCCCAGGTTTTCCTAGGGCTAAGAACTTCAGTAGGCACCCCTGAGATCACTGTGGGTACGGCAAGTCCGAAGACCGGGTCCGTATCAAATTCTCCCTTATCCAGCTCACCGCTGAGTGCGGCATTCACCATTGTCCGCGTGTAGGAGAGTTTCATTCGACTACCAACGCCGTAGCCACCTCCCGACCAGCCAGTATTCACCAGCCAAACAGTAGCTCTATGCTCCCTAAGCTTTTCCCCCAACATCTCTGCATAGACACCTGGATGTCTGGGCAGGAATGGAGCTCCAAAACAGGCGCTGAAAGTGGCCTTGGGTTCTGTCACACCACGTTCCGTCCCTGCAACCTTAGCGGTATAACCAGAGAGAAAATGGTACATCGCCTGTTCGGGTGTCAGTTGGGAGATCGGGGGAAGCACCCCAAATGCATCAGCAGTAAGAAACACAACGTTACTGGGGTGGCCTGCCCGGCTTGGAATCACAGCATTAGGAATATAGTGGATGGGATATGAGGCCCTCGTATTCTCCGTTATCGAACCGTTATCAAAATCTATCTCTAGGGTTGCCTCATCTAGCACCACATTCTCTAAAATTGTGCCAAACATTTGAGTGGCTTGGAAGATTTCAGGCTCACCCTCGGGCGAAAGACGAATCGTCTTTGCGTAACAACCACCTTCAAAATTAAAGATCCCGTCACCACCCCAGCCGTGCTCATCGTCACCGATTAACCCTCGGGCAGCATCAGCTGAAAGGGTTGTCTTTCCAGTACCTGATAGACCAAAGAAAAGTGCTACATCACTCGCCGAGCCCACATTTGCCGAGCAGTGCATTGGGAGCACCCTAGACTCTGGGAGCATGTGGTTGAGTACAGAGAAAATCGACTTCTTGATTTCACCCGCATATCGACTACCCGTTATCAGCACCTCTCGTGCTGAGAAATTCACCACGATAGCCGTATTGGACACTGTACCGTGGCGTTTAGGATCAGCCTTAAGATGCGGAGCATGCAATACGGTAAAATCTGGCCTAAACTCAACCAACTGATCCGATCCCAGACGGAGAAACATGTTGTGTGCAAAGAGGGCGTGCCATGGGCTCTCGCTAACAACGCGCACATTAATACCGTGTTCTTCATCCGCACCGGCACGTGCATCATGAACAAAGAGATCCTGGTCATTCAAATAAGCGATGACCTCCTGCCGCAACGCGCTGTAATGATCCGGGCTAATTGGCACATTCACATTGCCCCAGTCTACCGATTCCTCCGTAAGTTCATCACGCACGACAAAGCGATCATTCGGTGAACGTCCGGTGTGCGGCGTAGTGACCGTTGCAATGGCACCCATGTGAACTAGCTGACCATCTCCGCGAGCGAATGACTCCTCATATAGGCGGGCGGGCGAGAGATTCCAGAAGACCGCCCCTCCTGGATTCAGGCCATGGTTGCTAAGGTCGCGCAAGTCTGATTGTGCTAAGTCTTCTGGCATGGAATGAACTAACTGTTAGGGATCCCTGGAGACCCTATCCGCTGGGAAACAGGCATAAGAACAAAAAACCCGGACGAGACTCGTCCGAGAAGGAATCAAATGTGCTTATTTCTTGCCTGCCAGTCTACCGATGCAATCGTAGATAGGTTGAGAATGTCCTGAACACTACAACCACGCTGGAGTATGTGAGCAGGCTTCGCCATCCCCAAGAGCACTGGTCCGATCACATCGGCACCCCCTAGCCGGTCTAAGAGCTTGTAGGCCACATTCGCCGCCGAGAGGCGTGAAAAGACTAGTATGTTGGCTGGACCAGTAAGGCGTGTGAATGGATAGACTTCACGCAACTTGATCTCATCAATCGCAGTGTCGGCCTGCATCTCTCCATCAACCTCCAGTTCAGGATTACTCTCCCGGACCATATCTACAGCTCGGGCCATCCGGCGGGCTTCTTTATGGCTACTGGATGCAAAATTAGAAAAACTCACCATCGCAACTCGTGGCTGAATCCCTAAATCTTGAACAAACGCAGCAGTCTGGAGCGCAATGTCACACAACGTTTCAGCATCAGGATCAATGTTCACTGTGGTATCCGTAAAGAAGAGCAACTCTCTCCCTGGAAATGCCAACATGTACAATCCGGAAACCTTAGATACACCAGCCGCACGACCGACAACCTGCAAAGCAGGACGAAGGGTTTCTGCATAACTAGCCTCGATCCCAGCAACCATAGCATCGACCTCTCCAGCCTCAAGCATGCTCGCTGCGAAGTAAATCGGCTTGTAGAGATTCCATTGCGCTTCGGCTAAAGTGAGACCGCGCCGAGCTCTGCGCTTAAACAGCGTCTGGGCAAAATCATATCTCTTCTCTGTGCACGTAGCTGCATAGAGAATCTCAACACCCCCCAGATCAACTCCAAGTATGTCTGCTTTCTCCTGAACCCGTGGTGGACGACCAAGTAATATCGGCGTGCAAATACCATCTTCCTTCATCTGGACGGCCGCCAGAATGACGTTGTCGTTGTGTCCCTCCGGGAAAACAATCTTGGCCGGATTTCTGCGTGCCCGTGCAGTCATCCACCTCATAACTTCACGACCCGGCCCCAGTGAAGCCCGAAGCCGGTCTACATACTCATCTAGGTCGACTGCAACGCGCGCCACTCCAGTTTCCATGGCTGCCTTAGCGACAGCCGGAGCAACGTGGAATAATACCCGATGGTCAAAAGGCTTAGGGATCAAATATTCTTTTCCAAAACTCATCTCTGAGCCTTCATACGCTCCGCGAACGGTGTCTGGCACCTGCGTTCGCGCTAATGCAGCAAGTGCACGCGTCGCAGCAAGCATCATTTCCTCATTGATCCCTCTAGCTCGCACATCCAAAGCGCCTCGAAAAATGAAAGGGAAACCCAGTACGTTATTAACCTGATTGGGATAATCAGAGCGACCAGTTGCTATGACTGCATCGTCTCGAACCTCCAGGACCTCCTCAGGTAGGATCTCGGGGTCCGGATTAGCTAAGGCGAAGATGATGGGGTCAGTTGCCATGGACACGACCATCTCTTTCGTGACAGCTCCCTTTGCAGATAAACCGATGCATACGTCTGCACCTGCCATCGCATCCCCAAGGGTGCGATGGCTTGTCTTTGCCGCAAATACTGCCTTGTATTTGGTTAGATCTTCACGACCCTCATGTATTACACCTTTTGAGTCACATATGAGGATATTGTCCAAGGTCATGCCGATACGAAGTAAATGCTTTGCTGTAGACAGTGCAGAGGCACCAGCTCCACTAAATACCACTTTCACTCGCTCAATCTTTTTCCCGACGATATCCAAAGCATTTAAAAGGGCAGCAGCCGTAATAATCGCTGTGCCGTGTTGGTCGTCATGAAAGACTGGAATATCCAAAGTATTAGCCAGTACTTCTTCGATCTCGAAGCATGCCGGAGCAGCGATATCTTCAAGGTTTATGCCACCGACTGTTGGCTCTAGCAACTCGCAAAAGCGGATTACTTCCTCTGGATTTTCAGACGCAACCTCTATGTCGAAAACATCGATCCCCGCGAATCTCTTAAAGAGAACTCCCTTTCCCTCCATCACAGGTTTAGCTGCCAGGGGGCCTATGTTACCAAGCCCTAGAACCGCCGTCCCGTTTGAAACCACAGCTACTAGATTCCCACGAGCGGTGTACCTGAATACATCGTCCGGGTTTGAGTGGATCTCAAGGCAAGGTTCAGCAACCCCAGGTGAATACGCGAGCGCTAGGTCGCGCTGGGTAGCTACCGACTTAGTTGGCACAACCTCAATCTTGCCAGGTCGACCCCTTTCATGATACTCGAGAGCGTCTTTTTTGCTCTTTCCCATATAGGGAGCCTCCAGTACAGGGGCGGACCTTGACGGACAGTCAAGCGTACAGAAGCGCTAAGGATTGCGTCTAATGAGACACTTCACAACTGGAACGGCCTAGTCTCACATGGAAAAAGCTCGTCGGAGCGCTCTCGGGGTGCTAGTTGGCATACTCAGTGCGATGCTCGTTTCATCAGCAGATCTTGGGGCACAAGATGTCGGACCCGACGGTGTATGTGAATTAGGCCGCGTCACAAATATCGTTGTGGACAACCGTCCTATTTTCCAGTTGGAAACACTGGAAGAAGGCAGTCCTCTGCGTTGGGTATACCGGCTTGCGAACGCTCTCCACATAACCACACGCCAGAGCTTCATACTGAGAGAGGTTTTATTCGACGAAAATGATTGTCTCGATCCATTTTTGCTTGAGGAATCCGGCAGGATTCTGAGGCAGTACCCTTTCATCGCAAATGCAGATGTTGTCCCGGTGGAGCAACCAGACGGAACATATCATGTTCGTATCAACACTCAGGATGAGTGGACGACCAAGTTTGACTTGGGAATCTCAATCGACCAGGGATTACAATTAGAGCGGATTGAGCTGACCGAAGAGAACCTTTTCGGTCAGGGCATCTTGGCTGAAGGATACTTTGCTCGAAGAAGAGAACAGCGTGACGCTGGCTTCTTAATTGAGCAGCCTCGTTTGTTCGGTACCAGAACAGATGCTCTTTTCGGATACGGCCGAACCCGGGTGGGCAACTTCCTCGAGCAAGAACTAGCATATCCCTTTGTAGGGGAGGTCGGCAGGTTTGCGGGACGAGAAGCTTACCGTCAACGTGACCAACTCTATACGTACGCGACAGGTAATCCGGTTGACGTCACTCAGGTACTGCTTCCTCTCCAGGAAGAGTGGCTAGAGATATCTCTAGCCACGAGGTTTGGGCGGCCTGGCCGTCTTCGACTTCTAGGTCTGGGCTTGTCACGCGACCGAGTCGAGTTTGGTGGCTTCCCTAATGATGTCGAAGTGGTGCTAGACAATGACTTCAGCAACACTTTTCCCGGCTCGGATCAAACTCAAGAAATACTAGGGTCACAGATCAATGCTTCAGCGACCACCCGTGTTAATCTTATGCTGGGTTTGCGCCAGATCCGATACATTCGTCCCGCGCGCCTTGATACTCACGCGGAAGTGATCGACGTACCCTTAGGCATAGATTTCGGCCTAACCGTTGGACGAAGTATCCCAGCGTTTCGGGTCAGGGGTCTCGAGAGCCATGACGATGTTTTCACCCGCTTTCGGATATTTGCCGGACACAATTCTAGTCAGGTATTCACGTTCCTTAATATCGGAGGCCAAGGCCGACACTCGTTCAAAAGTGACGGATGGCGAGACCTCTTCGCTACAGCTGATCTCTACATGTATCTACGTACCGGAGCCTCGTCTGCACACACATTATTCTTCCGCTCGTCCGCCACAGGGGGATGGTCAGTCGAAACCCCCTTTCAGCTCACACTTGGTGGCCGTGAAGCCGTCCGAGGCTTTTATGAGGATGACATTCCCGGCGGCCGACGTGTCCTCTTTACCCTTGAAGACCGCATCTTCTTAAAATGGCCTTCTCCTGATGTAGTCGATTTTGGTTTTACGCTCTTTGCGGATGCCGGGCGGATGTGGGCTGGAGAAGTGCCCTATGGCGATGATAGTGGATGGCGTGGTTCAGTCGGCTTCGGATTACGAATGGGGTTTCCAGCAAGCACCCGCGCTGTGGGACGCATCGACCTTGCCTTTCCGATCAACGATCCCTTGAGCAGGGGGCCAGTGTTCCGGGTCACCCTAATCGAGCTACTCGGAATTGGCTCCGGGTTCACGGACCACCAGCTTCAAAGGGCTCTCCGAAACCCGGTGGGACCGGACTTATTTCTTACTCCAATGCGTTAGAATCTCAACAGAGCCTTATGAGACCTCAAATGGCGTGTTCAGAAGCACCTTTGACCTCGCAAACAGATTTTTATAGGTTCAGAGCCCCCTAAAGGGATTTCCCGGCTGGTTGCTCTGACCCCGATAGCCCAATCACTGCAAGGGTTGCCGGGGTCGGCTTAGCTTTGCCAGCCATCAGCGCTCCTCCAGAGTGGGATGACCGCAAACACATGTTTACTTCCTCCCGTGGTTTGGATTCCTTTGATCAGTATCTGCAGGATGTCGAAAAATACCCGTTAATTCAGGACCCACGAGAGGAACGGGAGCTTGCCCGAAGGGCACGGGTAGGAGACAAGGAAGCCGCCGAAAGACTTGTCACAGCGAATCTTCGCTTCGTCATCTCTTATGTGAAGAAATATCAAGGCCGTGGCCTTGGGCTCGCTGAACTTGTCTGCATTGGTAACGAGGGTCTGCTGAAAGCAGTTAAGAAATTTGACCCTGACAAGGGCGTGAAGTTTATCTCCTACGCTGTCTGGTGGATTCGGCAGACAGTACTTCAGGCACTGGCCGAGCAAACTCGCTCTGTCCGTATTCCGCTGAATCAGAACTCCAATCTTGCGAAACTCGCACGCACAAACACTCAACTAACGCAATCACTCGGTCGCACTCCAACCGATGCCGAAATCGCCAAGACAATGGAGGAACCGGTTGAGACTATCCGGGCCCTCCGGCGCGTGGCGGCATCGGAATTAAGCCTTGACGCACCGATCGACCGAGGTGACCGCGACAGTGCTAGCTTCGGCGAACGTTTCTCGGGCACCGAAGCGGCTGACATTGAGGAAGACGTCGAAGCAATCGCTCGTCGAGACTTCCTTGAGACGATGTTCGATGAGTATTTGACCGAGCGAGAACGAAAAATCCTGTATTTGTATTACGGGCTCGATGATGGTGAAGAGAGAACCCTCGAGGAAATCGGATCGCTCCTGGGTGTCACGCGTGAGCGGATTAGGCAGATTCGTAACCGAGCTTTCGAAAAACTCCGGGATAGTGCCCAGGGTGACTCTCTATCTGGATTCTGGACCCCGAACTGACCCCCAACTGACTTAAGGTTAAATGAGACCTTTGTAGAAAGGGCCTCGTCCTGTTGGACGAGGCCCTTTTCTTTGTCTTTGAGCATTGCGACCGGCGGCAACGAAACAACCCAGTATCATATACAGGGCAGACACTGCGGGAAATCAACCACTTACGATCATCTTATTTGGGCCGACTGACTTTCCGCTGCTATAGTATCAACCCTTACATTCGTACCAGGTGCTCCCAACACCCGATTCCGCCACTAGCGGAACGTTCAACTCTACAGCTCCTTCCATTTGATTCACTACAAGATCGCGGATTTCCTCAATTTCATCCTGAGGCACCTCAAGAAGAAGCTCATCATGAACTTGTAGTAGCATTTTTGCTTCACTATTTGCTGACCCCAGGGCTTCGTGGACATCAAGCATTGCCTTTTTCATCAAATCGGCGGCCGTCCCCTGTATCGGGGTATTCTGGGCTACACGTTCACCAAACTGCCTGACGCTCCAATTACTCGCTTGAAGTTCCGGCACGTAGCGGCGGCGACCCATAAGTGTTTCGACATAACCCACCTCTCTCGCCATATCGATTTGGGCATCAAAGAATTTCCGAACACTATTAAACCGCTCGAAGTACATCTCAATAAACTCGTGAGCTTCATCTCGTGAAATGCCGAGGCGATTAGCTAAAGAGAACGCTCCCTGCCCATAAAGCGTAGCGAAGCTGACGGTCTTCGCCTGCCCTCTCATCTCCGGTGTCACTTCCTCAACAGGAATACCAAAAATCACCGCTGCGGTCTGCCTGTGTACATCGACACCTTCTTTAAACGCACCTACAAATGCGGCGTCGCCCGAAAAGTGTGCTAGCACGCGTAACTCAATTTGAGAGTAATCCACCGCTAGGAACACACTGCCAGGCTCTGCAATAAAGCCTTTACGGATTTCCCGACCTATCTCAGTCCGAATTGGAATATTTTGAAGATTGGGGTCACTTGAAGACAGCCTGCCTGTTGTGGTGACAGCTTGATTGAAGCTGGTGTGGATCCGACCGGTTTCTCCATGCACAAGTTGAGGTAGGGCGTCCACATACGTGGAACGGAGTTTCTCGAGTTCTCGGTAGTCAATCATTAACCGTGGCAGAGCATGACCCTGAGTCGCTAGTTCCTCCAGGACCGAAGCATCCGTAGAAGGCCCTGTTTTGGTCTTCTTGATAATTGGGAGATTCAGATTCTCAAAGAGAACCTGCCTAAGCTGATGAGTTGAATTCAAATTGAACTCACCGCCAGCGTGCTTGAAGATGTCTTCTCCTATTAGGTCAAGCTCCCGTACCAACTTGGAATGCATCGCCTTGAAGAAGTCGCGGTCGATCGCTATTCCTGCTAGTTCCATGTTGACCAGAACGGGAATGAGTGGCACCTCCAAATCTGCCATGAGGTCACTTAGCGAGCGCTCTTCTAGGCGCTGTTGGAAATGCATAGCTAACCCAAGTAGAACATCCGCTACCTCGCACAGATAATGTCCGGCCTGTTCTATGGGTATATCCGAGAACGGTCTCTGACTACTTCCACTGCCGACCAAATCTTTGCGGTCACAGATTGTACGGGACAGTTCTTTCAAGGCGAGCGAAGCAACCCCGTGATCCCGGCTCCCTGGGTCGAATAAATAACTCGCTATCATCACATCAAAGGAGAAACCACGCAGCTTTACCCCCGCCCGTGCTAGCACAAGAGCTGTCCGTTTCAGATCATGGCCAACCTTCTCTATTTCAGGATCTTCTAAGATCTCCTTGATTCCAGACATCTCCCTACTATCCAGACCATATAGGTTCTCCACTGCCTCCTGATTTTCACCTTCTAAGGTCAGCTCGAACGCTTGCTGATGGCCAAATGGGAGGTAACTCACAACACCGCTCTTGGTCGAGAAAGCAAGTGACACCAAATCCCCAACAAGCGGGTCCTTGGTCGTAAACTCTGAGGCAATGGCAACCCGGCCGGATGCACGTACATCCTCAACAAGATCCGTCAAGTCAGATTGGAGATCTAGAATTTGATAGGAAACATCATTCTTCCCAGGCTCTTCCTCGCTACTTGCCGTATCCGAGCTAGCTGCGGCTGAAAACTGTTCGGTGAGCCGACGAAACCCCAGTTCAGCAAAGACATCTCGGAGCGCGGCATTATTGGGTTCTTGGACCTTCAATGATTCGAGGTCTAACTGAACATCGAGGTCAGTCATGATCGTAACCAGCCTCTTTGACAAACGAACTTTCTCAGCATTTTCTTGAAGGGACTTAGAAGCCCTTGGGGGCTTGAGCTCCTCCGCGTGAGCGATGAGTTCTTCTATGTCCTCATAGTGTTGCAACAGAGATTCAGCAGTCTTCTGACCTATGCCCGGGGCACCTGGAACATTATCTGAAGAGTCTCCAACTAGAGCTAAGTAATCTGCCACCTGGGAAGGCGGAATCCCGAACTTGTCGCTTGCGTTGTCCTCTGTCACCCATTCAGAGGCTACGCCTGTCGCACCGCCGCGTCCCGGATTCAAAAGGTGGATTCCCGGTCCAATGAGCTGATAAAAATCCTTGTCACCCGAAACAATCACTGCTTCGAGGCCCTGGTCTATAGCTTTCATGGCAAGTGTACCAATGACATCATCGGCCTCATATCCTTCGAGTTCTACGACCGGATCATTAAAGCCCTCTAGGATATCTCTTATGCGTCCTAGGCTTGCCCGAAGATCATCAGGCATCTTCTCTCGTGTGGCCTTGTATTCCGGATATTCGATATCACGGAACGACACACCTGCATCAAAAACCACAGCTAAGTAATCAGGGTCAAAATTCTCACGTATGTCTAGCAAGAAACGGGTGAAGCCAAAGGGCGCAGAAGTATTCTCGCCTGCCGCATTCGTAAGCGGCCTCTTTATAAACGCGAAATAGGAGCGGTAGATCAGCGCGTAAGCGTCAATCAGGAAGATCCGAGGGGCGTCCTTGGAGGGGATACTCAAGAAAGAAGATCGTCTTTGAAGAAGTCTCCTCTCGGCCGGGAAAGGAGAGGGTTAAGTGCTATAGCCCAAGAATCTTCATATCGGAATAACATGATAGGCCTGGAGACCGAAATCCGATTCTCCGAGCTCGAATTCCACCTCTTCCCCTCCCTGTAGCGTCCGAAATCCTTCACTAAGGGTCGCAGAGAAGTGAACAAATAAGTCATTGCCCTCAGTGTGCTCGATGAATCCATACCCTTTTGAGTCATTGAACCATTTAACCGTCCCTTTCACACAGCTCCCTACGTATTGAATTGATCACAAGCGGTACAATTACTAAGTATCTCACCTTAGAACGCACTAGGGGTGGCCGCAAGCTGATCTGAGCCTAGCTATAGAAAGGCACAGTGAGCGTTCCTGCTTCGGGAACTAGCGAGGTCAGTTCTGTCCGTAAAGAACCCGATAAATCCCAAGGTTTCTCCTAACATTCTTGACGTAACCCCTGGTCTCGACAAACGGAATACGCTCGGTAAAACGGAGTAAATCAGAGATTTCTGGGTACTGCTTCCACCGAGTCGCTCTAGTTGGACCAGCGTTGTATGCCGATAGAATAAGCGGAAGCACGCCATCGTAACGTGCACTCATTTCCACAAAGTACGCTGCCCCTAGATGCAGGCTAACTTCAGGTGATACCAGGTGTTCCTCCTGGAAGCCGGAGGGCCCGTGTACTCGCGCAAGCTGGGCACCTGTCGGCGGCATGACCTGCATTAGTCCAATTGCTCCAGCTCGACTGACGATATCAGCCTTAAATGCAGATTCTTGCCGAATGATCGCCGCAAGAACGATCGGATCCACTCCCCATTCCATGGCCTCTCTTCGGATCAAGTCGAGGTAGGGGAGTGGGAAGGCAACACGGATCAGGCGGGAGTCCCACTCATGTCCTTCATCACGCAATGCCCAGCCCAAGTTGATTCCATCGATCGTGAGACCTCGGGCAATTAGGCCTTCGGCTAACCCAAGCATATCGTTCTTGGACATTCTTGCTACTTCTATGAGTCTGTTGACCTCCGCAGCGGCAGCCTGTTCGAGTCCTGCTTCAGTGAACAAGTCGATATCGCTGAGCCCCCTATTCAACCATCCGGGAACAGCAGGATTATCTGCATCTGAAACATTGATCGTGTAGGACTCACCGAGAAGATCCGCTCCTATCACTGCATAGTATGAAACAGGATCCCGGATTTTGATCCGTCGAATGTGCTCCTCTGCACCATTACTATCACCCAACTCCAGACGCATCCGTCCAGCCCAGTATGATGCTTCTTGCCAACGTCGTCCCTCAGGAAAATCTTCCAGATATCCCTCAAAGACTCCTGCGGCTCCTTCTCTATCCGAACGCCCTAAGTAAATCTGGCCTGAACGCATCCTAGCCTGTCCGGCTCGAGCGTGGGTTCGGGCATTAGCACTTAAGGTGGCATATTGGCGCAATGCCGAGTCTAGTTCACCCCGGCTATCAGCCTGGTTTGCTTGTGACCAAGCTACTTCTGCAGCTTCTGAACTATTCGGATGCTCTTCGATCAGCCAGCGCCTGAGTGTCCGAACATGTTCATCTAACCCCTGCCTTCTTCGGAGCTGAGCCCACAATTCAAGGTTGCGCCCACCGATACGATCATCTGTAGCTACGTCTCGAATTGCTCGAAACTCTTGGATCGCCTCTTCTTGTCTGGTTTGTACGGTCCCCATAAGTCGTGCACGCTCAACGCGCATCGGCAGGGGTACCGACATCCCCTCTGTCGCATCTACAGACAAGGCCACGACTCTATCGTACCCCATCAGAGCTCGACGTCCATCACCCGCACGATCAAGGATACGCGCAAGTTCAAGCGTCAACCCACGATCCGTGTCTCCCAGATCAAACAGTTGCGCTGCAGCTCGATCGCGAAAAGCAACAGGAGCTTCCTCTAGGCCTTCCAATAACAGTCCGCGTGCTGTAGCTGTATCCCCACCAGCGAGGAGAAGCCCCGCCAGCTCTATCCCTGCAGTTGCCCGACGGTCACCAGTAAGCTGTTGGTGTGCTTCACGGAAAGCTTCAGTCGCCCCGATCAAATCCCCTGCTTCGAACAAGGCATCCGGCAAGAGACGCCAGCTGGAGAGTCGGGCCGACGGCTGCTCAATGATGCTTAGGAGGTCCTCCACGGACGATGCGTTACCGTCCTGGGCCTCTCCCAGGGCGATTTCTAGCGCAGTCCAACTCTGAGTACCCAAGTGTGGCTCGAGTTGACGTAAGCTGATAAAAGAAGCCTCTCGTTCGCCAGAATTCCATAGACTTCGAGTCCACCTTACAATCGAGGCATGGTGTCTCGTCGTCTCTGACGAACTGAGATCCACATAGCGACCATATGACTCAGCCGCCTGTGCCCACTGTCCCCTAGCCTCCCAGGCTCTACCAAGTAGGTAGAGCCCAATGGCACCTGACTCTTCGGGCAACCATTCAGCCCCATCCAAGAGTTCAGCTACAGCTGACCAATTCTCCCAACCGGCTTCGGCCCGTGCAAGAAGAAGTACATCCTCAGGCCCCCCGGCTGCAGCCTCCCCCTCTCGAAGCATTCGAGCAGCATGCCAAAACCGGCCAGCTTCGAACTCAACCAGTGCGGAGTCTGCTGGCGATAATAGGGGGGAACGATAGGAACTGTCTTGGGGAGTGATTGCTCCAACTGCAGCAATCACAATCATGACGACCGGGAACACTCTCAGCATCGACGCATCCAAAAACTCCGGGCTACAACCATTACATCGTTAATGACCGTTGGGCTTTCTCGCCATAGAAAACAATAAAAAAGAGGCCACCCCCAAACGGGGTGGCCTCTTTTCACTCAGTCCTTTACGACCGTCAGCCAAATATACTACTTCGACATTGCATGCAAGGTATCAACCATCTTTTGGGCTGATTCTTCCATATCGATCACCATACTATCGATGAAGGAGACAAAATAATTATGCCCAATCGATACCGGGATAGCGATGGCGAGACCGGCTGCTGTCGTCAATAACGCGACCTTGATACCTCCAGCAACCAAAGTTGCCTCAACCTCACCCGCAGCCTCAATCGATTGGAAAGCGATAATCATGCCAATCACCGTGCCTAGGAAGCCTAGTAGTGGCGCAATCGTCGAGAGCGTCGCAAGAATTACAAGCCCGCTTTCAAGCTTACTCATCTCAATCAGGCCCTGATTTTCAATCGCCTTCATCACGCGATCGGTACCTTCTTCACTCCTCTCGAGGCCAGCATACAGAATGTTAGCTGCCGGAGCGTCCGTATCACGGGTCAACTCAAGGGCTTCACGGATCTGCTGCTGTGTGAGCAGTTCGTCTACATCCTTAAGGATTGATCGTGTTTTCGCAGCCTTCATCTGGAGGCTGATCATCTTCCAAATAATGACCACGACCCCGAAGAGGAGACAAAAAAGTAGCGGCCACCGCATGAATCCGGTGTCGTCCCATAGCGTAGCCACTTGCTCCATCATAGGAGCATCTGTGCCCTCTAGGCCTGGTATCTGAAGAAACGCACTGTACAACTGAATCGCCAAACCAACCTCCTGGGAAAGTCTTGCTAGTTCGCATTACAGCGCCCTTCCACTAAGCAAATAAGGGAAGGGCGTGCGACTGCGAGGCCCCGATTATGGCCTAAATCCCTCAGGAGTGTCAAGCCCTAAATCCACTACCGGGGGATGTGCCTTCGGGTACATCACCGTCTCCACGTCCACCCCGCTTGACTATAGCGCTGTCGCTCAAGCCGACCTGCCTCAGTGCGCTCCCCTGACAGGTATTCTCCTTCTTCCCAAGAACCGCCCAGAACATGTTTCAGTCCGTCAATGACGCCCAGCGTCACTTGATCCTGGTGAACTACTCCCAGCACTGAACGAAGTGTCGCGGGGCGAACCATGTCGTGAAGCTTCCCAGTAAGTTGGTTGAGTAGCGATTGGTCTCCGTCGATAATGATCGAACCGTGTTGGAGGAGAGCGTCTCCCACCCGAAGTTGTGCACTGCCCACCAACTTCTTTTCGCCCGCTATGATCTCTCCCGGGGCCGGAACCCCAAAGCAGGCACCAGCGTCTGGAGATAACGTCTCACCATGATCAGTAACGGTGACGGCAGCTCCAATTGATGAAAGTCCTTCAGCTAAACCACGATTGATCTCGACGTAAGAGGCCCTGGGCCCACCGAGTGCGCGGACCGGAACAACAATCGCGTATGTAACCTCATTAGAATGTAAGACGGCTCTACCACCGGTCGGCCTTCTTACAAATTCGATTCCCTGATCAGCTGCGTTGGCTCGGTCATACAGGCCTCTGGCAGGTTCGTTTCTGCCAAAGGACACGGTCGCTTCCATCCAAGAGTAGAGGCGCAGCACCCCCTGGCCCTGCTGGGAGCAAACAGCAAGTGCGTGGTCAAGCGCCATGTTATGTGGCCCTGCGCATGGACCATCCCGAATGACACGCCACTTGAGACCGGAACTCATAAGCTTGTCTGTCACTCTAGAACTCGAAAACAGCTCCTGGTTGCATCACCTGAACATCGGCTAGGCCACCAACCGCATCAACAAAGGCATTAACATCCTGTTCAATCGGAGGCCACGTGTCATAGTGAAACGGGATCACAACGGCAGGCTCTATGAATTCGACCGCGGTCACTGCATCACTTGGACCCATGGTGAACCGATCCCCAATGGGCAGGGCCGCTACATCTACTTTCCCTTTGAGGAGTTGCATCTCAGTCGATAAACCTGTGTCGCCAGCATAATAAAAGCGCTGACCCTCACTCAGATTGATCAAGAACCCGCCGGGTACCGTTGTAAATCCTTCAGCTCCCGGAAGATCAAGCTTCCCGCCATGCAAGGCTGGGGTCATCTTCACATAGCCAAATGGATAACTGACTCCACCACCGATATGGTGAGGGCTCACAGGGCATCCATGCTTCTGCTCCATATAGCTGGCAATTTCGTAGGACGCGATAATGGTTGCACCCGTCTGGCTAGCTAATGGAATCAGATCCCCCACATGGTCATGATGACCATGTGTGACCAAAATGAAGTCAGCTTCGAGATCTTCCGGGGTGACTTCGGTCATCGGATTATCCGTAAGGAAGGGGTCGATCACTAACCTGGCACCATGGTCCGTCTGTAGCGTGAAGGTTGAGTGACCGATGAAGGTTAGTGTCGCCATATAACTCCTCGTGGCATCGAAGTTCTGAACGAGTGGACGTGCGTACTCAGAAACGCATCATGAGGCGCATGCTAATCAGATTAGAGCACGTTTTCGAGGAAACAAGCGATAGGGCACATTTTACGACGACTAACTGATACAGTACTCCTAGCCTGCAGTAGCATCCTCATAATGATCAATCGGTGGGCAGGCGCACATAAGATTTCGATCTCCGTATGCATTATCCACTCGTCTTACATGCGGCCAGAACTTGAAATCCCGCGTCCAGGCGGCTGGGTATGCTGCCTTCGAGCGAGAATAGGCGTGACCCCAGTCGTCAGCGGTGACCATCAGGGCCGTATGGGGTGCATTCTTCAGTGGGTTATCAACCGGATCCGCGACCCCCATCTCCACCTCTCGGATCTCCTCACGAATCGAGATCAGTGCATTCACTAGCCGATCGAGTTCCTGCTTTGGCTCGCTCTCTGTGGGTTCAATCATGATGGTACCAATTACCGGGAAAGACACGGTAGGTGCATGGAACCCGTAATCAATCAACCTCTTTGCCACATCCTCTTCAGTGATACCTGTCTCTCGTTTGAGTGGTCTTAGATCAATAATGAACTCGTGCGCCACCAGACCATGTTCACCCCTATATAGGACTTCAAAATGAGGCTCGATCCGCTTTGCCATGTAGTTAGCACCAAGTATCGCCAACTCCGAAGCATGTCGTACTCCTCTGGAGCCCAACATCGAGATATATGCCCATGATATCGTCAGAATGCTCGCACTTCCCCAGGCAGCTGATGAAACTGGACCGATCGCCTTTTCACCCCCAACCCGATGAATTGGATGACCCGGGAGGTATGGAGCTAGCTTCGCATTAACACAGATTGGCCCCATACCTGGGCCACCGCCACCGTGAGGGATCGCAAAGGTTTTATGCAGGTTGATATGGCAGACATCCGCACCGTAATCACCAGGACGCGCAAGGCCAACCTGTGCATTGAGGTTTGCTCCATCTAGATAAACAAGGCCACCGTTGTCATGAACAATCCGACAAACATCCTTGATTTGCTCTTCGAAGACCCCGTGTGTGGATGGATAAGTGACCATAATCGCAGAAAGTTCAGGGGCATACTCCGTGGCCTTAGTTTCAAGATCGACAAGGTCGATCGTACCGTCTTCACTGCTCTTAACAACCACGACTTTCATGCCCGCCATTACTGCGCTCGCTGGGTTTGTGCCGTGAGCTGATGCAGGAATCAGGCACACTCCCCGGTGACCTTCACCCTGATCTTCATGGTAGGCCCGAATCACTAGAAGGCCCGCATATTCCCCCTGGGCTCCTGAGTTCGGTTGAAGTGATGTTGCCGTAAACCCAGTGATCTGAGCCAACCAACGCTCAAGATCTGAGAAGATTATCTGATACCCCTCCATCTGATCAGAGGGTGCAAAAGGATGAATGCGACCTATGTCGGGCCAAGTAACACCCACCATTTGGCTTGTTGCATTGAGTTTCATGGTGCAAGAACCAAGCGGTATCATACTCGCGTTAAGCGACAGGTCACGGGACTCCAGCTTGTGCAGGTACCGGAGCATCTCGGTCTCTGAGTGATAGCAATTGAAGACTTCGTGTTCCAGATAAGGAGTTGTCCTGGAGGCCCAGTCTGGTAATTCGGATGGTCCAGACTTTGACGCTAGCTCACCAGCATCAAGGTCGTGTTCATTGCCAACCGAGAAAATCGAAAAAAGTTCGTCTATATCCGCAGGCGTCGTGACTTCATCTAGCGCAATACCGACTGTCCCGTCTTCAAAATCTCTGAGATTGATCCCATGTGAAACCGCACGGGCAAGTATGTCCTCCGAACCATCCAGGGGACACACCCTAATTGTATCAAAAAATACTCTCGTAAGAATTTGGTGCCCGAGTAATTCAAGACCAGAAGCCAACACACTGGAAAGGGCTCGGATGCGTTCAGCAATACGCTTAATCCCTTCCGGACCGTGGTAAACCGCATACGCTCCCGCCATAATCGCAAGTAAAACTTGCGCGGTACAAATATTTGACGTGGCGCGCTCCCGCCGGATGTGCTGTTCCCGTGTCTGGAGTGCCATCCGGAGTGCTGGGTTGCCATCTACATCTACAGAAACTCCGATGATGCGTCCGGGTATCTTGCGCTTGAAAGACTCTGCCGCCGCCATAAATGCCGCGTGTGGACCACCACAGCCAAGGGGGACACCAAAGCGCTGAGAGTTTCCAATTACTACATCTGCGCCCCATTCCCCAGGAGGAGTCAGGAGGGCTAGGGCCATCAGATCTGCTGCGACAACGACGAGTGATCCAGCTTCCTTTGCCCTAGAAACAAAAGGCCTATAATCGAGAACGTCACCATCCGTAGTTGGATACTGGAGTAATACTCCAAATACCCCATCGTCTGGTTCAAAACTCGTGTGGTCTCCAACCACAACTTCGACGCCAAGGGGCCACGCCCGGGTTTTCACAACCTCAATGGTCTGAGGATGGCAACGTTCTGAAACAAAAAAGGTATTCGAACTGGCGGGGCTCTCTCCGCGGGCCAGGTGCATAGCTTCGGCAGCCGCAGTCGCTTCATCAAGTAGTGACGCGTTCGCAATCGGTAGCCCGGTTAAGTCGATGATCATCGTCTGAAAATTCAGAAGTGCCTCTAGGCGCCCCTGGGCAATCTCAGCCTGATAAGGTGTATACTGGGTATACCAGCCCGGGTTCTCCATGATATTCCGCAGGATCACACCAGGGACCAAAGTGTCGCTGTACCCCATACCAAGGAATGACCGAAAAACGCGGTTCTGAGAAGCAACAGAACGAAGGTGACTGACGAACTCTGCTTCGCTCAGCGGCGCCGGTAGATCAAGTTCCCCCTCCATCCGGATGGATTCCGGGATCGTTTCCCTTACCAGATCTGTGAGCGAATCATAACCGACTTCTTCAAGCATCCCTGAGATGTCGGCCTGGGTTGGGCCGAGGTGTCGGGCTTCGAAGTCGGGAGGAGGGTCAATAAAGGTCATGGGCTTCCCTGACACTCTGACTGAATCCTAGTCAGCTTATATGGTCCTCGTACCGATCTGCGTCCAGAAGGGCATCCAAGTCGCCTTCATCATCAACCCGAAGCTTGATCATCCAACCCTCACCGTATGGTTCCGAATTCACGAGAGAAGGATCGTCGTCAAGAGCTATGTTGATCTCTATCACCTCACCAGATATAGGGCTATAAAGATCGCTAACGGCCTTTACCGCCTCAATCGTTCCGAAAACCTCCATCTTTGAGAATGAAATTCCCGTGTCCGGTAGCTCAATATAGACAACATCGCCGAGTTCCCCCTGAGCGTAATCGGTAATCCCAACGAAGAAGATTCCCTCCTCACTAGAAGGCCTCAGGTATTCGTGCTCTTCAGTGTATAGCAGGTCGCTAGGGATATCGGACATGCGATCTCTCGGACAGTGGGGTCTGAACTCGGAAGCCCTCACGATGACGGGGTTTTGTCACAAGGTCAACCCTCTTCCCTTCCACTTCGTTGAACCCTTTCGGAGCCCCAGTTACCCGCGCTCTTCCGTAGAGCCTAATCCTCTCCGGAACGCGCTTGTCACGCCGCTTCCGGCAGACCCAGTTTCAGGAGCGAGAGTCCTCGGTCACACAGTAACCGAAGTACTACCGCTAAGATTTGAAGATCAATATGATCTATGAGGATACTACGAACGTTCGACTACAACTTATTGCCGAGGCGCTCATAAAATGAGCTATCAAATGGCTGTGATCGGTTTCTGGGAGGTGGCTCTCATGCTAGGGGTCGTCATGATCTTCTTCGGTGCCAAGAAGCTACCCCAATTGGCGAGAGGACTCGGCTCGGGAATTCGTAACTTCAAGGGCGAGTTGAAGGCACCTGCAGAAGAATCGGAGGACGGGGAGGAGTAACGAACAGGAACATCAGCTGACAGCTACCGTGAGTTACGACCTGCTTTCTCGTATCGCTATCGTTCTTGACCATCCCAAGAACGTAGTGAATATCGCCGGGGTCACCCGAGTCATGCAGAACTTCGGACTCAAGACACTCCGCCTGGTAAACCCTAAAGAGTTTGACGCTTATCGTATCGAAGGCATCGCTCACCGCAGTACGGACCTCATCAACGCGACGACGCTACACGCTACACTACAGGATGCTGTAGGCGATGCTGCTTTCATCTTGGGCACAACCGGGCGGGCAAGAACTGCTGGGCGGAATTACATCAGGCCGCGCGAGGCTGGAGCCCTCTTGGCAGAGCGAGCAGCAACAGGCAAGGTGACGATCATCCTCGGTCGTGAGGACCGAGGCCTCACGAATGAAGCTCTGGATCTTTGCCATGCGGTGATGGTCATCCCGACCGACCCGGAACATCCGAGTCTTAACCTAGCCCAGGCTTGTCTTGTAGCTGCTTACGAGGTGTTCCTCGCTATAGGTGGTGGCGAACACTCCCTGCCACAAGGCCGCCGAGCAAGCCGACCTCCAACTCAGGCCGAGCTTGAAGAGACCTACGCCGCCATAGAGACAGGGTTGCATCGGATCGAGTTTTTCAAGGCCCGAGAGCCTTCAGCAGTAATGCGTACGATCCGCACAATTGTATCACGTGCCACACCTGACCTAAGAGAAGCTCGACTTCTCGGGGCAATCGGTTACGAAATCGATCACTACATCAACCGCAACAAACTCCGGCAGGCAGACCTTCAGGCCCTGACGCTCACTGATCCACTAACGGGTTTGCCGAACAGACGTCATCTGGAACTTTACTTGGAGAGAGAAGTTGAAGCGGCTCGGCGAGGCCGGAAGCTTGTGCTCATCATGATCGATCTGGACAACTTTAAAGCCTGTAATGACACATTTGGCCACGTGGTCGGGGACAAGGCCTTAATAGCAGTGGGGCAAATCCTCAGCGCCGCAAATCGAGCCATGAACATGGTGGCTCGGTATGGTGGGGACGAATTTGTTGCAGTGCTCTCAGAGTCCGACATCAGCGGCGCAGAACTTTACGTGAAACGTGTGATGGAAAGAATGGCCAGTAACACTGACCTAATCGAATACGGAATTACCATAAGCGTCGGCATAGCAGAATTTGATGAAAGATCGTCAGGATCGATGGGAGATCTGATCCAAGCTGCCGATATGAATATGTATGCAAAGAAGCAAGCAAGCCGGACATGACCCAAACACAACTCCTTAGATCTGACTTCCAGAAAAGCATTCCATGCCCCAGCCCTCGATTCTAGTGAACGATAAACTAGATATTAGCGAGATTCGTCAGTTGCTGGATTTTGCCGTCGAGCTAGCACATGAGGCGGGGGCACTCACTCTAAAGTACTTCGGCGGCATCGTCGATGCAGATGCTAAAGGAGATGGTTCTCCTGTCACCGTTGCTGACCGCAAGGCTGAAGAATTGATTCGACAGAAAATCGAGGAGCGATTCCCTAGGGATTCAATTCTCGGTGAGGAATTCGGCGAGTCCAATGAAGGTGCCCGAGTTCGATGGATTCTCGATCCAATAGACGCCACTCGGTCTTTTACTAGAGGAGTACCTTTGTTCGGAGTCCTCATCGCCGTAGAGGTAGATGGTGAGAGTGTTGTTGGAGTTGCTCATTTTCCAGCTCTCGAAGAGACGGTGGCAGCAGGAGCAGGTCACGGTTGCACGTGGAATGGTGAGTTATGCTGTGTGTCATCCGTCAGCTCACTGCCGCAAGCCGTTGTTTGTACGACTGACATCGAGAGGATCCTAGCCCGCCCCGAAGGGATCGGATGGAGACGGCTACAACAGCGTGCTGCTTTCTCTCGCACCTGGGGGGACTGTTACGGACATGCACTTGTTGCGACAGGAAGAATAGAGGCACAAGTAGATCCAATAATGGCACCCTGGGATGCTGGACCTTTTCTTACGATCCTGACAGAGGCGGGTGGTCGCTTCACAACACTTCAGGGACAGCCAACGATCCATGGAGGTTCAGGGGTCAGCTCGAATGGGATCCTTCATGAAGAGATACTTCGGGAATTAGTGGGTTAAGACAACGAATCAACTTTTTCCATCATGGTTGTGTACCAGCCCCTTGATGCTCCCTGGAACTCTAATTCGATAGCTGCTATTCAGCAGCAAGACCCACGGGTATTTCGGCTTCTCTAGTCTCAGGGTCGACCATCGGTTGCCATACCTGTATTGCCGGAAACGTTGTAAGAAACCATCTCACCGACCCCAGATACAAACCTAAGAACATCAGCCCTATAAGAGGCTGCCAAATCGTGAAGACCGGATCTCCTCCATGGTGGAGCGACGGAGCAAGCATTACGTACCTTTCAAGCCACATTCCAACAAGAATGACTGAGGTGAAAAAAGCCAAGAGCACTGGCTTCGTCTTAGGTTTTCTCCCAATGAGCCCTGCAAAGGGAATTACAAAACAGAGGAGAATGACCAGTCCTGACAGACCGCCCCAGACTTCATCGGAGCGCCTAATGATCCATGCTTGCTCCCACGGAAGCTTACCATACCAGATGACTATATACTGGCTAAAGAATAGGTAGGTCCAAAAGACACAGAATGCGAAAGCCAACTTCCCTATGTCGTGGCGTTGCTGCAGACCGATATTCCTGTGAAAATCCTCATGCTGTGTCCTGAGGTATACACTCCAGAGCGCCGTCGCAGCTATACCAACCCAGAACGCTCCCATGAAAAACCAGGGACCAAACATCGTGCTGAACCAGTGTGGCTCCAGGGACATGACCCAGTCGTAGCTCAACATTGTCATGACTACCGCATAAATGATCACGAACGCTGGGGCAATCACAGTCATGCGCTTGTAGCTACGGACCTCCTCCTTTTCTTGACCCATCCAGCCCCGTGTGAGCTGAGCTCTCCAAGCTTCTCCCGTTTTGCCTTCAGTGCGCATTTGCTGGGCACTGAGGCCCATATCAGGGCGTAGAGCAAGATAGACGAAGTACAGTGCCACTCCGAAAAGGAGGGCAAGTCCAAGAAGGTTCCTTGTGACCAAGAATGGCATGTTGAGGTATGCTGATTTGTTCTGGACGACAGGGTCATCCGCCATCATCTCAATCCATGGGAAATAGCTCTCACCAAGACTCAGCATAGGTATCATGAGCAAGAACGACAGCGGAAGAAACGCAACAAAAGACTGGCTAATCCGACGTATGGACCAGTTCCATTTTGCCTTTGTAATCCAGGTCGCAATCGCGAGCAAAAGACCACCCATGGACACGCTCGTGAAGTACAACCAGTTCGTGATGTAGCTAATCCAGGCGGCTTGAGGGTCCTGTCTCCATCTCAGCACGAACGACAAAAAACCCACCACTATAAATGCACCAATCAAAAGATTGGCTTTCCTTGAGCGGGGAAGATGGCACACAGAAACTTCATCTGGCACGTGAATATGGGCCATCCCTATTCTCCTGCCGGGGGATTATCACCGGACATACCATTCTCCGGCGCATTCCCCGCTTGCAGTTGGAGTTCCCTCACGTAGTTCACAATGCTCCAGCGATCGAAGTGAGTGATTCGACTGCCATACTCTGGCATCAGTCCACGCCCCACACGGATCATGGCATAAAGGTACTGGTCACTGTATGCCGCTACCTGAGCACCCGAGAGGTTGTAGGCAGGTAGCATAGGGTGTTTGTCAGCGATGGATGCGTTTGCACCAACCCCATCCTCTCCATGGCAAACTGTGCAGAACCTTGTATACAGTTCCGCACCTCTCTCTCTCGATCGAGGATCGGTTGGATCAAGCGGATTACTAAGCCCTTGAACAACCAAGCTACCAATACCCGGAAGACCGAGGTCCGCCTGGGTAAACCTTGGGACGCTCACTCCCTCGGGCTGTCCGATGTTCACAACGCCGAAGTCTGTTGGATAGTTTCCTGAGGAAAATGAGATAGAGTTTTCGGGTGAGGGCTGCGTGTTCTCATATGGGTCGAAAGAACGCTGATCACGCATTGACCTGCCGAAGATCAGCACCATACCGTCATCGAGCGGCTTACAGCCGCTTAAAGCAACAATTGCTACTACGGCAAGAAATGCTCGGGGCGGCCAAAAGCTAGTCATCAAGCTCGCCCTCTCTGAGTTCAATGGGCTGCTGTTCGTTCATGATCTGCCGCGCCTCTTCTAGGCTCTGGTGATTGCCTTCGACATAAACCCCATAGCGTCCTGAGCTGAATTCGGGATCGTATACAACTGTCGGCTTGATTGACGGGAGACGACTGAGAACGAAGAGCCCAATGATCGTACCAAGCGCACCAAATAGGATCGTCATTTCGAATGCGATGATTATGTAGGCGGGGATAGACACGATCGGCTTGCCGCCGACAACTAATGGCCAATCGATCGACGTCCAGATGGTTAGTGCAAACCCTGTCGCCGTGCCGGTTAATCCGCTAACAAGTGTCCAAACACGCACCGGGCTCTGTCCGTAACCGAGTGCGTCTTCAATATGGTGTTCCGGATAAGGGGAGTATGCCTTAACCGTCTCGAATCCAGCCTTCTTGAGTGCCTTGATTGCATCAACCGTGGAGTCAAGATATTCGTACGAGGCAAGTAGGCCTGTAGCATTTTCCATCAATAGGCCTCCCCGGTCTTCTTTCGTATAGGCGCAGGAAGGACTTCCTTGAGCTCAGCGATTGCGATGGGCGGCAGGAGTCTGGTGAAAAGGAGAAACCAGAATCCGAACCAACAGAAGCTGCCCACAAGAATCGCCATTTCCGTCAATGATGGGCGATAAATACCCCATGCAAACGGCTCATACTCGTGGTGCAGTGAAGTAACGACGATCACATAACGCTCAAACCACATTCCAATATTAATAAAAATCGAGATCACAAAGAGCGCTGGGATTGAGTGCCTGATACGTCTAAACCAGAGCATGATCGGAACGAATCCATTACAAGTCAGCATCGTCCATGCTGCCCACCAATAGTCACCAAAAAGACGATTCCGGAATGCAGTCCTCTCTATCTCTTCTCCGCTATACCAAGCTAGGAAAAACTCAGACAGGTACGCGTAAAGTACGATCAGCGAAGTGAGTAAACACAACTTCGCCATCGCATCGAAATGCTTCGTCGTGAGGTATGCCTCAAGACCAAAAATCTTCCTCATGGGCACAACGAGCGTGATGACCATCGCAACGCCTGAGAAGATTGCGCCGGCAACAAAGTAGGGAGCGAAAATTGTAGCGTGCCATCCTGGCACAATCGTCATAGCAAAGTCCCAAGACACAACCGAGTGCACAGAGAGCACGAGGGGGGCGGCTAGTGCGGCTAGAAAAATGTACGCCTTCCCGAAGTGGTGCCACTGAGAGTCAGTGCCTCGCCATCCTAGTGAGATCACTTGGTAAAACTTCTTCCTCAAGCCGGTTGCTCGGTCTCGAGCGGCTGCAATATCTGGAATTGCGCCTAAGTAGAAAAACGTCGCCGATACCGTAAAGTAGGTAGTAATCGCAAATACATCCCAAACCAGTGGTGACTTAAAATTAGGCCATAGGAAGCGGGAGTTTGGATATGGAATCAGCCAATACGCGTGCCAGAGTCGCCCAACGTGAATTAGTGGGAACAGACCTGCAGTCATAACGGCGAACACCGTCATCGCCTCAGCAGCGCGATAAATTGATTGCCGCCACGGGGCCCGGAACAGAAAAAGAATCGCTGAAATCAGCGTCCCTGAGTGCGCAATACCGACCCAGAATACGAATGTTGTGATATAGACGCCCCACCCGACCGGTGAGTTGAGGCCGCTGACACCAATGCCCTTGTAGAGTTGCCAACCCCAGGCGCCAAAGAAAAGCACCACACCCGCAGCAGCCACCGCGAGAAGTGCCCACCAGGCCTTACCCGGGGTTTCGAGTGCCCGAAGAACATCACGATTGACTTCATCATACGTGTGAACGTCGGGGTGCGGGACCGCACCACGAGCCGTTCGTCCCTCAGGCACCAAACTCATTCCTCATGTCCAACAGATGCCACCTCATGGAAGGTGACCTTCTTGAGGTAGTTCACAGCAGGCTGGGTATTTAGATCCTCTAAAACACGATACGTTCGCTCACTGGACGAAACCTGTGTGATACGGGCATTGGGGTCTCGGATATTGCCAAAAACAATCGCCTCGGCTGGACAGCTCTGTTCACATGCCGGGACGACCTCGTGATCACGGACTTCTCTCCCGCCTTCGAGTGCCGCACGGTTCTGCACCTCGCGGATCCTCTGCACACAGAAGCTGCATTTCTCCATGACCCCGTTATCCCGAACAGTGACATCAGGATTCCATTGCCAGTTTAGGGGCTCTGGTACCTCATCAGTGTACCTATACCAGTTGAAAACCCTCACTTTGTAGGGGCAATTGTTGGCACAGTACCGGGTGCCGACACAACGGTTGTAGACCTGAGCATTCAGGCCTTCGGGTGTATGGTAAGTCGCAAACACCGGACACACTGTCTCACAAGGGGCATTCCCACAGTGCTGGCAAATCATGGGCAAGAAACGCACGTCCAGATCCCCAGCCTGAGTCGCGTCAACCTGTTCGTAGAAGCGCTCGATACGAACCCAGTTCATATCCCGACCCATAAGAACCTGTTCTTCTCCGACCCAAGGGACATTGTTTTCGGCCTGACATGCTGTCACGCAGGCGCTACATCCCGTGCACTTGTCCAGGTCAATGGCCATCGCCCAACGCGGTCCCTCTTGTGCGTCAGCATAAAGTCCGTGGCGCGATCCCTCTAAGGGAAATGCGGTCGGGGCTCCTTCGTCAGCAGGAACGGGGATAAAACCACCGACCCCCTGAAGCTCTCTCAGCTCTTCGTGACCCCCCTCTTCATGCTCATCGTCTCCAGCATGGCCCAGGTCAGCCAAAGCAACTGCTGGAGCGATCAATCGATCGTGTTGGTCACTCGATCCTTCCACTGTGGCGAGTCGTCGGTTTTCACCAGTGGGTATTACGGTGACCGAAGTCACTGTAGTCACTAAGGCACCTGATGGCTGCTCAGAGGTTGATGGAAGCAATCCGAGAGCATTGACTCCCTTATCATCTGCATAGCGCCCCATGCCCGTGTGGCCACCACCCATAGCCAAGGCGACTACGTCCTCTCTAATCCCTGGGTAAAGCCAAACCGGTACTTCAAGTGAGCCATGCGGCGAAGTGACAGTGACAATGTCACCGTCACGGATTCCGCGCAGTTCAGCAGTGTGTGGGTTCATCTCCAGCCAAGAGTGCCAAACAATCTTGGAGACGGGGTCCGGTAGCTCCTGTAGCCAAGGACTATTCGAAAATTCACCAGCCCCGAATCGAGGAGACGGGTGAACGAGGAGAGTCAAGTCTCCCGGTGCATCAAATGTGGGGACCTCGAAGCTAAGCGCGATCTCTGGAGACTGTAGCTCTAGGACCCTGGCCTCCTCACCTCTGGTGTCTGCCATACCTGTCCGCAGAAGTTCCTGCCAAGCATCCTCGAAATCGCCATCTGCTTCATCGTACGCAGATCGATGGTGCTCTTGCAGATAGTCATAGAACGTTGCTGCATCACCCTCACCGCTGAGTTTGTTAGCCACAGAGAGGAGTACGTCCCCAGTCTGCTTCGATTCAAAGTGAGGCACAGGCTGCATAACCGGCTGCTGTACTGCGATGACCCCTGCAAGTGGGCTGGAGTCTCCCCAAGCTTCGAGAAAGTGCCGATCTGGGAGGATAAGGTCCGCCATCTCCGATGTCTCATCCAGTGCTGAGGCAAAAGAGACCTTGAATGGAACTTGAGCGAAGGCTTCGGCGAAACCCGCCTGGGGGGGTATTGAATAAACTGGGTTTGCCCCGTGAACCATCACGACTTCTGACTCACCCGAGGCCATAGCACTAACGGTGGCCTCGATGTCAGCATAAGCACTCACCGCTCCATTCACCGGAGCGTCATAGAGCACTGTCCGGCCGACATTACCTGCAACATGGTTCAGGATCATGACGGCGATGTTCGCCGCCGTTGCTCCACGGTGATGTGCACCCACGCCGGGTCCTAGGGCTAGGGTAGGAGCTTCCGATACAAAATCCTCTGCCAGTTCAAATATCGCATCCTCAGTCACTCCTGCTACCTGTGCAGCAACTCGAGGATTGTACGCTTGGAGGACGTTGGAGTAAGGACCTGCAGCCTCAGGGTCATCTCCAGCAATGACTGCTGCCATCGCGAGCGCTACAGCAGCCTCAGTACCAGGTCGTATCGGAATCCACTTATCCGCATTCAATCCGGTCAGTGAAAGGCGAGGGCCAAGGTAAACAAAACGACCCTTCGACCCTGCGGCATCCACTGAACTCATGCGAGCAAGGCCCTTATTGTGCGCTACTGGTGATGACCCAGTTTCGATAAAGTCATTGCCAAATGAGAGCAGAAAGCGGGCGTTCTCAAGGTCATATTGTGGGATCCCGGCTGTGCCATAAACAATCCGGGCAGCTTCAGCTAGCGGAGCATCTGAAATCGCATCATAGCTAACCCTGACACCACCTATGCCTTCAACAAATTCATCCACAAGTTTGTTAAGGCTAGGGCCCATCCGACCGCTGATAAGCATCGGGTTCTGAGCGGAACCAAGACGAGCAGCAAGCAGTGATTCTGCCTCTTCCCATGTCACCTGCCGGAATTCACTACCGTCGCGCATCATCGGCCCAAGAAAGCGATCTGGATGATAGAGATGCTGCAATGTGGCGTGGCCCTTCGCGCAAAGACCCCCCTCTGAGACCGGATGGTTCGGGTTGCCCTCAACTTTGATCGCTCTCCCTTCTCGGGTGCGCACCCACATCCCGCATTGGGCTGAGCAACCGCCACAAACCGTCGTGTACCAAGTCGACACTCCGGGTGTGATATCGTCAGGAGCTACTACATACGGAAGCAGGCGCTCAACTTTTTCGGTCGAGCACCCTGTAAGTGTTGCTCCAGCACCTGACACACCGAGTACCCTTAAGAAGTCCCGGCGTTTGATCCCATCTTTCATACTCTTATTCTCAGCCATCAGTAGTGGCACACCGTGCAATCAGTGGAAGCCTGTGCTTTTCCAGTATCATCCGGCTGGCGATGGCACTCCACACACCAGCCCATATTGTCACCGCCCCAAGCAGGGTCACGACTGTCGAGGACCTGCAGCTCCTGTACTTCACCGTGACACTGTTGGCACTCAAGGCCAGCATTCAAGTGACGCATGTGAGGGAAGTGCACATGGTCGGCAACCTTGTAGATACGAACCCAAGGAATAGGGTCTCCGCTCTGAATGTGCTGCTGAATTTTTGCCACTTCTTCCGGATTGTTACTACCGGGAATAGCCTGGTGGCAGCCCCAGCAAGACGAAACCGACGGTATACCCGCATCGACGGATCGCTCCGCCGAATAGTGACAATACTGGCAGTCCATGTTGTTCTGGCCAGGCTGACTACCAGCGTGCTGATCATGGGGAAAAGCGATCGGCTGGCCCGACGGGTATTCCACCTCAACCATGTCTTCAGATCCAGGAGGCTCCTGAGGCCCTTCCTGGATGAATGCTAGACCTGCGAGTGTGAGGAGGCTGGCAAGTCCGCCTATCAGCCAGTGCTTTCTCATCCGAAGTCTTGCTCCTGAACGAAGCCGCGCAATCCAAACTTGGGTGTCTGAAGGGGTCTTTCGACAAGGCAAGAAAACGCTTGTGACGAATTGGTACAAGCCCCTGAACACGGCGCGTTACTACTGGCGGTCCAGGTAAGGCAGTGAGGGTATACTTGATAGTGGCCCAATAAGCTTTCTCACCCCCACCTATGTTATGCTTTCTCTGCCTTCGGTGACTTCTGCCAGTGGTATGCAAACCAGTTTGGTCAGCGGGCCTCTTGGGCTCCAGGCCAGTTACATCCTCGTTGCCTGACAGGCCTGGTACGCAAGCGAATCCATTAACCCCATATAGCCTGAGTATTCGCCAAAAACCTTGAGAAGCAGGAGCCTCGTTCACAGGAACTTAGCTATATGATGGGCGGTAGCGGGCGTGACTCCGTAGCACTCAATCGGTATCGTGGGATGACGATGACATCCTCACACAGACCCCAGGCTGGCTCAGGCACCGGCCTACACATCGCGACGATCACACATGGAGGCCGCATCTGGGGTACGTACTTAGAGTTTGACGATGACCCGACGAGGCCAGATATGTATCTCGCTCGCCTCCGATTTGATGTGGCGAATCCTACCAACCTCGAAGAAGCTCCGCGCACCACGGTGATCATCATCGAAGAGTCCTACCAGGAAGCTGTCACCAAAGCGCGTGACTTCGACGACCGCCAACTAGAAGCCTTGTTACGGTCGGCACTACCTGACTAGCTAAACTGACCACACTCAAACCCGATAGTAGGACCTTTTCTTCAGGCTTCCTTCACCCATCTCCATAATTCTGGAAGAGTTGGCCTTTTTCCTGCCATGAGAATTCCCACCTTGTAAATCCTGCCAGCTATCCAAGCAATCGCAAGGACCGTGAAAAGCATGAGTAGGAATGAGAGACCAATCTGCCAGACGGGTATCCCACCACTCACCACACGTGCCCATATCAGGAATGGCGAGAAAAGAGGGAACAGAGACAACCATGTCGACATCGCAGTCATCGGTTGCATAATTACAACCGAGACCATCGCGATAGGGATCACAAGAAGCATAACCATGGGCAACCGCACCTGCTGAGCCTCCTGGTCGGTATTGCACATTGCGCCTACAGCTGCATGCAAACCGGAATACATGAAGAATCCGAAGATAAATAAGCATACAAATAGGGTCACCATTCCGATCCCGGGAAGTGCTGAGAGGATAGTTTCTACTGGCATGAGTCCAGGACTTAGGCTGACCAAAAGAGGCATCCCGCCAGCTACAATCAGGAATCCTGAGACAATCCAGACAAGAAGCTGAGTGAGGCCAACAGCGCCGACACCTAGAATTTTTCCTAACATGAGGTGCCATGGTTCCATCGAGGAAATGATCACTTCTACGATGCGACTGGTCTTCTCCTCTAGCGTCGCTCTCATCACTGAGTCTGCGTAGAATAGAATTACCATGTAGAGAAAGAAGGCACCTAGATACGCCACCCAGAATTGTGGCTCCTCCGTTGAAGTCTGTTCCTCCGACAGTAATTCCAGGCTAAGGTCTCCCCCACTTAAGAGTGCCTCTGCATCGACCCCCCGCCTTTCAAGCTGGTACTCCATAACCGCACGGGTAATAGCACTTTGTAGGGTTAGTTGGCGGATTGGTGAAGGACGGGTAGTCACGTACACAATCGCTTCGCCAGTATCAAGTGTGAGTTCATCTAAGACAATGAACCCCCAGAGGTCACCTTCAGTCGCTTCTTTACGGAGACTAGTCACCACATCCGGATACCACCGCTCCTCCTCAACCTCAAGTCCTTCGTTTACCAGGTAGGGCGCAATCCGTTCGTATAACACATTACTACCATCAACAATCGCAAGCTTCTGTTCGGCCTGTCCTCCACGCACCAGGAAGTATGCTGGAACAACCATGAGTAGAAGAATGAGCAAAGGGCCACCTAGCGTTGAAATGACGAACCACTTCGAACGCACCCTCTGCAGGTATTCACGCCGGATGACTGCCCAAACATTAACCGACATTATTGAAGTTCCAGAGTAACGTTCTTGGGCATCCCCGCATCACCAACTGACTCTGTCCCAGCATGACGAACAAAAATCTCGTGTAACCGTGGCTCTACAAGATCGAAACGGTATATCTTTGCGCCGTATTCTAGGCCACGCTTGAGAATGCTCTGGTGATCGGCGCCATCCTTCAGAATGAGGTGTAACTCACCGTTCGATTCATGGATGTAATCTATCTCCGGACCCTCTAGCCATTGATTGGAGCCTTCAAACCTCACTACTACGACGCCGGTTCGCTCTTTCGCCTTCAATTCTTTTAGATCAGCATCGAGTACCTTTCGTGCATTGGATATTAGACAGACTCGCTCACAAAGCCGCTCCGCTTGGTCCATGAGATGTGTCGACAACAGAATCGTGGTTCCTTTGGAATGAAAATCTCGAATAATCTCTTCGAGCACGTCCTGATTGAGCGGATCGAGGCCGCTGAAGGGTTCATCTAGAATTAATAGCTCAGGCTCATGAATAACTGTCCCGATAAACTGGACTTTTTGCTGCATCCCTTTCGAAAGAGCCTCGATCCTTCGATCAGCCCATTCACCAAGTCCCAATCGTTCAAGCCAATCATTTGAGCGTTTCCAGCCTTCGGTGCGAGATACCCCCCGGATTTCTGCCAGAAAAGTCAAGAACTCAGTACATGTCATTTTTCTGTAGACGCCGCGCTCTTCTGGTAAGTACCCTACTCTCTTGCGACGCACGTCATCAGGAGTAGCCCCGAGCAAACTGACTGATCCCGCATCCGGATGCAGAATTCCCATGATCATGCGTATGCAGGTGGTCTTTCCTGATCCATTCGGCCCAATAAGTCCGCATATGGCACCCCGGGGTACATCGAAGTTCAGTTCGGAAACCGCAGCATGGTTGCCAAAACGTTTCGTAACACCACTGAGCCGGATTGCGTATCGTGTATCAATCACAAATTCGCGCCATCTAGGGATGACCTAAGCTAGTCGAGTACTGATATGGAGCTAGAATTCAAGTTCGATAGAGTCCTGGTCAGGTAGCCAGCGATCGCCTTGCAGGTTGGACAACCAATGAGAGAGACCCTCCCAAGATACATACAAAATACCTTATACTTTACTTAGCTTATCAGGGTTTTGTGCATACAGGAGGAGCTAAATGGCCATCTATCGTACCCTTTACTATACCGATGTCACAGTAGGCGTCGGAGGGCGGGTTACGATTCCCCAGGACATGAGGGAACACTTGGGGATCGAAGAGGGTGAGTCCCTAACTGTGAGAATGGAAGAAAATCCAAGAGGTGGCCGCCAGATGGTCGTGTGGCGCGCGGAACCGGAAAGTGAAGAAGACTGAGCCCAAAAAGAACATAGGGTCGTCAGTCGCCTACTGCTTCCAGATCAACCCAGCGGACTAAGTCTCGGAGGGGACTGCCTCCATCATGGTGCCATGACGGAGGAGGGAAAGGTAATTCCGAGAACTTTGCGATACGTGATACTCCGATACGTCCCAGTTCTTCAGCCAATTCCTCTAAATCCGCCCCCACACCCGCTACACCCACGCTCTGAAGGTGCTCCTTGTCAGGGCTCAACCTTTTGATCAAGTCACTTGGGTTCTCAATTGGCTCCACGCGTACAACTCGGCCAACGTGATTGCATCTTAGCTCCGAATCCGGATCGAAAATCACTGTCCAGAAAGCCTTGCCACCATGATAAATACCTCCTGGCGAACCTGCTGCTGCAAGCAATTCCGCAGCACCACGAACCTGATGCAGCGCTGCCGCTTCCTCTAGTTCCAGATCACCACCTGGAAGATCATTTTCTATAGCTTCAAGGGCCGATGCCAGGTATCCAGCAAAGGCCTCCGGTGTAATATCTCCACGGGACTCGACATAAATAGATTGTGGAGACACGCAGCCTCGCTGGTCGAAAACCGCCACGGCGCGAGCAATATCCCGAGCGGTCTGTTCGACTAACCCTGAGGTAAGTGCCCGGCTCCCGACAACCCCTACGCTAATGCGGTGATGATAGGCTACAAAGCGTTTGGTCACCGGAATCAATGCTCGAATACTCTCCACCGACTCGTCCCCACCATAAGTGGTTACAATACTGGCTCGATCAAGAACTCCCCTTTCTAAATCTGAACTGCCGCCCGGCCAATAAAGGACGGCAACATTTTCAGCCAGATCCTGATCTATAACTGCCAGTGCCTGCATAAAGAGTACGGGAAGTACCACATCTCCTCGGCCTGGCTTTAGTAAGGTCGGCGCCTTGGTCAACAAGCTGCGAATCAACGCCGTCACTCCGACTCCAGGTACGCTACCCGATACAATCTGGACACAGAGGTCAGCGCCAATTGCCATTGTCTGACATCCGTTCTGCTTAACGAAACCGTCCAATGCATCTGAAGTGCCAAATTCGTTGCTCAGAAGCCCACAGAGCCGATCCTCAACCCAATCTGCAGCCATGCCATCCAAAACAGCACGAGCCATCGGAGCTGACAGACCAGAGGCCCTAGGAAGCAGTTCCAACGCCTTCGTTCTGAAGGGGTCACCCTCCTTCAAGAATCGACTCCCTGCGATTCCGAGTATCTGAGCGAGATCAGCAGCCTTTCGCTTCCTCAATCTGCTGCTGCCCTTGATTAAGGTATCGGCCAATCCATTTAGCCACCGGGACTCGATAGAGAGGCTACGCATAGAGAACTCTGGACCTAGAGCAGCAGAGGTTGCCCTAGGAACCTCGACGGAACCTGGGATGGCCCAAGCATCGAAGATGTCTTGGGTCACCGGCGAGTGACCCTACTAGAGGCCATCAGCTCATCCATGGCCCTAGAGCACCCTCGTGGCTCCGCATTAGGAAAACGACCCTCAAGATGAACTTTTCCACCTATCACCCGCCCAACATCCTCGGTAAGCACGTGGCAAACCGAACCAAGGTTTGCTAGGTCAAAAAACGCTAGTAACCCCGTTTCATGTTCTGCGACCGGCTCAAGAGTTGTCGGGTTGAGTGCACGTACCCTAAGCCATGGCGGCGGAGTATGACCTGCTTGTATTTCATTCGGTTGGGTCAGGTTCGATTCATAAAGTTGTGAGAGTAATTCCGTCATACCGTACTCATTCACGATTCGATTGGGCTCGAGACCTACGGTCGTGGAAAGGGACTTGTATAGCTGCTCTTTCGTGATATCACGAGTCTGAGCCTTGAATCCTCCGGTCTCCATAATCCGGCTCTCTGGTGGGAGGCGTCGTAGTTCCTTACCTGCCAACTCGTCTAGCCAGCGAACAAAGGCAAATGCGGTTCCAAGAAGTAGTATTTTCTCGCCCTCTAGCGCTGCATCCTCTAACACGTTTCTGAGTCCTATACTGTTTAGCACGCCCTCTCCGTTAACAAACCAGTGAGTTTCTGAAGACATTGTGTCAGCCGCTACGCCGACCATGTGCGAAAGAGATGAGTGAGGAAGCTCCTCCGGGGACGGAATCAGGGATACAAATTTGATCTTTTCAACATCTGGCAGAAGGTGTTCGCGAAAGCTTGATAGGAGTGAAGCATGGTAAAGTGAAGGCCGTGACACTAAGTGTCTTCCTGGGGCCCGAGTCGTGCTGGTAGTTCCGCTTGTTCGGAAGACCATTCTTACAGAGGAGTGGTCCCCTGTTACTAAATCGAGATGTCTAAACGCTGTAGTTGGTACCATCGGTACATGCCGCCAACTCTTAACCGCAGTAGGCACGGCGTCCTTGCCTTCACAGAAGCGACGGTATACAGGATTGTGCTGGAACTGAGCATTAAAGGCACTCAAGGCCAACTCTTCGAATTCCAGATCACCCCAACGCGAAGTGAGATCCTGTGAGAAGCGAACTTCCAGTTCGCTGGCTAATACATCAAGTTCTTCTGGCACCATACCAAGTGGAGACGTCGTCGTTGAGGATATATTAGTCATATTTGGTAATGTATGGTGTTACTAGACACCAGGTGCGAGAAACCCACAACAACAACTTCCGCCTGGGTGTCTCGTTAGTGGCCCCTCGAACTCTTCGGTTAGAGGCTGCGTTACACAACTAGGGAGGATTAGATGAAGAGAACTGCACAATCGTGCGTTCTCATCCTGTTGGTGGGCCATCTCAGTGGATTCCCTCTGGCTAATCCATCTGCTGCACAGGAGTCACCTGGAGTCACCCTACAGGCACTACCTCTCCAAGGTGACCTTGATCTTGATGGTCGCATCTTGGAGGAACTCTGGTTTTCCGCGGTCCCGATCAGTGATTTCACGCAGCAAGAGCCCGTCGAAGGCGGAGTACCGTCAGAGGAGACTGAGATCCGCGTCCTCTTCGATGAGGACAACCTCTACATCGGTGTCATCATCTACGACGATCCCGAAGAGGTCTTGGCGTATCAGCGTGAACGGGACGCCATGCTCAGTACAGATGACCGGTTCATGTGGATCCTGGACACGTTCCTGGACGGTCGGACCGGCTACTTTTTCGAGATCAACGCAGCCGGCCTCATGGGCGACGGGATCTTACGCTCCAGCGGTGGTAGCAGCTATGGTGGTGGACGTTTCGGAGGAGGTTTTTCCGGGGGTGGTGCCAACAAGGCGTGGGACGGGATCTGGGAGGCACGTACCGCGATGCGTCCCGACGGCTGGTCTGCCGAGATCCGGATCCCTTTTCGTACACTGAACTTCGATCCCAATAACGATACATGGGGTATCAACTTCCAGCGTACGATCCGTCGCCGTAACGAGGAAATACTTTGGCGGGGCTGGAGGCGGACCGAGGGCCTTCGCAGACCGATCTACGCCGGGCGCCTTACCGGTCTACAGAATCTGTCTCAGGGTCTGGGACTCGAAGCAGTACCGTCTACGATCGTAGGCTGGCGCACCATCCCGGCGAACGCAGAACCGACCACAGTGCCGCGTGATCTCAGCTTGGACGTCAATTACAGTGTGACGTCGAGCCTGCGTGCTTCGGTGTCCGTAAACACGGACTTCGCCGAGGTCGAGAGTGATCAGCGGCGTGTGAACCTCACGCGCTTCCCGATACGCTTCCCCGAGCGCAGGAATTTCTTTCTTGAAGGCTCCAATGTCTTCTCGTTCGCTCCCGGCCTAGCGATGTCGCCCTTCTACTCACGGAACATCGGACTCAGGAGTGGCCAACAGATCCCGATCAACTACGGTGGGCGTCTCACCGGCCAGGTCGGTCAATACGAGGTCGGCTTCTATCAGCTAGGGACCAGCGACCATACGTACCTGGACGGTGCGGGGACGGACAAACTCATTCCTTCCGAACAGTTCACGGTTGGACGCATCAAGAGGCAGATCTTCGAACAATCGACAATCGGAGCAATCTACACCCGGCGCGGGACAGAGGCTGATCTGTCGGGGTTCCTTCCAGTAGACCGCCATACCGCCGGCCTCGACCTCGCAGTGAATACCCGGAATTTTGCCGGGAACAGCAATATGGAACTCGAAACATTCGTGATCTGGAATTCAAACCCAGACCCGACCCAAGAGCTCACATTTAAAGATCTTTCTGCACATGGACTGCGAATTAATTTTCCTAATGATACCTGGTCCGGGCACCTATCCTATCGTCAATTTGGTGACGCGTACCGGCCTGCTCTAGGCTTTGTCACTCGTAATGATTTCCGGCGGGTGGAGCCTCGCATTGGCTGGTCACCACGCCCGAATATCGACTGGCTTCGAACAGTTCGTTTCTCCGCACAATTCCGTCATCAAGAGGAGCTAGGGACAGGGATCACAGAAGAGCGCGAATGGGATCTTGGCCTCTTGGGCCTCGATTTCGAGAGCGGAGATGGTTTTGATTTTAATGCCAAGAGGACTTTTGAATATCTGGATCGCTCGTTCTTCGTGAGTGAAGGCATCCCGATTACTGAAGGCGATTATACAAGCTGGGAGTATCGGGTAATTGCCCGCACGGCGGGCAGGCGGCGCATTTCAATGTATGGCGGTTTCACGGTAGCCGATTTCTGGAACGGAGAGCGCTTGCAATTCGGTGGAAGACTTACGTTCCGGCCCAACCCTGGAATCAGTATTGGGACCAATATTCAACGCAATCAAGTGACCCTCCCGCAGGGACAGTTTGATGCTGATTTATATGAGGTAGAGGGCCAGTGGAACCCCACTCCATGGGTCAGCGCTACGGCTCAGTTGCAGTACGATGACGTAAGCGATATCGCAGGACTTTTCGCAAGGGTGCGCTGGATCGTGAGACCAGGGAATGACATCTACTTCGTGTACACGCACAACTGGCAGAACCTGGGTACCGACATCCTAGATAACGCGGATCTGATCACACTGTCACGGGGTGGGGCGATCAAGGCCAACTACACGTACCGGTTTTAAGTTCTGTAACGAGTGTCCTCGTCCGAAGAGGATGGCCAAGAGAGTAGCCTCGCAGTAACTAAGTACATTGATCTCTTCTCACTCGACCTGGTTCGAGGCCACCTGCATAGAGAATTTTTTCACGCAAGCGCTCTCCTTCTTCATCCGAAAAATTGACCACAACCCTCAAGGAAGCCTCAGCAGCTTCATATGATTCGACGGGAAATTCTGTCTGCTCGGCATGTCGCAGGGCGCCCTCGAGTGAACGCAATTCGGTTTCTGCTTTTTCGATCGCCCTACGAAAGCGGTTTAGCGCTTTTCTGGCTTCAGATTCAACAGTTTTCATTATGAAGTATTCTAACTGCGAGTCGAGAGTGTTCGGTCTAGCAAACTGGATCAGGGTAAGTGGGCAAACAACCGTTAGCTGGAACCGCTTGACCCCGCGGGGTAGTCAGCCCACATGACTAAGCAACACGACGTGATCGTTGTAGGAGCGGGACCGTGTGGTATCGCGGTCGGCGCTGCAGCCGAACAGGCTGGGCTTTCGTGCATGTTGATAGAGAAGGGATGCATCAGTAATTCGCTCGTTAGCTACCCCTACTACATGACCTTCTTCAGTACAGCAGTATTGCTCGAAGTCGGAGGCGTGCCCTTCACGATTCCAAATGCGAAACCTACACGGCGTGAGGCTCTCGCTTACTACCGCCGGGTTGTGGAGCATTGCGGTGTTGATGTGAGACAGTACGAAGAAGTGGAAGATATCTCGGGACAGGAAGGAAGCTTCACGGTTTGTACCCGCAGGATCACGGGAGCCAAGAACACATACCATGCCTGTGCAGTCGTAGTCGCGACCGGAAGTCTACACGAGCCAAATCACCTCAGCATTCCCGGAGAAGATTTACCGAAAGTTCGCCATTATTACCACGAACCTTATCCCTACTACGACCAAGAGGTCTTGGTAGTTGGAGCGGGCAACTCAGCCGTGGAGTCAGCTCTAGAGATGTTCCGGAATGGTGTCAGGGTGACGATGGTCCACTTCGCTGACTCGATTGATAGAGGGGTTAAGCCCTGGGTTGTTCCAGATATTACCAACCGCCTGGATCGAGGAGAGATTCCGATGTACTGGAAGCACCGGGTCGCCGAGATTAGACCATCGTCAGTGCTTCTGCAGCATGAAGAAACAGGAGAGGAAGCAGAAATCAAGAATGACTTTGTGTTAGCCATGACAGGCTGGCGTGCTAACCATAAACATCTTGAAGCGCTCGGCGTTCAAATCGACCCAGAGACAGGGATTCCGGATTACAACCAAGAGACGATGGAGACAAACGTCCCCAGTATATACATCGCGGGCGTAGTCGCGGCTGGTCATGACGCAAACAAGATTTTCATCGAGAACGGGCGTGAGCACGGACGACTGATCACTACTGATTACCTGAATAAGGGTTCGGTGAGGTAACGAACCTTTAGTTGACCTCTTCGCCCAAGCCCAGCTGTTGAGCGAGAAATGCTAGTTCTCTCACGGTATCTTCGATTCTAAGACTGATCGGACGCCCCCGTCCTCCCGCATGACCTCCACGCGAGTCGTACCAGAGTACCACCGGTAAACCAGAAGCAGTCGCAGCTTGGAGTCGAGCAGCCATCTTCCTTCCCTGAAGGGGCGAGACTCGAGTATCTAAGTCGCCTGTCGTAAGCATAACCGCGGGATATTTCACGCCATCGCGAATAGCTTGATATGGTGAGTAGCGACGCATCGCTTCGAATTGGTTCGGTATACTTGCATCACCATATTCGAGTAAGGCCGGCATGTTATTTGTCTCAGTGAATTGATAAAACCGAACCATATCAAGATCTGGATAGGTGCAAAGCACTGCCCGAAAGAGTTCGGGACGTTGTGTCATTGCGCTTCCCACGAGAAGTCCGCCGTTACTTCCTCCACTGATCGCGAGATGCTCAGGATCGGTGAATCCTGCTTCAATTAGTTTCTCTGCTGCGGCAATGAAATCATCAAATACATGCTGTTTATTCTCTAGCATTCCATCCTGGTGCCAGGTTTCGCCAAACTCGCTCCCACCACGTAGCGTAGCGACCGCATAAACCCCACCAGCTTCTAGCCAGGCCAATCTCGTCGTCGAGAAACCCGGCTTCGTATTTGAATTAAAGCCGCCGTAGCCATTTAGAATGGTCGGATGACTCCCATCCAGCTCGAGTCCAACCTTGTGCATCACATAGACTGGAGCCTGAACTCCTCCAGTTGACGTGAACCACAATTTAGTCAAGTCATAGGCTGATGAATCAAAGATCACCTCAGGCGCATCTGATACCTCGCGCTCTCCTGTCTCCAGGTCGAGCAGATACCGCGTTAGCGGTGTTAAGTAACCATTTACATTCAGACTCGCTTTGCCGTTCTCGGATGCAGATATGCTGATCGACGAATTATCTGGCACCTCGATCTCTCCTGAGGGTGAACCGTCTAAATCGAATACCCGTATCCGGTTTGCAACTTCATGTAGATAGGTCGCATAAATCTTGTCGTCGATGAACGTATAACTCTCAAAAAGATCATCTGTCTCTGGGAGTAACTGTTGCCATGCCTCACGATCCGGCATTTCAGGATCAACCACAAGAAGCCGGTAGTTAGGGGCGCTGAAGTCTGTCCTGAGGTAAATACGTCCATCATGGAAGCGATGCTGGAAGTGTGCAGCTACCCCTTCGACAATAGGACGCACTGCACCATCACCACTCTGGATAAAAATGTCGTTCCTGGCCCACCCATGTTGTACGGTGAAAATTCGGTACTTGCCTTCAGCAACGATATCCATGCCAATAAATGCGGTTGGTCCATAGCCTTCTCCCCAAATCTCTTCATCCTCAGAGAAGTCTTGACCCAAGGTATGATGCCTAATGCGCGGACCCGTTTCACGAGAGCGGTACGTGTAGTAGAAACCAGTTCCGCTATCGTCAAATTCGACTCCGCTGTAGAGTGCATCTGCCAAACGGTCCGGAAGATCTTCACCTGATTGGAGATTTCTTATCCTGACAGCAATCTCATCGGCTCCGCCCTGCCTGATTGAATACATCATCAGAGTACCATCAGGTGAAAAATCCATGATGGAGAATAGAGTGCGGTACGTGGGGTCTAAGTCTGCCGGATCGAGGACGACTTCATACATATCTTCAGTGGTGGGCTCGGAATCTTCGGAGGCAACTCTCCTGTAGATCCTCGCCGCCTCTTCACCTTTACGGCGCATGGTGAAGTATTCCCAATCCCCGGCTTGCCGTGTTGATCCAATGTCGTCGGTGTCAATCAACTCACTCAATCGTGACCGGAACGCATCGCGTATCTCACTCTCACCGATGATATCCTCGGCGTAGGCATTTTGATCTTCGATCCACGCCCGGGTTTCCGGGGCGTCCTGTTCTTCCAGCCAACGGTAATCGTCGGTGATTTCGATGCCGTGCAGGACATCTGTCACCGTCTCGATCCTCGTATCCGGGGGAGGCGGATAACTCCCTAGGGAACAGGCTTCCAGGGTCGCGGACAACCCGAGGAGAGTGACAACACAGAATAGATAGATTTTGTTCAAAATTGAGCCCGTGGGTGGTGACATGTGCACAACCTCACCGAGATTCGAGCCTTAGCACGGACGCAGTCAAGCAGAGGCCTGATCGCCCGTCAGGACAAGGGCCGGACTCGAAAGTCCGACCCCTGCCTCTGTTCACTCTAATCCGCCGAAGAAGACCCATCATGGAAGTCAGGATTGACGGACGCAGATCTAGTGCATCCAGATGTCTTCTAGAACAGCTACTGTCGTGTAATAGCTCTCTCCATCTACCGTGAGTTGAACCCGGTAAACGCCTGTTGAGGCCAGCTGGCCTTGCCTGCCTCGCCCACCACCACGTCCACCACGTCCGCCCCCTGCTGCTGGCGGGCTCCCCCGAAGATCCCACTGGATGCGGTTAAGGCCCATTGCTCCCGTGCCCTCGATCGTGACAACGACCTCTCCTGTCACAGGATTCGTAATCGTGACCTCAACATCACCGTCAATCTCATCCTTAAGCCAGTAGTGTATTGCTGTCCCGGCTGGCGCATTCTCACCCGTCCAATTCTTGTCACCAGTCACAGACCGCCCCAACCGTCGATCTCGTTTCCATAGCACCGCCTCACGCGCATCGAACAGGTGTACATCGCTCATAGCAACCTCAGCCGTCAACTCCTGCAGCGCTGTGATGTCGTCCATCACGTAAACAGACCTGCCGTGCGTTGCAAGAACGAGATCATTCTCCCTTGGATGTACGAGTACATCGTCGATACGAACAACCGGCAGCCCATTCATGAATGGCTGCCACGACTCTCCCGCATCGCGAGAAATGAAGAAGCCAAACTCCGTTCCCACATAGAGAAGGTTAGCGTTTCTCGGATCTTCACGGATCGTATTCACGTTGCCGAATTCGGGGAGGCCTGAAGATATGTCCTGCCAGCTCTCACCGTAGTCATGTGTGACATACACATAGGGTCGAAGATCGTCAGACCTATGCCCGTCTATTGAAACGTAAGCCGTTCCTGGCTCGAAGTGTGATGCTTCGACTCGGGACACGTAGTACTCGGTTGTACCACGTAGCGCGGTCACAGTAAGTGGTTCCGATGTTGCGGCTGCTACGGAAGCGGACGCCACCACCCCTGCAGATGGACCGCTGGTGGCATCAAATGATGCGCTCGAGATTACGCTCGGCAATAAGCTCTCTGGTAGATTCCGGCTCACCTCAGTCCAATTCGCACCCCCATCTTGACTCACATTAATGTTTCCGTCGTCGCTTCCATACCAGAGAACCCCAGGCATCACCGATGATTCGGTGATCGTTACACCGGTGCTCCAGTTCGAGACGCCATCATTTCGAGAAAGGTTGCACTCAACACCGCGCTCTAGCTGCTGACAACGTGGCACCGAATTCTGGACACCCATCAGGACGATCCCGTCCTTATCCACGTTCTTGGTCAAATCAGGGCTCATCGTCCAGGTATTTCCCCGATCACGGGATATAAAGAACCGGTTACTTCCCACGTAGATAGTGCTCGGATTGTGAGGGGAGAGCATGAACGGTGTATTCCAGTTCCAACGTATCTGCGTACCCGCCTCAGGCTCCGGAACAATGTTGCTCACACCTCCACCTCCACCTCGTCCACCTCGTCCACCACCCCCTTGGCCACGCGGCCGAATACTCTGCTGCTCACCCGTATACAGGTTGTACCGGTTCACATTCCCGTTCTGAGATTCAGAGTAGATGATGTTCGAGTCCGTCGGATCC
>Ga0208881_1000021_pt1 | contig 49708 bp, 49 predicted proteins | sample Knorr_S23_td_AAI_FD_185610 | JGI IMG/M metagenome (GOLD analysis project Ga0208881, IMG submission 185610) | Marine microbial communities from Southern Atlantic Ocean transect - Knorr_S23_td_AAIW_ad_876m_LV_B (SPAdes) (version 2) | ecosystem: Environmental > Aquatic > Marine > Oceanic | place... | reverse complement strand
TGATGGGCCACATAATAATGTTATTAAAATTAAACCTCCTTTGGTCTTTACCCAGGACAATGCAAAGTTGTTGGTGGATTCATTGTCAAAGTTATTAGCTCGCCTGTTTTAGTTATTTAAAGTTGATGTTCTTGAATAAGAAATAGTGATGAAAGTCTTTTTGCTAGAATCCAATTTTTTTTATTAGTTGATATTTTTTTTGTGTTACAAAAATCAATAATTATTTCATCCTCGATATTGCTGTTGTTAAAAACCTCACCATTAACAAACACTAATAATCCTTCGTTAGAGTGTTGGTAGGCAATTCTACAAAGAGGCTTTAGCTCATACGTAACACCAGTATGAATTTGATCCTGTTTATATGATGCAATTATCTCATTAAATTTTTTGTGATCTTCAGAGTCGAGCTTAGTGACAAAGCACCCAAAGTAATCATCAGGAAGACTTTTGGTTTTTAAAAAAATCTTAACCGCATCGATTGCTATTTGAGGTATTTCAGCAGATTGTTGATTTGAATCCCATATTGGATCTTTAAAATATATATTGGATTCACTTTTTTGGGGTAGGTCAAGTGCTTCAGACATTTCATTAATTGAATAGGATCGATAGCCAATTGAAAGTGTTAAGCATTCATCATCGAGACTAACTCCGTGATGCGCAATTTTAGGAGGTATATAAACAATATCGCCTGGCTCAACCTCCCAAACAAGTTCTTTATTAAAGTTTTTCATTATTCTTAGTGGAGTATCACTTAAATAATTCTCTAGATTGCAGTCTTGTGTGCTTATCATCCATCGTCTTTTGCCAGAACCTTGAAGCAAAAAAACATCATAATAATCATAATGTGGACCAACACTGCCACCTAATGCAGCATAAGAGATCATTACATCATCGAAGCGCCATCGAGGGATAAAATCAAATTCATTAACTAGCTGATAGATATCTTCAATATAACGGTCAACACCTTGAACTAGAAGAGTCCACTCTTTTTTTGGTAACTTAGAAAATGTAGTTTCATCAAAAGGTCCATTCGTGATTTTCCATATATTGTTATTTGTTGATCCAGTAACAAGTCTAGATTCAAATTCTTCTTCACAAGACAATCCAGCAAGCTCTTCTGGAGACAATGGGCAGATAAAATTTGGCAGAGCATTCTTTATTAGAAGTGGTTTTTTTTGCCAGTACTCTTGAAGAAATTGTTTTTGAGAAATATTTCCAAAATGAATCATAACTATTTTTTTTAATTAATCAGTTTATTATCTATGATGATCTTGTTAAGCGCATTCAAAATATGATTTTTTTAAATGTATATAATTAACTTTGTCATGGCTAATAGTACAAATAAAATTTCAATTAAATTGTCTAGTGTGATTGATGATTTAAAGCATCCAATCGAAAATGAAAGTTATAGGTCAAAGTGCAAAGAAATTCTTGATTTAGAGGGTGTTTTAGTTCTCAAAGATTTTCTTCAGTCTAGCGCTATTGATTCGATATTAAGTGAAGCAAAAGATCAAGAACACCTTGCATATTACTGCACCAATAAACATAATGTTTATCTAGAGCCTTCTGATGAATCGCTCTCATTAAATCATGCACGCAATAGAACAGTGGTTTCTTCGAAGGGCTGTATTACCGATAATCAAGTGCCTATTCACTCACCATTAAGAACTCTTTATGATTCAGAGCAGTTTAAAGACTTTCTTTGTTCAGTTCTTGATGAGAAGGCACTTTATAAATATGACGATAATTTATCTTCGATAAATATACATTATGCTAATGAAGGACAAGAGCTGGGTTGGCATTTTGATAATTCTTCTTTTGCGATTACTTTGTTAATACAAAAACCCAATGAAGGAGGTTCTTTCGAATATATTCGTGATTTTAGAGACTCTGATAATAATGTTATGAATTATGAAGGTGTGAGTGATCTTCTAGATGATAAATTTTCTCCAAATATTCTTTCTATGGATTCTGGCTCTCTTGTGTTATTTCGAGGTCGTAACGCAGTTCACAGGGTAACTCCAACAAAAGGCAATAGAGTCAGGATTCTATCAGTCTTGGCATATAATTCAGTGCCTGGGATTCAATTATCAGAGTCAGCTAGAATGACTTTTTATGGAAAGCTAAATTAAAAAAGAAGATGAGTACAAATCAAAAAGGATTGGAATTCTATGACAACTTGGATCTATCTCAGAGAAAAAATGAGGGTGAGTTAATAACCGTTTATCAGAAATGGGCCACACTTTATGATAAAGATAATGACGATTTATTGGGGACAGTTTCACAGCCTACAACTGTTCAAATTTTTCAAGAATTCGTTAAGGATAAGAAGCTAAAAATAGTAGACGTTGGTTGTGGAACAGGTTTGGTTGGACAAGAGCTTAAAAAGAGTGGATTTATAAATTTTGATGGTGTTGATATTTCTCAGGAAATGATTGATATTGCTTATGACAGAGGTTATAAAACTCTTTTTTTAGGAAACTTAAATGAATCCCTACCATTTAAATCTAAAAGTTATGATGCAGCTCTTTGTGTTGGTGTTTTTACTCATGGACATGTTGGCTCTGATCGTCTTAGTGAGTTGGCTCGGATTGTTAAATCTGGTGGAATAATTTGTTTTACTGTCAACGAAGGCGTTTATGATTCATATGGCTTTGACTCAAAAATTAAGAATTTAGAGTCCACCAATATATGGAAAATTTTAGAAATCAGAAAAAGCGACTACATGACTAAGAAAAATGTCAAAGGAATATATTGCGTTGTCAAAGTAATTTAATTTTTAAGCTATTTAAATTTAGTTTAATTAAAATACATCTCTTTTTAAGGAATAAAAGATAAAAATAATGAAAAAAACATTCCAATTAACCCATCCAAAAATTAAGCCAGCAAGACTTATAGAGGCTGTAAGGCGTGATGTTAAAAAGTACCTAAAAAGAGAGAAAAGAAAATCACTACCTGATGGTGTTGATTATTGGGATTTTGATTGTAAGTTTGGCCCTACAGAAGCTAAAGCTGAGATTATTTTAGCTTCAGAAATAAGTAAATGTATTAGCGAAGCCGAAGCGGAAAACCTGGAGTCATTTTATTTAGAAATTCTTGCTAAGCCAGGCTATAAAAAAAATCCTTCTATATTTAAAACTTCAGACGACACCTAAAAATTTCTATTGATGATAGTTTGGTGCTTCCTTAGTGATTGATACATCATGAACATGAGATTCGGTCATTCCTGCAGCTGTAACCTGAACAATTTCTGCTTTAGTTCGCATTGCCTTTAGGTCCTTGCAGCCCGTATAGCCCATTGAAGAGCGAATTCCACCAACAATTTGGTGAATAATAGGTCTAATAGAGCCTTTAAATGGTACTCTTCCCTCTATACCTTCTGGAACGAGTTTTTCTGCAGCTAGTTCAGCTTGAAAGTATCGATCGGATGAGCCATGAGCTTGACCCATTGCGCCTAATGATCCCATACCTCTATATGCCTTATAGGATCTTCCTTGGAAGAGTTCGATTTCGCCGGGTGACTCTTCAGTTCCAGCAAGCATTGAACCAATCATTACACTATGAGCACCTGCAGCGAAGGCTTTTGAAGCGTCGCCAGAAAAACGGATACCCCCATCTGCGATCACAGTAATGTTTGTGTCTTTAAGTGCATCTGCAACGTCAGAGATTGCACTAAACTGAGGAACACCAACACCAGCTACAATTCGAGTGGTACAAATACTTCCTGGACCAATTCCGACTTTAACGCAGTCAGCGCCGGCCTTAGCAAGATCTAGTGCAGCCTGAGCGGTTGCAATATTTCCTGCAATAATTTCAAGATTAGGGAAGTCTTTTTTGGTTTTTTTAACTCGATCAATAACGCCTTGTGAGTGACCATGAGCAGTATCGATTACTACTACATCTACACCGGCCTTAACAAGTGCACTTATTCTCTCTGTGGTTCCTTTTCCAACACCAACAGCAGCTCCAACAATTAATCGTTCTTGATCATCTTTTGCTGCTTTAGGGAAGTCACTTGTCTTTTTGATATCGCTTACCGTAATCATGCCACCTAACTTAAAGCTTTTATCAGTAACTAAAACTCTTTCTATTCGATGCTTTTGAAGAAGTTTTCGAACTGTATCCATTGAAGTACCTTCGCTAACAGTTATTAAACTTTTTTGAGGTGTCATAACGTTTTTAACGAGCTCATCAAGACGAGTTTCAAATAAAACATCTCGACTAGTAATAAGTCCAACTAAAATATTTTTTGATACAACTGGTAGTGCTGATATGCCATGTTGAGACTGTAAATCAAAAACATCTTTTATGGTAGCACCAGGCTCAATACTTATGGGGTCTCTAATAATCCCAGATTCAAAGCGTTTTACCTTCCTTACCTCTTTGGCTTGGGAAGTGATAGACATGTTTTTATGAATAATGCCCATACCACCTTCTTGAGCAATTGCAATAGCAAGCTTGCCCTCAGTAACGGTATCCATTGCAGCTGAAATAATAGGTGTATTTAAAGTAATTTTTTTAGTAAGTTTAGACGTTAAGTTGACTTCTTTTGGGAGGATAGAGGAATGCGCAGGCACTAATAAAATGTCATCGAAAGTGAGAGCCTTTTTTAATTCTTTCATACAGTACTCCTAATGTATTAGTAACGTTTTCTGTTAAAAAGGCCAGGCAGAATAAAGCCTATAACCATGCCAAAGAATAACACAATAGCGCCAACTATAAACCAGTTTCTAGAGCTTGAGTCTTTTTGAATCTGTGTATTATTTTCAGCTAATTGCAACTCAGCTTTAAGTTGTAAAGATTCCTGAATAAGCTTTTCATTTTCATGTTCAAGTTTGAGTGCGTCTTGATAAATCTGTTCAATATGCTCTTTTTCTGCCTGTGATTTTGAACTTTGAATCAAAAGAGCTGCATTTTCTTCTTTAGTAGATAAAAATTGATTTTCAAGAACTTCTTTTTCGCTTGCTAATTTAGATATTAATAGTTTATTGGCATTATATGTACGAGTTAATTTTTTTAATTGATCTCTTGCTGGAGGGCTACTAGAAACAAAAGCGGTCAGAATCCAGCCGAATGAGTCACCCATTTTAATCTGTGTCCAGCCATCTTCTGTACTCTGTAAAATCGAAAGTTCACTGCCTGTAGGCATCAAACGGATAATTTCACTTTTGGTGGTTTTATTTGTTCTAATAGGAATATCTACTTCGTCTGTAATATAAACAATCGATTCTGCACTAACCTTATAGGCCATCATCAAGAGTATTAAACTTAGGGCTTTATATTGATTCATAGTATTATTCACATTTATTGTATATCGCTTACAAAATTAAAAGTGTTTTCTTTATGTTTTTTTGAACAACACTAATTAGTTTCATAGTGAAGATATTTTATTTAATTGGACTTCTAGATTATCTAGCGATTGTTCAATCAAAGAAAGCTTCGCTTTTTCTTTTTCAACAACTGCATTAGGTGCACCCGAAATAAATTTTTTGTTTCTAAGCTTTCCTGAGAATTGTTGTTGTAGTTTATTTAATTTTTCAATTTCCTTATTGAGCCTTGATATTTCTTGATCTTTATTAATCAGTCCTGCTAATGGTATCAATATTTTCATTTTACCAACCAGTGCAATTGCAGACTCAGGCTCTTCATCACCTTTTGATAGTAACTCAATACTTTGTAATTTTGCGAGCGTAAAAATTATTGACTCATTATTTTTAATGTAAGTTTTATCTAACTTATTAAGGTCTTGAACAAAGCAGGGAAGAGACTTACCAGGTGCTATATTCATTTCACCTCTGATCTGTCTGATGCCTAATATAAATTCTTTTAGCCAGACTATCTCTGATTCAGCTTTTGAATCAATCAACGATGAGTCAGATTCTGGGAATGATTTAGAAATAAGCCTTTCTGCAGAGTTGTTAATTAGCCCTTGGCATTGTTCAAAAATCTCTTCAGTAATGAATGGGATAATCGGATGAAGAAGTATTAGCGTCTCACAAAGAACTTTAAATAGAGTTGCCTCACATCCTGGCTGAGTTTTTGTATTTTCTAATAGTGGCTTTGAAAGCTCTAAATACCAGTCGCAATAATCATGCCATACAAACTCATAAAGAGTTTGACTCATTAAGTCGAGTCGATAATCAGATAAATGTTTCTCAACTTCAATTTTAGTGCGCTGAAGTCTGGACAGTATCCATTTATCTGGAATTGATAACTCTGCATTAAAGTCAACTGATTGAGATTCAAGATTCATCAAGACAAATCGTGAGGCGTTCCAAAGTTTGTTGCAGAAGTTTCGGTATCCTTCGACTCTTTTTAAGTCGAACTTGATGTCCCGCCCAAAAGAGGCCAACGCTGTAAAAGTGAATCTTACTGCATCTGTACCGAATGCTGGAATTCCATTAGAAAATTCTTTTTTGGTTTGTTTTTTTATTTTTTCAGCAAGCTTAGGTTGCATCATGCCTTGTGTTCTTTTTTCAAGAAGATCGTCTAAGCTGATACCGTCTATTAGGTCAATTGGGTCTAGAACATTACCCTTAGATTTGCTCATTTTTTCACCATGCCCATCCTTTATTAAGCCAGTAATATAGATATCCTTAAAGGGAACGTCTCCAGCAAACTTTAGTCCAAACATTATCATTCTAGCGACCCAGAAAAATATAATATCAAATCCAGTGACTAAGACACTTGTAGGATAAAAGCGTGACAGTTCAGGTGTCTTTTCTGGCCAACCAAGGGTTGAAAAAGGCCATAATGCTGAAGAGAACCATGTATCTAGAACGTCTTCATCTTGAATTAACTCTAACCCATTTCCAGCTTGCATTTGAGCCTCTTTGAGGTTATTTGCTACATAGATTTTTCCATTTTTGTCATACCAGGCTGGTATTCGATGTCCCCACCAAATTTGACGAGAAATACACCAATCTTCAATGTTTTCCATCCAATTAAAATAGGTTTTGCTCCAGTTCTCAGGAACAAAACGAATGTCTCCATTTTTAACAGCATCAATTGCAGGTCTTGCTAAAGGCTGCACTTTAACAAACCATTGATCTGTCAAGTAGGGCTCAATAATACTGTTGGTCCTGTCTCCTCTAGGAACCACAAGGGTATGACTATCAATTTTATCTACTAAATTTTGATTTTCAAGGTCATTAACAATGATTTTGCGCGCCTCAAAGCGATCTAGGTCTTGATAAACTTTGGGCGCATTGTTATTAATTTTAGCGTCATCAGTTAGTATGTTAATAATTTCAAGGTTATGTCTTTGTCCAATTTCATAGTCATTGAAATCATGCGCTGGGGTAATTTTTACACACCCTGTTCCAAACTCCATGTCGACATAGTCATCTGCAATAATTGGGATTTGCCTATTAGAGAGAGGTAAATTTATCACTTTTCCAATTAGATGATGATAGCGAGAATCATCCGGATGAACTGCTACAGCACTATCTCCAAGCATTGTCTCGGGTCTGGTTGTGGCAACAACTAAAATCTCATCAGAGTCAGCAACATGATATTTAATATGCCATAAAAATCCTTGCTCTTCAGTGCTGATTACTTCTAAGTCAGAAACTGCAGTTAAAAGAACAGGGTCCCAGTTAACTAGTCTTTTGCCTCGATAGATTAAATCTTCATTGTAAAGATCTATAAAAACCTTTTGAACTGCTTTAGAAAGCTGCTTATCCATTGTGAAGCGTTCTCTTTCCCAGTCAACAGAAGCTCCAAGTCGCCTCATTTGGGTAGTAATGGTACCTCCAGATTTTTGTTTCCAGTCCCAAACTTTTTCAGTAAATTGATCTCGACCAAGGTCATGGCGAGAAATATTTTCACGACTAAGCTGCCTTTCAACAACCATTTGGGTTGCGATACCAGCGTGATCTGTACCCGGCTGCCATAAAGTTTGATCACCTTTACTGCGATGGTAACGAGTATAAACATCCATGATAGTGTGCTGGAAAGCATGCCCCATATGTAGACTTCCTGTTACATTGGGTGGAGGCAGGACAATGCTGTACGCATTTTCACTATTTGAATTTGATTTTGAAGAGAAGAGATCACCTTGCTCCCAAACATCACGATATTTTGCTTCGATTAGTTCTGGGTTGTATGTTTTTTCCATAAAGGTGATATGGCGGATAAAACTTTAGCATTATACAATATCTATCAATAATTTAACGCTTAGTTTAGTAAGCCTTAATATTAAATATATTAAAAAAACATCAATACATAATAACAAATAATTTAATCAAAATCACAAGTGATTTGAAGACTTTATTTGTTATTTAATCATAGTCTTTTCGGCCAGAAAGTGCATGAGCAATAGTGTTTATATCTGTATATTCAAGTTCCCCTCCAAGAGGGATGCCATGAGCTATTCTGGTGGTTTTGATTTGATATTTCTTGGCTAAGTTATGAATGTAGTGAGCGGTCACTTCGCCCTCAATAGTAGCATTAGTTGCTAAAATTATTTCGTTGACTTTATTAATACTGAGCAGATCTTCAAGATCATCCAGACCAAGTTCTGCTGCACCAATCCCATCGATAGGTGAAAGGTATCCACTAAGAACAAAGTATTTCCCTGAATAGACGCCACTCTGCTCTATTACGTTAATGTCTGAAGGCGTTTCAACAATACATAGTTGAGAGTCATCACGAGAATAATTTGAACATATGTCACACACGGTTTTTTCAGTCAGAGTTCTGCATTTTTCACAGTTTTTAACATTTTCCATGGCTTCGGTTAAGGCTACAGCAAGCTCTAGACCTCCAAGCCTATCTCTCTCTAAGAGGTGATAAATAAACCTTTGTGCGGTTTTAGAACCGACACCTGGAAGCTTACTAAAGGCTTTATTAAGTTTTTCAATCATAGTAATTCTCTAGTGAATTTTTAAAAAGGTAAGTTTAATCCACCAGTTACGTTTTTCATTTTTTCTTTAGAAATTGTGCTGACTTGAGAGGACGCATCATTGATTGCGATCATAATTAAGTCTCCAAGCATTTCTTTATCTGACAATAAAGAATTATCAAGCTCAATATTTGTAACTTTATAATCTCCATTTAAGTCAATTTTAACAGCACCTGAAGCTGACTCACCCCTACAAGAGATTAATTTAATTTCCTCCTGCACCGATTTCATATCTTCTTGCATTTGTTTTGCTTTTTTCATCATTTCGACCATACCACCTTTAAACATTGTTAGACTCCTTTAAAGATTTAATTGATTTTTTGTCAACCTTTGAGTTGAATGCGTTTTCTAGTTCTTTGAGGCCATCATCACTAAGAAATTGGTCTTCAGTTTGTTTTTGTTCTTGCTCTAATTTATTGGCTTCTTTATTGGAGAGGGTGCTTCCATTGGTTTCTCCAAGTTCAATAACTAAGCTTATTCCATCAACAATAGTTCCTAGTTTCTTTTCGATTGATTTTTGAGTAGCGCTGGTTAGTAAGTTTTTGAAATCTTTATTAAGAGTGAGTGTTATTGTTTCGGCACTAAAAGAACTGAAGATTGTATTTTTTACAACTGTTTTAGCAGCACCAGAGAAAGAAAGTTTATAAATTATTTTTTCCCAATCTCCTTGATTCTTGATGCTAGGTTGGTTTTTATTTGCTATCTTTTTTTTAACAGTACCATCTTTTATGTCACCTAATGATTCACTTTTAGGTATTTTTTTATCGGCTTTAGGTGCTATGATTTCTTTCTTTGTCGATTTTAGATTTTTTTTTTCATCACCCATGTTATTTGGATGAAAAGCAATCATTCTGAGAAGGATCATTTCGAGTCCGATTTGCTCACTTGGAGAGTAATTGATATCTTTTTGTCCGTTAATCGCAATTTGGTAAAAAAGTTGTAAGTCTTGTGCAGAAATAAGTGTTGCTAAAGTTCTAATTTCAGTAGATATTTGTTTGTCATCACTAATCAATTGAGCTATAGATATTTTATGAAAAAGAGACGTTAAATCTTTAAGTGCATTTGAAAGATTTTCGCCTTTGTGGGCAAGCTCTTTTACAAACAATAAAACTTCATCGGCTTTTCTTTGAATAACCAAAGAGGCAAGCTTAAAAATATCATCATGGTTAACGAGCCCTAGCATTGCTTTTATATCTTTATCTTTTACACTTCCATTGCCAAAAGATATAGATTGGTCTAGGAGACTTAGAGCATCACGCATAGAGCCGTTACCAAATTCTGCAATCTTTGATAAGGCATCATCTTCAAATTCCAAGCCTTCTGAGTCCATAATAAACTTTAGATGATTAAAAATTTCATCATGAGACAGCTTGTTTAAGTTAAATTGAAGACAACGCGAGAGAATAGTAATGGGTAGTTTTTTTGGATCTGTAGTCGCTAACAAAAATTTAATGTGTCCTGGTGGCTCTTCAAGTGTCTTTAGTAATGCATTAAAGCTGCTCTTAGAGAGCATATGAACTTCATCAATAAGGTAAATTTTATATAGGTTTTTTGTGGGTGTATATTGTGCATTTTCTAGAATCTCTCGCATATGGTCAACACCTGTATGAGAAGCAGCATCAAGTTCAATAAGATCAATAGATTGCCCTCTATCAATTTCTAGACAAGTCTCACATTTACCACAAGGATTAGAGCTAATACCTTTTTCACAATTAACTGACTTTGCAAATATTCTCGCAATTGTAGTTTTGCCAACACCTCGAGTGCCTGTAAACAAAAAGCCATGGTGAAGATTATTGTTGTCTAGTGCGTTAACAAGTGTTCTAATTGTATGCGTTTGACCGACCAATTCTTGAAAATTATGTGGTCTATATTTTCTAGCTAAAACTTGGTAATGCTCACTCATTAAAGTTTGTGTTATTGTGAAAAGTGTAGTGCCAAGAATAAGTTCCAACACATAAAAAAATTATTACCGTTGCTCCCTTCCAGGCCTGGCGGGGTTCATAACCATTCATTGTCGGTATACCCTCGACACTACACCATTATTTTACTTGAAATGATTATTCTGGTTAATTATTATTGGTCTTTAAAGTGGCTTATTTATATAGTCAGTTTAAATTACAAAGTCAAGCTTTTATTCCTTTTAAGGCTTGATATTGATTATATATTAACGACCAAATTGGTCCCACCTGGCCATTATTAATCTGCTGAGCATCGATGTTAGTAATTGGAAACACTTCGCGTGTCGAACTACTAATCCATACCTCATCAGCATTCATTAATGCCTCTTTACCAAAAGCAATTTCTTTCAGGTCAATACCACAATGATTGGCACAATCAATAATAATTTCTCTCGTAATGCCTGGCAATATAAGTGGCCCTTTAGGATGTGTATAAATACAATTATTTTTGACAATAAATACATTTGAACTTGATCCTTCAGTAATTACTCCATCACGGCAAAGAATTGCTTCCTCGACATCGTTTTCTTTAGCTTCTTGTGCATACATTGTGTTTGCTAAAAGAGACGTAGCTTTGGTATTACATTGAGACCATCTAATGTCGTCACGAGATATTGCGGATCCTCCCCTTAGTAAAATTTCTTTAGATCGAGAATTTAACCCGGTTGATTGGATATAAACAGTCGGTTTAAGGTCGCCATGGGTGTGATTTCTATCTTCATCACAACCACGAGAAACTTGTAAGTAGATTGCCTGGTCATCACTACCTTTATTGAATGAAATTATCTTATTAATTAAGTTTATCCATTCATCTTTAGTGTGTGGATTTTTAATGTTAATTGAATCTAAGCCATCTTGAAGACGGTTTAGGTGAGGGTCTAAGCCGAATATATGTCTATTGTAGATTGGAAAAACCTCATAAACTCCATCTCCAAAAAGGAAGCCTCGATCCATTACGGAAATATATGCTTTATTTTTTTGAATAAAGTTTCCGTTTAGATAAACCACAGTTTATCTAAATAGGAGTTTAATAGTATCAATCATCTTAGAAATGAAGCCAGCTTCAGCAGCATTTTCAAGAGCAATTAGTGGAAGAGTCGCTATATTTTGGTCATTAAAACTCACAACAAGTTCTCCTACTTGTTCACCTTGGCTTATTGGAGCAATCAAGTCTTGGTTAAGATTAATAGTTTGGGTGGTGTACCTAAACTGATTTCGAGGCAAAGTTAAAAAGCTTGAGTCTGCTACACCAACTTTAATATTTGCCTTTTCAGATTTATAGACACGTACTTGGTGAGATATGTCATTTACAGATTGCGTTTCAAAAAAGCGAAAACCATAATCCAATAATTTTTCTGTTTCAGAGGTACGAATTGCAGGACTATCTGAGCCAAGGACAACCGAAATAAGTCTCATATCTACTCGATTTGCACTAGTTACTAGGCAATAGCCAGCTTTTTGAGTCCAGCCAGTTTTGAGTCCATCTACAGTGCTATCGGTAAATAGGAGTTTGTTTCTATTAGTCTGAGTTATGTTGTTATAAGTAAACTCTTTCTGTTTGTACCACTCGTAATAAACTGGAAACTCTCTAATCATCGCAGATGAAAGCAGTGCTATATCTTTTGCAGTAGTATATTGATCATCATGTGGCAAACCTGAGGCATTCTCAAAACGAGTGTTTTCCATACCTATTTGTTGGGCGTAATCATTCATAAATAGAACAAATGTACCTTCTGAGCCAGCAACATGTTCAGCTAAAGCTACAGAGGCATCATTTCCAGATTGGATTATCATTCCTTTTAATAGATCTTCTAGCTTTATCATTTTTCCAACTTCAATAAAGCTTTTTGAGCCGCCAGTTCCCCAAGCCTTTTCACTGATTTTTACTTCATCATCTAGAGTAATAAATTCTTCTTTGAGTCGCTTAAAGACAACATATGAAGTCATTAGCTTTGTTAAGCTGGCGGGAGATCTCTTTTCATTTTCATTATTTGCAGCAAGGATTATTCCAGAGTTGTGATCCATCAGGATATAGGCTTTTGCAGCAATGGAAGGGGCTTCAGGAATGTAAAAGCGTGGCTCTTCAGCGTACGCACTGAAAATAAAAGGGATTATTAAAAGAGTTTTTAAAAGTTTAAAAAGGGGATTTGATTTCATAGAATAGTGTTTATATAGTTAATTAATTATTCGATTTGTAGTATAAAAAAAATGTGAATAATGGCTATTAAGTTGATTATAACGAGTTACTGTAAATAACGCGGACTTTTATGTTTGTGTATTGACATAATAATACCAAAGCTAGCCATTAATGTCATCAGAGATGAGCCACCATAACTTATCAAAGGAAGAGGTACTCCAACTACTGGTACTAGTCCTGAGACCATTCCTATGTTTACAAAAACATACGTAAAGAAAACAAAGGTAAGGCTTGATCCCAATAATCTAGAAAAATTATCTTCACATCTAAGTGACAAGTCAAAGCATCGATAAATAATCAGTGAGTAGATAGTTATTAATAATATAAATCCAAGAAATCCCATTTCTTCAGCTAAAACTGAAAAAATAAAGTCAGTAGACTGTTCTGGTACAAAATCAAGCTGTGATTGAGAGCCATTAGTTAGTCCTTTGCCAGTTAAACCTCCTGATCCAATTGCAATTTTTGATTGAATAATATGGTAGCCTGAGCCTAAGGGGTCAGATTCAGGATTAAATAAGGTGAGAATTCGATTTTTTTGATAGGTAATTAGCAAATAATTCCAAGCAATATAAAGAGATCCCATTAATAAACTAGATAGAATCAAAAGGTTGAGCCAGATTATTTTAACAAGGCGTATTCTAAATCCTGAAAAAAATAAAACATATATGCCCGAGGCCCCTATTAATAAAGAGGTTCCAAGGTCTGGCTGTTTAGCTATCAAAAGAACAACGAGAGCTATAGTAATCAAAGAAATTATTACTGAAATAGCTCTAGGTGGTAATGTTTTTTCACTTAAAATTGCAGCAATTGTTATTGGAACAATAATTTTCATCATCTCTGAGGGTTGAAACCTAATAAAGCCTAGATCTAACCATCTTTGTGCTCCACCTCCAGAACTCCCAAAAAACAATACTAGTATTAATAATACAGTACCTATAATCATTAATATTGGTGCTGAGCGCAGTAAAAAAAATGGTGGTATTTGCGCAATAATCAACATCACTGATGTTGCTAAACCAAGATGAATTAGCTGCCGATATACTAAACTTAAAGAGCCTCCAGAGCTACTATATAGAATCATTAAACCCAGAGAGGAAAGAAGGATAATGAAAATTAATAAAGGAGTATCAATTTTAAAAAACTTATAAAAAGTATAAACTCTTTTAAAAAGGAGGCTGATCATAGAACTAACAAACCAACTTTCCTAAGATCACCAAGAAGTAAGTTAAAGCTGCTGCATGCAGAAGAGTTATTCATGCATTCAACCCCCAACCCAAATTCAGATATTGCAACTTGTTGTTTTGGCGAGAGAAAGATGGGTATTTCCCCAGTACCAATTATTAATAAATCTAACGGGTCTTTTGTAGAGAGCTCAAATAGAAACTCTTTGTCAATTTCAGTTATAGTCGAGATTGAAAGTTCATCAGATCTATTAGCAGATATAAAACATGGTGTCTTTAATTTAGTATGAGAGAGTGAAACTGATAAATCATCTAACGAAAGAACTGAATTTTGATTAGCATTTTGCTGGGTAAACTCCATCAATTTACTTGCTTATTTGGATGTTGGAATATTATTATAACAGTGTAAAATTAGCTTATGATTTGATTTATTTATTGAACTGGAAATCATTCTTTAAAGCTATCAATTTGACTCAATAAATATATTTTATTTTTTATATTGAAACCTATTATTTTTTATAAAAAAAATACTTAACTAATGAAATCAAGATTCGCCCCCTCGCCGACAGGATATTTGCATATTGGTGGTGCTAGAACGGCACTTTTTGCTTGGTTATGGGCTAAAAAAAATAACAGCAAATTTGTGCTTCGAATTGAAGATACTGATACAGAGCGTTCAACTCAAGACTCAGTCGATGCTATTTTGGATGGCATGGATTGGCTTGGCTTAAACTACGATGAAGGGCCAATTTTTCAAAGCGCAAGAATTGATCGATACAATGAAGTAATTAGTGATTTACTTTCTCAGGGAAAGGCATATTATTGCGATTGTTCAGTTGAGCGGTTAGAGGAGATGCGTGAAAGATTGATTGCAAGAGGTGAAAAACCTAAATATGACGGTTGTTGTCGCAAAAAGAATTTAATAAAAGGTGTTATTAGATTTCTTAATCCAGATTTAGACACTGTAAGTTTCAATGACTATGTTAAGGGGCAAATTGAAATCTCAAACTCCGAATTAGATGATTTGATTATTGCGAGATCTGATGGCGCACCTACGTACAATTTAACGGTTGTAGTTGATGATCATGATATGGAAATTGAATGCGTAATAAGAGGTGATGATCATATCAATAATACACCAAAACAAATTAATCTATATGAAGCTCTAGATTGGTCCATCCCTAAATTTGCGCACGTACCTATGATTCTTGGTTCAGATGGCTCACGTCTCTCAAAAAGGCATGGAGCACTTAATTTGTTGTCATATAGAGATGATGGTTTTTTGCCTAAAGCATTACTTAATTACATTGTAAGGTTGGGCTGGTCACATGGTGATCAAGAAATTTTTTCGATCAATGATATGATTAAACTGTTTGAGCTTAAAAACATTAATAATTCACCTGCAAGCTTTAATCAAGAGAAGCTTGAATGGATCAATCATTCATACATAAAAACAACCGGTATTGAAGAGCTCGTTGATAATCTAAGGTGGCACTTAAATCAACTCTCAATTGATTTAGCTAATGGCCCAGACATTAATGAGGTTGTTGAATCTCTCAGAGAGCGATCTAAGTCTCTGGTTGATATGGCTCAAAGTTGCGTTATGTTTTATAATGATTTTATTGATTTTGAATCAGGTCAAGCGAGTAAAGTCTTTAATCTCGAATCAAAGTTAATTCTTAATGACTTATATATGCAACTTAAAGTTTTAGAGCATTGGAATGCTGAAAATATTCATTCTGTTATTAATAATATTTGTGAAATTCGAGGTGTAGGATTTGGCAAAGTGGGCCAACCATTCAGGCTTGCTCTTAGTGGTGATGGTAAAGCTGGAAGTATTGATATAAGTGCACAATTTGTGGGTAAAAAAAGAACTATATCAAGATTAAAAATGGCAATTAAATGGATCAATAACATAGATTCTTAAGTTTTTTCATAACTAATATAACAAAGAGCTAAAGTGCTATCAAACTTTTTTGAAATTTTCCTACTTATTTCACCTGTATTTATTCTTATTATTCTGGGTAACATTCTTAGGAGAATTGGAGTCCCTGATCTATCTTTTTGGGATGTAAATGATAAGCTTGTATATTGGGTTCTAATTCCGGCTCTGTTGTTTCATCATATATCTCAAATTAATTTGTCTTCATCAATGTTTTATAGTTATGGCGTAGTTATATTAAGTGGATTGTTTATTGTTACAATAGTAGCTATAAGCCTTGGAAAGCTTCTTGGTTATTCATCTGAATCATGGTCATCAATTCTACAGGGTGCTGCTAGACATAATGCATTTATTGCACTTGCAATAGCAGGAAGTTTATTTGGAGATGTGGGTTTGGCAATTGGTGCCGTGTTTATGCTTTTATATGTGCCTAGTATAAATATCGTTGTGATATCCATTATGGTCTCTAATTTGAACCAACCTGGTGAAACTGATTCAAAAAAAGGAATAGCTAATATATTTGTTGAGCTTATAAAAAACCCCTTTATTCTTGCAATGATTGCAGGTCTTATTTTTTCATTGATTGATTCAGAAAAAATAGTAATTATCCATGAAACTTCAGGTTTATTAGGTTCGGCAGCATTACCAATAATGCTTTTAACTATAGGAGCTAAAATAAAAGTTAGGGATCTTGCTTTAAAAATCACACCAATCCTGATTTCTAATTCTCTCAAATTGATTGCGTTTCCTGTAATAGCTTATTTTGTTGCGAAATTCATGGAGCTTAGTCAGTTAGAAGTTATTGTAGCGGTTATATTTGCTTCGGTTCCAACTGCAGCCTCGTCCCATGCATTGGCAAAGCAATTTGGTGGTGATGAACAGCTGATGACAAGTATTATTACAACACAGGTTGCATTGTCATTTATTACAATACCTGTTATTTTGGCTGTTATTAGCTAATTGTAACTAAGAATAGTTGTTAAACAATTTTTTTAAAAAAATAGATTTAAAGACGATAAGTGTTATAATGATAGCTAAGAAATATATATATTCTTTTTCTGTTTCCAACTTTTTAATACATGAACGACAAAATTAAAGTAGTCAGTGATACTTCTTTTGAAGCTGACGTAATAAGTTCCTCACAACCTGTTTTAGTTGATTTTTGGGCCGAATGGTGTGGCCCATGCAAGTCTTTAGCTCCCCTCCTTGATGAAATTGCAGATGAGTATGATGGCCGAATAACTATAGCAAAGGTTAATGTAGATGAAAACGTTCAGTTACCACTAAAATATGGCATTAGAGGAATCCCAACTATGCTACTATTTCAAGATGGTGCAGTTCATGCAACCAAAGTCGGTGCTCTTTCTAAGGCAAACTTAAATGCTTTTTTGGACTCAAATATATAATCATTATTTATTTTTAACTTACTAATAACAAAAACTCCTTCAACAAAAAACCTTCAACTAAAAAACTATTAATTTCCAACTTGGCGTCTTGCTAATCTCTATTACTTACTTAATAATCTTCTATGAAACTATCAGAACTTAAAATTCAAACACCCGCTGAGCTTCTTGAGTTAGCTCAATCTTTAGGTATTGAGAACATCTCAAGAGCAAAAAAACAGACGCTAATTTTTGCGATACTTAAGTATAAAGCTGACAATGATGAAGAAGTACTTGGCGATGGAGTATTGGATATTTTGCAGGAAGGTTATGGCTTTCTAAGATCTTCGAATGACTCTTATGTTTCAGGGCCAGACGATATTTATGTCTCCCCTAACCAAATAAAGCGCTTTAATTTATCTACTGGTGACGTGGTTACTGGCAAGATTAGAGCGCCAAAGAAAGGTGAAAAGTATTTTGCACTAGTCAAAGTTTCTGAAGTGAACGAAGATTCGCCTGAAAATGTAAGAAACCGAATTCCATTTTCTTCTTTAACTCCACTACATCCAAATGAAAGATTAAAGCTTGAACTTGGTAATGGAGGTACCGAAGATATTACTGCGAGAGTTATTGATTTAGTTGCTCCTTTTGGTAAAGGGCAAAGAGGTTTACTAGTAGCACCACCAAAGGCTGGAAAGACAATGATTATGCAAAACATTGCATCATCAATAGCTGTTAATCATCCTGAATGTGAACTAATTGTTCTACTAATAGATGAGCGACCTGAAGAGGTAACAGAAATGGTGCGCTCAGTAAGAGGAGAAGTTATCTCTTCAACATTTGATGAGCCCGCTAAGAGGCATGTTCAGGTTGCTGAGATTGTCATTCAAAAAGCTAGAAGACGAGCTGAACAAGGAAGGGATGTTATTATTTTATTAGATTCTATAACTCGACTAGCAAGAGCTTACAATACAGTAGCCCCTTCATCAGGAAAAGTTTTAACTGGCGGTGTTGATGCTAATGCTTTACAAAGGCCAAAGCGTTTTTTTGGTGCAGCAAGAAACATTGAGAATGGTGGAAGCATTACAATTATTGCTACTGCGCTTGTTGATACTGGCTCAAAGATGGATGAAGTTATTTATCAAGAGTTCAAAGGAACTGGTAATATGGAACTGCATCTTGAGAGAAGACTATCTGAAAAACGTATTTTCCCTGCCATCAATATAAATGCATCTGGAACCCGTCGAGAAGAGCTAATTACGGATGAGCAAGAACTTCAAAAAATGTGGATTTTAAGAAAAATTCTGCATCCTATGGATACAGTTGAAGCGGCTGAATTTTTGATCGAAAGACTTCGTTTCACTAAAACTAATGATGAGTTTTTCGACGCCATGAAACAAAAAAAATAAAAACCATTGTTTACGATTGAAGCGAATTTATAATGAAATCGATGCTTCTTGAATTATTTAGCTATAAATCAACCAAAATTGCCAAATATATAATGCGCAATTTAGTTACCTACTTTTTCGCGATTTCTTTTATTATTGGGCTAGTTGTTTTTGGTAATCAGTTTGTTTTGACAGTCCAAGAGAGTATTGATCGAGGAGTACCTTTTCAAGAACTTATGCCACTTATAAGTTTTAATATGATAAGAGATGTCCCTGTAATATTAGTTTTATCAATTTTTTTAGCTGTAATTATTACAATTTCTCAGCTATACAAAAATTCTGAAGCAATCGTAATGAACTCTATCGGGTTGGGAGATAAGGCTTTTCTATCGGTTATAAAGCCTTTTGCAATATTTATATTTTTGTTTGTTTTATTTCTGACTGCTTATGCTGTTCCATGGGCAAAACACCAAAAAAGTGTGGCTGAAGAAAAAACCAATAATGCCTCAGAGTTTTCTTTTATTACTGAGGGTAAGTTTGAAAGTTTTAAGAAGGGCGATATTGTATTTTATGCATCTGACTCAACTTCAATTGATGTGGATGGAGAGCAAAATATGGAGGAGATATTTATATATGCTTCTGATAATGGTAATCCAGTTATTGTATTAGCTTCAGACGCAACAAAATATATTGATCCTGAAAGCAAAAGCATATACCTTCGATTAAAAGATGGAGTTCGATACCAGGGCTTACCAAGTAGTGAAAATATAAATATACTAAATTTTGATTCATATAATTTAGAGATAGTTTCTGGTGAGGTACAAAAATCACTAGCTACTTTTACAGAAATTGAGGAAAAGACAACTTTAGACTTGTTAAAACAAGGTGGCTTATTAGCTGTTGCAGAATTACAATGGAGACTTTCCTTACCCTTATCTATATTGATTCTTGTAGTATTTGCAGTTTACCTTGGAAAAACCTCGCCGAGAGGCGGTAAGGGGATTAATATCTTAATCGGGATTTTCGTATTTATGCTTTATAACAATGGATTATTGGTAGCAAAAAGTTCAATAGAAAATGGTTTATTAAGTCCAATAATAGGAATGTGGAGTATTCATCTTATAGCAATATTATTCTTAATACTCCTTTATCAGTTTAGACAAGGAAAAATAATGTATTTTATTGATAAAATAACCATTTTTAATAATAAAAAGAAAAGTCATGTCTAGTTCCCCAAGTAAGATTTTAGAAGTTTTTGATAATCCTAATAGTGAAAGGGATTTTGTAATTCGTATTGATTCGTCAGAATTCACTTGCTTGTGTCCGTTAACTGGTCAACCGGATTTTGCAGATATTCATATTGAATATATTGCTGATAAGCGTTGCGTTGAGCTTAAAGCTCTTAAAAATTATTTTTGGTCTTATCGTAATGAAGGGGTATTTCATGAAGCTGTAACTAATAAGATTTTGGATGACTTAGTAGATGTTCTCGACCCTCGCTTTATAAGACTAAAAGCTATTTTTAATGTTAGGGGTGGAGTTTATACCAATATAGAGTGTGAACACAGGCAAGATGGTTGGCTACCAAGAGAAGTTGTGAGTTTATGAGCCCTGTTCGTCAAACTACTCACTTTGATAAAAATTTAATTGATAAAGATGCCATTAAGGTTGTTAATACATTAGCTAAAGCTGGCTTTGAGGTTTATTTAGTAGGTGGTTGTATTAGAGATCTACTTTTAGGATATAAACCTAAAGACTTTGATATAGCTACCAGCGCCACTCCAGAACAAGTTACCAAAATATTTAAACGCTCAAGAATTATTGGAAGGCGTTTTAGATTAGTGCATATTATGTTTTCAGCACGAAAATATATTGAAGTTGCTACTTTTCGTGCGGGCAAGGTACAAACCTCTGGCAATGGCGTTATTATTAGAGATAACTATTACGGCACTCTTTATGAAGACGTTTTCCGTCGTGACTTTAGGGTTAATGGGCTTTATTATGATATTACTAAATCTGAGGTTATAGATTATGTAGGGGGGCTTGAGGATCTTAAATCTTCTGTAATTAAAATGATTGGTAACCCGACAGAGCGCTTTGAAGAAGACCCTGTGAGAATGATAAGAGCAATAAGATTTAAAGTTAAATTAAACGCAAGTTTATCTCCAGAAATTTCTAAATCTATTTCTAAACAAGCTCATCTATTAGCTAATATTCCTCCAGCTAGACTTTATGAGGAAATCATTAAATTATTTCATAATGAAAAATCTATTGAAGTATATAAAGGGTTATTAAAATTTGGTTTACTGAAATTTTTATTCTCTCAAGCTCATGAAAGTTCATTTATTGATGCGACTCTAATTAATACATCAAAGAGGATACAGAGTGGTAATTCTGTAACTCCTGCATTCTTGTTTGCTGTTTTTCTTTGGTCTGCACAAAATAAGCGCTATAACGAGCTTAATAAAAAAAATAAATCCCATATTGATCTTATGATAAAAGCATCAGAAGAGATAATCAAAAGACAAACTCAACAGGTTATGATGCCTAGATGGCTCTCATCCAGAGTTAAAGATATTTGGATGATGCAGTATCAGCTAGAGAACTGTAATCTTAATAAAGCTAAAGAACTAATTAACAATCCTCGTTTTCGAATGGCCTATGATTTTCTAGTGTTACGTTCACAGAGTGTTGATCCAGACTTAAAGGAGAGGGCTGAATTTTGGACGACTCTTCAAAAATAAGATCAATTCTAATTACTGGATGTTCCAGTGGGATAGGTCTTTGCCTTGCAAATGGTCTCCGTTCAAAGGGATATCGGGTTTTTGCTAGCGCAAGAAAGATGGATGACGTATTAAAACTTAAGGAATTAGGATTTGAAACTTTATTGCTAGATTTATCCTCTTCAGGCTCTGTAAATGCCGCTATTGATGAACTTTACAAGAAGACTGAGTCACTTTATGCGTTAATTAATAACGGTGCTTATGGGCAAGCTGGTGCTCTTGAAGATATTTCAAGAAATTCCCTAGAAAAACAATTTCAAGCAAATGTCTTTGGTTGGCATGAACTTACAAATTTAGTTTTACCTAGAATGAGGGAATTAAATGTAGGTAGGATTATATATATAAGCTCAGTATTAGGCTTCGTTGCAATGCCTTTAAGAGGGCCTTATGTGTCCTCAAAGTTTGCCATTGAAGGGTTGGTTAATACTTTGAGGCTTGAATTAAAAAATACCAGCATAAAATTTTCAGTCATTCAGCCAGGGCCAATCGAATCCAAATTTAGAAAAAACGCATTTTTAGCTTTTAAAGAAAACGTCGATATCTCTAATAGTAATTATCAGGAGAATTATAAAGTAATGATTGAAAGATTAAACTCTGACGAAAATGTTCAATTCACATTACAACCTGAAGCTGTATTAAAGTGTGCAATTCATGCTTTAGACTCCAAAAAACCTAAGAATTATTATCGAGTAACCTTTCCTACAAAATTATTTGGATTTTTAGGTAGAATATTACCTAGCTCGTGGATGGATAATATTTTAAGTAAAGCAGGTAGCTGAGGTAAAAACCTATGACAGATAAGTTTAATTTTAATAAGGGTTTAGATGAGCTTGAAGTAATTATCAATAAGATGGAGTCGGGTGACATAAGCTTAGAAGATTCACTTAAGTATTTTGAGAAAGGCGTAAAGATTCATAGGCAGTGTCATACTGCTTTAAAGGATGCAGAACAGCGCATCAATATTCTAAGTGAAGAAGACAATTACAATGAAGAAAAGCCCTTTGGAGATTCTTGACGTTTATCGAGAGCGCGTTAACTCTCGACTAGAATATTATCTTGCCTCAATTTGCTCTGATGGATCTTATCGGAGTGAACTTAAAGGTGTTATGAGTTACAGTGTTTTGGCAGGTGGGAAGCGTTTTAGACCTATATTGACATACACAGTTGCTGATATGTATGGCGTTGATATTTCAAAAGTTGATTCAAGTGCATGCGCTATAGAATTAATTCATATTTATTCTTTGATTCATGATGATTTGCCTGCGATGGACGATGATGATATGAGGCATAATCAACCTTCTTGTCATAAAAAATTTGGAGAAGCTCAAGCAATCCTGGCGGGCGATGGGTTGCAAGCCTTAGCTTTTGAAGTTATTTCAAGTGATGAATTAATTAGTCATAGTATTAGAGTTGATTTATTAAAATTATTAGCAGTTTCTGCATATAACATGGCAGATGGCCAATCTATTGACCTTTCTGTAGTATCGAAAGAAGTCGATATTGCATTATTGAATCAAATACACCAAAAGAAAACTGCTTCGTTGATAAATTGCGCTGTTAAATTTGGAGCACTTTTAAATCCCAATATTAGTTCAAAAGATTTAGATATTTTGGATTCATATTCAAATCATATTGGCTTAGCTTATCAGGTCCAAGATGATGTATTAGATATAACGAGCACTGAAGAAGTTTTAGGAAAACGCCAAAATTCCGACCTAAATAAAGCAAAGCCGACTTATCCTACTCTTTTGGGGGTAGATGAGTCTGTTAAAGTGTATCAAAATCTTTATAAAGAGGCTCTCGAAGTAATAACCAGTCTTAGTATTAAAAACCATCCTTTAAGAGAGTTGACTGAGAAATTGATGGGGCGCTCTTTCTAAGGTTTAATATTCAACTAGAACGCTTCCCCAGCTAAATCCACCACCAATGCCTTCGAAAAGAAGCGAATCTCCTTTTTTTATTCGTCCATCACGAATTGCAACGTCAAGCGCTAGCGGAATTGATGCTGCAGAAGTATTTCCATGTTTATCTAATGTCAATATTACTTTACTCATTGGTAAATTAATTCTTTTTGCAACAGCACTGATAATTCGAATATTGGCTTGATGGGGGACCATCCAGGTGAGGTCATCAGAGGTCATGTTGCAACCATTTAGAGTTTCTTCTGCAAGATCCGAAAGTCTTTTAACTGCAATTTTATAAACTTCATTTCCAGCCATCTCTATAGTACCTAATTCATTGATTCTATTATTATTGACGTGAAGTGATGACATATAACTACCATCACTATAAAGTTTTGAATACTTTATTCCTGTAGTGTTATCAGAGCACACTACAACTGCACCAGCACCATCACCAAATATGATTGCAGTAGAACGATCATTCCAGTCTACAATTTTTGACATTATTTCACTACCAACAACTAATATATTTTTTGCAGTTCCATTTTCAATATATTGCTGAGCAGTAGTTAGAGCAAAAACAAAGCCAGCACAAACAGCCTGAAGATCAAATGCGGGGCAAGTTGCACCAAGACGATCTTGAAGCATTGTCGCTGTTGCTGGAAAAATTTTATCTGGTGTTGTTGTAGCAAGAATAATTAGATCAATTTCCGAAGGGCTTATTTCAGACATTTCAAGGGCTTTTTTACTAGCCTCTAGTGCAAGGTCACAAGTACTTTCATTTGTTACTATTCGTCGTTCTTTAATGCCTGTTCTAGCCGTTATCCATTCATCAGAAGTATCGAGTGTTTTTTCAAGGTCAACATTAGTAACAACTTTAGGAGGTAAATAACTACCAGTACCGATAATTCTTGCAAATTTTTTCATGAGATGATAGTTATTTATGCTCTTCTAATTCGTGAGTGAGCTGCACAGAAATCTTTTCAGTAATTTTAGCATGAGCCTCAAGGTAAGCCTCTTTAATTGCTTGAAAGAAGGCGTCTATATCAGCGTTACCATGGCTTTTTACAACAACACCTTTTAGTCCTAATAAGCTTGCTCCATTGTACCTTCCTGGGTCAACTCGAGACTTAAAGTCTCTCATAACTGGTTTTGCGATAAGAGCAACCATCTTTGTATATATATTTTTAGAAAATGATTTTTTTATGAAGTGTGAAAACATATGTGCAACCCCTTCACTTGCCTTTAGGGCAATATTTCCTTCAAAACCATCACATACAATGACATCAACGTCTCCTTTATAAATATCATTACCCTCGACAAAACCAATATAGTTAAGAGAGGAATTTTTTAGTAGCTCAGCTGTTTCTTGAATTTTTCCATGGCCTTTGAATTCTTCTGAACCAACATTTAATAATCCAACCGAAGGGTTGTTAATGTTTTCAGTATTTTGAACTGCGATAGACCCCATGATTGCAAATTGCAACAAGGTTTCTGGTTTTGAATCCACATTTGCCCCAAGATCAAGAACATGGGTAGGTCCAGTGAGAGTTGGAAAGGCTGACATAATCGCAGGTCGATCCACACCTTCAATTGTTTTAAGGACAAATCTTGCAATTGACATCAAAGCACCCGTATTGCCAGCGCTTACGCAAGCATCAGAAATACCACTTTGAACAAGATTAATTGCCACCCTCATAGACGAGTCTTTTTTATGTCTTAGGGCCGTAGAAGGTGAGTCCTTCATATTAATGACTTCAGAAGCATGAGTAATCTCAATACGATCTAAAAAAGATTTATGTATTGATTTTTTCTCTAGTTCTTCTTTTATTCCTTTCTCATCACCAACAAGGTTGATGTGAAGATCACTAAAAGATATTAATGCATTAATTCCAGCACTAATAGTGACAGGAAAACCAAAATCACCACCAGAGGCATCGATTGATACCTTAATAGACATAAAAGTTAGTTAGTTTCTACTTCTTCGATGTCTTCAACAGCTGACTTAATAACTTGCTTACCACGATAGTAACCATCTGCTGTAATGTGATGCCTTAAGTGTATTTCACCAGTCTCTTGGTCTTCAGCTAATGCCGGATTTTTTAGTGCATTATGAGAGCGACGCATACCTCTTTTTGAAGGTGTTTTTCTACTTTTTTGTACTGCCATTTTTTACTCCTTGCCGACATCGGCTATTTTAATATTTTTTAAAATAGTGAAAGGATTTTCACGCTTTTCTTTAACTATTTCTTGTTTATCTTTATTTAAATTGCATTCATAATTATGAGACGGAGCCATTGGGAGTGACAAAAGAATCTCATCGGTAATTAGATCAATTGTTGCTAATTCATCTCCCTTGATTACATATATCTCATATTGCGAGTCGAGTTCTTTGGCTTGTTGTTCATTCCTTACAAATGCTAAGTTAAAATTGATTTTTAACTGTTTTTGGAGGGCTTCTAAACAGCGTTGGCACTCCAATACAATATCTAATTCAATTATCCCCTTAATGCATGGGGTTTTATCATTTTCTAGATAAAACGACAAACTAACTTTTACGCTGTCTTCCTTATTTATAGCTATCTCGCTTATTCTAGGTAAGCTAGAGATTAAGTATTCACCAAACAATCTAACTTCTTTTTTAGCAAAGTTAAATATTTTTAGTTCGCTAGGCAGGAGTTTAGTTGTTTCCATGATCAAAATTCTAAAGCGTGGATATTTTACCTGATTCTATTTAACTTTTTAACTACTTTCTCTCTGTCTTTTGCTTTCAAAAAGTGTAATGCCGGTAGCAACAGAAACGTTGAGACTCTCAACACTTCCAGTCATCGGAATACTTACTAGTTGGTCACAAGTCTTTTTAATTAATTGCCTAATACCTCTGCCTTCAGCACCCATTACAATTGCTGTTGCATCAGATAAATTGAGATCATAAATTGTTGTAGAAGCACCTCCATCAAGACCAATCACCCATATCCCATTCTTTTGCAAGGTTTTAATTGTTCGAGTTAAGTTTGTTACTTGAAAAATTCTAAGAGTATTGATTGCTCCAGCTGAAGTTTTATGAACAACAGCGTTAATTGGTGATGAGCCATCTTTATTAATCACAACACAATCTACTCCTGCAGCATTTGCACTTCTTAGACATGCACCAAGGTTTCTAGGATCCTGAATGGAATCTAGGATTAATACTAAAGGGTTGCCTGGTATTTTCTTAATAACTGCTATTAAAGAATCTTCACCTAGCAAAGGAGGTAATATAACCTCAGCAATAATTCCTTGATGGAGTTCTCCTTTAGCAATACTCTCCAGCTTGTTTTTATCAATGTGTGAAAAACTTATTTTCTGGTCAGTGAGAGCGGTTACTATATTGCTCACTCTAATATCATCCCTTCCAGTTTGAATAAATACCCTAAGAATAGATTCAGGATTGGTATTTAAAAGGCCTTCAATACTATGAAAGCCAAAGATATGAATTGATTTAGACATAAATTAAATAATTATCAAAGATTATTAATGTAAATTTCAATGTCAGCATTATCTCTGAGTTCTTTAAGCCAATTCAAATAAAATTGTTCAGCTTTGAGATAAGTTAATTTTTCTTTGCATTTTTCTAGATTATCACTTATGAAGCGTTCATCAACTTTTATTGCTATTGCAAAGCCCATGTTGGTAGAGTAAACCTTTGAAACCTCACCATCTTTAAGTAAATCTAACATTTCAGCAGTTGGGCTATTAACTGTTATCCAGTCTGAAAGACCTCCATTTGAATAGCTTGGGTGCTGGGAGTGCAGCTTAGCAAAAGATTTAAAAGATGCACCTTTAGTAATGTGTTTTGAGAGTTTTTTTAGAAATTCTTTGATAGCTTCGTTCTTACTATTGGGTGAAATATCAGAATCATCAATTTCAGAAATAATAATTTGAGCTATTTTAATTTGCTTGATTTTTATATCATTATCAATGGCTGGACAATTATCTATCAATTCATTAGTTGATAAATTCAATATCAAATCTTTTGTTATAAATCGTTGCAAATTGAGTATCGATAATTTTTCTGTAACTTCTCGAGTTAGCAAAGAAATTTCAGGGTAAGAGTTAAGTTGTTCTATGGTAATTTCATTGATGTTTGCTAATTGAATTAGAGCCTGATTAATATCTGACTGTGTTGGAGAAATGTCAAATTCACTCACTTTTGTTAACTGAAGAATTGTATCAATCCTGTTTTTAATTATGGCTATTTTCTCTTCATGAGAGTTAGCGATATTTAATTTTTGTTCAACAGAATTTAGCGTAACAACTTCATTATTAACTATAGCTAGAATAGTATTGTCTGCAAAACAAATACTAATATTCAAGAAAAGAATAAGAGCTAAAAGGCTCCTCATTATCTGAGACTGGCTGTATACCCTGGAATTCTATTTTCTATTCGACCCTTCAATGGCGATGAAGTTGAACCAAGCCCCGTAAGCACTAATTCCATTCCTGTACTGTAATTGTAACCACCAGCGGAGTTATCTTCTTTAAAATGTGCAATACGGAAGGCCCAGCAACAAGATTCATAGGCTATACCAGTAGTTTCGGAATTAGTAACTCCGGTGGAGGTGGTTTTATCAAGTCCACCAAAAAAGTGAATTGAATCAGTTAGTGGATAAGCCCCATAAAGCTTCTTTGTTTCTGTTAATACTCCATCTATTCCTGTTTTACTAAGACTTAAGGTAATAAATTTTCTAGAATTTGAGGTATAGGATACACTATTTTCTTGTTTAACTATTTTCGATGTATCGGGGTTGTATTGAGCAGAATTTGTTATAACGTACTTACCAAGTGCAATATCTATCGAGGCAGCAATATCAGAGTATGATTTTCTAGTTTCATAATTAGTATTGGCTGTATCACTAACAACCTCATCATCGGTGTAAAAACTTTGAGCAATTCTCATATTTAAGAGATCTTTATCTTCACTTAAAGCATCTACATCTCTATAGCTTGACTCAAGACTAAGAGTAATATCATTAGCATTGGTTATTCTATCAAGGCCTGTATATCTTTCACCCGAAGTAAGGTCCGCAAAGGTAATAATGTCATCATATTTATCTGTACTATCAAAAATTGGAATGTTTCCCTGAACTTCTTTTGCTCTGTAGTTATATGAAATAATAGGAGATATACGATGGTTTATCTCACTACCAAATATATTTCCTTTCCTGTTAAAAGTAAAATCTATATCAACACCAGAACCTAGGATTGTTCGATTAATATTGGGACTATTTTTTAGTGAATAATTTGTTATTGCTACGCTAGCTCGTGGTGTAATTACTGGAAATTTAGTATCAAGTTTCCTTGAAACTCCTAGATTTCCGTGAGCTCTAACTCCAGTTTCTTTACTAGCTGTGTCGTGAGCAAAATTAGTCCTTACAAGATCTACCTGTATAGGTATTTTTTTATCTGCATTAAAGGTTTTAGAAATGGAGCCTTCAAGCGCTCTTGTGTATACCGGAACACCGGCATTAACAACTTGCTCGTCTTCAGTTAATAGTGAAGATGAAAAGTGATTTTCCTCATCATTATAGGTTAGCGTAAGATTAGATTTTAGGGTATTTACATCTGTATTGGTTTGAGCAATATCTTTAAAATAGTCTTTGTCTGATACGCGATAGTAATTTACACTTAGATGAGTTTTTGTATTTAAATCAAGCTCTTCATTAAAGTTAACAAGCCAGCGCTTTAAGCTAGTCATTTTATCCTCAGGAAGGTAGTGCGCTTCAATTTGGTATATCGAGTCATCACTTTCAGCTGTTAGTTTTGGAGTAATAAGTTGTCGATATTTGCCTTCATAAATAAATCTTCTACTCGACATATAAGTCAAAGCAACAAGTAAATCTCGGTCTGGGGCGATATTAAAATAGTAAGGGACTCTTAATCGATACGAAGATTCAGTTTGTCCAGTTTCTGTATATGTACTGTAGTCTGGCGTTAAAAAGCCAGACCCTCGCCCTTCAAGCACCCAGCTATACTTAGGTAAATAAAAAATTGGCACTCCATAGAATACAACAGTTGCGTTATCAGCAACGCCTCTATTTTTTTCTAAATTGAGCTCTATTTGGTCTGCATCAATTAGCCAGTCATTTTTGTTAACAGGACAAAGGCTGTATGTTGAGTTGGTAAGTAAGACAGAAGTGGGAGTCTTAGAGATAATTTCAGTATATCCATTGGCACCTCCTGGGCCGAACCCAAAGTCTTGGTAATTAGCGTTAGTTGCGGTTGCTATAAGTGTATCACCATCTCTATTCGCTGACAATGAATCGCTAGTAATTAAGTAGGTTTGATCTTGAAACCTAACATTGCCGGTCGCTACAGTAGAGTTATCGGCTGAATTAACTAGTACATCATCAGCAGCAAGAACAAGGGATGTAGATTTAACTTTAACATCGCCGGTAAGGTGGTATGTTTCATTTAATATTTCACTTTGATCAGCTTCAATATCGAGACTATCTGAGTCTTTTGAAAATTCTTCAATTGGAAAAAGCGTTTGATACTCAGGGCAGTTAGTGCAAGTGGGTTGATATGGACTGCAAGCGAGTTTAACCCCCTCTGCGTGAATTGAAAAAGCACTTAACAGTAAAACGAAAAAAATCAAGTGTTTTTTCATGTATTTAATTATATAAACAAAAGATGATATTTTATCATTATAACTGAGCAAGAATCTAGACACATTTAGAAACGTTCGATAGATTAAATATGACTCTAATATTTTTTTTATTGGGTAAAATAATGCATGATTTAAAATGAAAAAGCGTATTTATTTTTTTTATGATTAAAAACTAATACTTAGTTTGATCTTATTAGATGTGCAAAGTGCTTGTTTTTTTGTACTTTGGCCATATCTTAACTTTAACCTATATAAATTTAAGGAATCTACGTGAGTCAAAAACAAAATGGAGCCGAAATGGCTTGGAATGACAATAATAATCAAACACCTCCTGAGCTTGATGAAGTTATTAAAGATTTTAAAAATAAATTTAATTCTACATTTGGTGGGAGCTCTTCAGGAAAATCTGGGGCAAGTAAAGCAGCTAAAGGCAGTTTCAAATACATATTAATACTCGCAGTCATAGTTTGGCTTTTGACGGGTATTTATATCGTAGACCCTGCAGAAAGAGGTGTTGTTCTTCGCTTTGGTGCTTTCCAAACATCAACAACTCAAGGCCCTCACTGGCACATTCCTTATCCTATTGAGTCAGTTTATAAAGTAAATGTTGAACAGGTTCGTGCAACAGAAATTGGCTTTAGAAATACTCAAAACTCTTATAGTGGAGGCGTAAGCTCTGAGTCATTAATGCTTACTAAGGATGAGAATATGGTTGATGTTAATTTGGCTGTTCAATATAAAATTGTTGACGCTAAAGCATACTTATTTAATGTCTATCAGCCTGAATTAACTCTTAGTCATGTAGTACAGAGTGTTATTAGACAGGTGGTTGGCGATAATACTATGGACCACGTTTTAACAACGGGTCGTGATCAAGTTGCACAAGAAGTTAAAACTGCCTCTCAAGCTCTCCTTAATGATTACGGAGTTGGTTTGATGATCACAGCAGTTACAATGCAAGACGCACAACCGCCAATTCAAGTCAAAGCATCATTTGATGACGTTGTTAAAGCTCGAGAAGACGAGCAAAGATATATAAACGAAGCCAGAGCTTATGCCAATGATATTGTTCCAAAGGCTCGCGGTGCAAGTCAAAGAATTATGGCAGAGGCTGAGGCTTATAAATCACAAGTAGTTTCTAAATCAGAGGGTGAGGCTTACCGCTTTACTCAAATTCTAACTGAGTATTTAAAAGCACCAGAGGTAACTAAAGAGCGACTCTATCGTGAAACGCTTGAGGATGTCTTAAGCTCAACTAATAAGGTTATCGTAGACTCAAGTTCTAATTCTCTTATGTATTTACCTATTGATCAGCTAATTAACTCTAATAGAACCTCAAAGACCTCTTCAACTGTAAATACTTTCCAGCAAACGCCATCAGGACAAGATGATCAAAGTGTGTTACGCTCTAGGGAGAACAGATAATGAATAAAATTATTATTATTTTAGCTGTATTGGTTGCAATTTTATTAAGCTCAAGTTTGTATACTGTTAATGAAACGCAAGTAGCTATTAAGTTGAGATTGGGCGAAATCGTTGCTGTAGAAAATGAACCAGGACTAAAATTTAAAACTCCTTTTGTAAATAACGTAGTTACATTTGATAAGCGCATCCAGACTTTAGATTCTGCTGCAGAATCATTTCTAACTGTTGAAAAGAAGAATGTTGTTGTGGACTCTTATGTGAAATGGCGTATTGTTGATACTCAGAAGTTTTATATATCAACGGGAGGTGCTATGTCATCTGCCAACCTAAGGCTTGCTCAAAACAATCAGGATGCTCTTAGGAGTGAGTTTTCTAAGCGAACTATTATTGAGGTAGTTTCTGATGAACGTGAGGCTATTATGGCTAGCGTTAAAGGAAAGCTTAAATCAATTGCCGAAGATGAGTATGGTATCGAAGTTATAGATGTCCGTATTAAGCGAATTGAACTTTCACAAGAGGTTAGAAATTCCGTATATAGTCGTATGGAGACAGAAAGAAAAGGTCTTGCTAATAAGTACCGCTCAGAAGGTGCAGAGGAAGCTGAAAAGATACAAGCTTTTGCTGATAAAGAGCGAACAATTATTTTGGCAAATGCGTATAGAGACTCTGAAAAGGTTCGAGGAAACGGAGATGCAATCTCAGCTAGTAATTATGCTGAGGCTTACAACCAAGATGTTGATTTTTATTCTTTTTATCGTTCTCTTGAGTCCTATAAAAAGTCCTTTAATCAGCAAGGTGATGTCTTAATACTTAATCCAGATTCAGAATTTTTCCGTCACTTTAACCCTTCGGAATAATTATAGGTAATGAGTAATTGGCAATTACCTGAGGGCATTGATGAGCTCACCGGTGATCAAGCAGTGGCTTTCGAGACCAGTAGAAGGGGTTTATTAGATTTGTATCAAGGGCGGGGCTATGAATTCGTTGTGCCGCCAATGATTGAATACGCCGAAACATTGATTTTAAATTCAAAATCAATCGACCAAAAGACCTTTAAGTTTCTTGATTCAATGAGTGGTCGAATGCTTGGAGTTCATTCCGATATAACCCCTCAAATTGCAAGAATTGATTCTAAGCGCTCTATAGCTGATAAAGGCAATAGATACTGCTATATTAATGCCATCTTACAAACAAAAGCTGATGATTTTTATGCTTCTCGCTCACCTATTCAGGCAGGCGCTGAACTTTATGGATATCAAGGTATAGAGGGTGACATTGAAGTTATAGAACTTATGGCTGCCTCTCTTTCCTTGATTGGTATCGAAGACATAACTCTTAGTTTCGGTAATACAGCAATATTTAACGCTCTTTGTGAATCTGCAGAACTTAATAATCAAGATATAGCATCTTTAAGAGATATCTTTAGGCGTAAATCAATTCCTGATTTAGCTGATTTTTTTGATAGAAAGGAAATTAACCATTCAGATAAGTTTCATTCTTTGATTTCTCTTGATGGTGATGAAAGAATCCTTGATAAAGCGGCAAAGATTTATAAAGAATTTCCAACAATTATAGATGCAATAAAAGACCTAAAAAAATTACACAGCTTTTTTAAGGATAGTAATCTTAGTTTAATGTTTGATCTGGGTGAAGTTAAGGCCTATGAATATCATAATGGTCTTGTGTTTGCAGCTTATCATTTAAACTTCTCAAAGGCATTAGCACAGGGTGGAAGATACAATAGCCTAAGTGAATCATTTGGCTCATCACGAGATGCTACAGGCTTTTCTTTTGATCTAAAGTTTTTAATTCAACAACAACTAAATTTTTAAATCAATACTCAGGCACTAAGATGGGAAAAAATGTAGTAATTATAGGTACCCAATGGGGCGATGAAGGAAAAGGAAAAATAGTTGATTTAATTACAGATAAAGTAAGTTCAGTAGTTCGTTTTCAAGGTGGACATAATGCAGGCCATACATTGGTTATAGATGGCAAAAAAACAGTACTACACTTAATTCCTTCAGGCATTCTTAGAGGTAACGTCCAGTGCTTAATAGGACACGGAGTTGTCTTATCTATGACTGCCCTACTAAAAGAGATGGAGGAGTTAGAGAGTTCAGGTGTTGACGTTAAATCTCGATTAAAAATAAGCCCCGGCTGCCCATTAATTCTGCCTTATCACATTGAGCTTGATAGAGCACGTGAAGTGCAAAGAGGTAAAGCCGCAATCGGAACCACTGGAAACGGAATTGGACCTGCTTATGAGGACAAAGTTGCTCGTAGAGGTCTTCGAGTAGGAGATTTACTAGATGAAAAGTTGTTTGCTGAAAAACTTAAAGAGGTAGTGGATTATCATAATTTCAGTTTAAAAAATTATTACAATCAGCCTACCGTTGACTATCAAAAAACTCTTGATGAAGCCTTAAGTCAAGCAAAAATAGTTAGACCAATGATTGTTGATGTTGCTGAGGAGTTACATCAACAAATGTCACGTGATGAAAATATCCTGTTTGAAGGCGCACAAGGAGCATTACTTGATATCGATCAGGGGACCTACCCCTTTGTTACTTCTTCAAATACAACTTCTGGTGGCGCAGTAACGGGCTCAGGAATCGGCGTGAGAGATATTGATTATGTTTTGGGGATTGTTAAGGCTTACACCACAAGAGTAGGTGGAGGACCATTTCCTACGGAGCTAGACTATGACGTTACTTCCGATGAAGGAGATCCTGTTGGCAGAGAGCTTTGCTCAAGAGGGTATGAATTTGGTGCGACCACTGGTCGACAAAGGCGCTGCGGATGGTTGGATTTAGTAATTTTAAATCGCTCTTTTAAGTTGAACGCTGTCAGCGGAATTTGCCTTACAAAGTTGGACGTCTTAGATGATTTGGATTTGATAAAGATATGCGTAGCCTATGAGGTTGATGGGCAAAGAACTACAACTCCGCCATTTTCTGCTGAGGGTTATTCTACTGCTAAGCCAGTTTATATTGAAATGCCTGGATGGAAATGTTCTACTATTGGTACACATTCATTTGATATGTTGCCTTCTGAGGCGCAAAGCTATATTAGAAAAATTGAAGAATTAAGCCAACTCCCAGTTGACATTTTGTCTACAGGTCCAGACCGAAAAGAGACCTTGATTCTAAACAATCCTTTTGATTAAGTGTCAACATTGCTAAGCTTACTTTATACTTAGCACATTATGTCTGACCCTCACTATGACCGTGAAGCAGAAAAATATGAGAGCCCGATTCCATCTCGCGAACATATTTTAAGTTTTATTCAACAAAAATCTAGAACAAAAAAACAACTTTTTGATTTACTGTCACTGATTGACGAGCAAAAAAAAGGCTTTGAAAGACGATTAAGAGCGATGGTCAGAGATAAGCAGCTTAGTTGCAATAAAAATGGCCTTTATAGGCCATATTCGAATCGAGGACTTCTTACTGGAACGGTGATTGCTAACCCAAAAGGCTTTGGGTTTGTTTCTCTTGATAAGGGCGGTAAAGATTTAAGACTATCTTCTCAGCAGATGAAGCTAGTTTTTCATGGTGACAAGATTAAGGTTCGCCTCCTTAGTCGAAATTTAGATGCAGAAGTAGTAGAAGTATTAGAATCCGTTAAGACTCTTGTTGGTAGACTCCATATAGACAAAGGCCACTGTTACGTTGTGGTGGATGATAAAAGAATTAAACACAACATTCAAATTACAGAGCTACTAGATGGCTGTGAGGATAACCAAGTAGTGATTGTTGAGATTTTATCTTCACCAACCCTAGAGTCTGATGCAACAGGAAAGGTTACTTCTATTATTGGAAATTATCTTGACGAAGGGGTTGAGGTTGACTCGGCAATTTATCGTCACCAAATACCATCTATTTTTACTGAGGAAGCGCTTGCTGAATCAGCAAAATTACCAACCAAGGTTCTTGCAACAGACAAAAAGGATAGAGTTGATATTACAAACCTTGAATTAGTGACTATCGATGGCGATGACTCAAGAGACTTTGATGACGCTGTATATGCCAAGCCATCAAATAATGGCTGGAAGCTCATTGTAGCTATCGCTGATGTATCTCATTATGTAAGTGAAGGCTCTAGCCTAGATGCTGAATCATTTGAGCGTGGTAACTCGGTTTACTTTCCACACCGCGTTGTGCCGATGCTGCCTGAGGCAATATCGAATGGCTTGTGTTCATTAAATCCTAAAGTTGAAAGGCTATGTATGGCCTGTGAGATGAGTATTGACTCACTAGGTGAGCTCTTAGACTATAAGTTTTATCCAGCTGTTATGTTGTCACATGCACGATTAACTTATACTCAGGTTAACGATATGCTGGAGAGTAAAAAAAACCCTTTAAGGAAAAAGTTTAGTAATGTAGTTGCAAATATTGATTTTTTGTATGGTTTATACAAAACCCTTAGAATTTCTCGTCAAAAACGAGGAGTAATGGATTTTGATAGAATTGAAAGTCTGATCCTCTTTGATGGCAAAGGAAAGATTGAAAATATAGTTGCTAGGAAAAGAAATGATGCACACAAACTGATAGAAGAGTGCATGTTGATGGCAAACCAAGCGACTGCTAAGTTTTTACAGAAAAATAACGAAGATTTTCTTTACAGAAATCATCCCAAACCTACATCTGAAAAGGTTGAGGTTACTAGGCAATTTTTATCAGCTGTCGGACTATCGTTAGAGGGCGGTATTGAGCCAGAGTCGAAAGATTTTGCAAAAGTTTTAAGAAATGCTAAGGGTAGGGATGATGAAAATATAATAAAAACTGTGGTCCTTCGTACAATGAAGCAAGCGACTTATACGCCAATAAATGATGGACACTTTGGTTTGGCCTTTGAAGACTATACCCACTTTACTTCGCCAATTCGTCGATATCCAGACCTTCTAGTGCACCGCGCTATAAAGAGGGTTCTGAAGGGCAAGTCAAGACTACCATCAAAGAAAATGATTGAATTTGGCGCTCACCTTTCAATGACTGAAAGAAGGGCCGATGACGCATCTCGCGATGTAGAGCAATGGCTTAAATGTGAATATATGAGAGAAAAGGTTGGTGAAAACTTTAATGGCGTTATTTCAGGAGTGGCAGGTTTTGGTCTATTTGTTGAGCTATCTGAAGTCTTTGTGGAGGGTATGATTTCTATTCGTGATTTAAAGGATGATTACTTTATTTTTGATGACGTTCATCATCAGCTAAAAGGACAGAACAGTGGAAAAATCTATCGCTTAGGTGATATGATTAAAGTCAAGGTTGCTTCAGTGAATCTAGATGACAGAAAAATTGATTTCATTCCTTCTGTCCCGTCACAAAAAAAGCCACGTAAAAAACGCAACTAGTAGCAATAGATTACTCAGTTATTGCTCCACGAGATGCAGACTGAGCAAGTTTTGCATACTTTGCTAATACCCCTTTGGTATAACGCGGAGAAGGCTTCTTCCAGTTTGATAATCTTTGGTTAATGACTGATTTATCAACTTGAAGTTCTAGGCGATTGTTTTCAGCATCAATCAAAATCTGATCTCCATCTTCAACAATTGCAAGAGCACCACCACTAAACGCTTCAGGCGTTATATGGCCAACTACAAATCCATGAGTTCCCCCAGAAAACCTTCCATCGGTAATTAGTGCAACTTTACCACCTAAGCCTTTACCCATAACTGCAGAAGTAGGTGCTAGCATTTCCCTCATTCCAGGACCACCCTTGGGTCCTTCATAACGAATTACAATTACGTCACCCTCAACTATTTGATCATTCAAAATAGCCTGAAGCGCATCCTCTTCGCATGCGAATGTTTTTGCACTGCCATTGAAGGTAAGCCCTTCTTTACCAGTTATTTTTGCTACAGAACCTTCAGGGGCAAGGTTTCCTCTTAATATTCTTAAATGAGAGTCTTTTTTGATAGGTGAATCAAGAGGCATTATAATTTTTTGCTCATCCGCATACGGCTTAACATCTTTTAAATTCTCAGCTAAAGTCTTTCCTGTTACTGTGATGCAATCGCCATGAAGCATTCCAGCATCCAAAAGCATCCTCATTAATGGCAATGTACCACCAATTTCAACGAGCTCGCTCATCATGTATTTACCAGAAGGTTTTAAATCTGCAAGAACAGGTACTTTGGAGCCTATTCTAGTAAAGTCATCTATTGTTAAATCGACATTAATTGCATCAGCCATTGCTATTAAGTGTAATACTGCGTTAGTAGACCCTCCAAGTGTAATAATCACAGTTATGGCATTCTCAAACGCCTTTTTAGTCATAATATCACTAGGTTTAATGTCCTTATTTAGCAAGTTAAGTACTGCTTCACCCGCACGAAAGCAGTCACTATTTTTGTCATCAGATATAGCATCCTGTGATGAAGAGTTAGGAAGGCTCATACCTAGAGCTTCAATAGCTGAAGCCATCGTATTTGCCGTGTACATACCACCACAAGAGCCTGGACCAGGGATGGCAGTTGACTCAATTTGCTCTAGTTCAATATCACTGATATCATTATTAGCACGTTTACCAACAGCTTCAAAGACGCTGACAATGTCAGTGTGGTTCTGACCAGGCTGTATGGTTCCTCCATAAACAAAGACAGAGGGGCGGTTAAGTCTTGCTAATCCCATAACGCATCCTGGCATATTTTTATCACAGCCACCAATAGCAACCACTCCATCAAACCCTTGGCAACCAGCAACAGTTTCGATAGAGTCAGCAATAACCTCTCTAGAAACTAAAGAATACTTCATTCCTTCAGAGCCCATTGAAATACCATCTGAAACAGTTATTGTGTTGAATATCACAGCTTTTCCACCAGCACCGTTGACTCCGTTCTCCGCCTCATCAGCCAAATCATTAATATGCATATTACAAGGTGTTACCATTGACCAGGTTGAGGCAATACCAACTTGAGATTTATTGAAATCTTCTTTTTTAAATCCTACAGGATAAAGCATCGCTCTTGATGCGGCACGTTGATAACCATCGACAACAACTGAGGAAAATTTTCTAGTATTTGACATCTCTTTTAAATCATCAAAAAATTACAAATTTTAGACTAAAATAGTGCGGTTCTATTGTCAATTTAAGGCTAGAGATTGAGTAAAGTCAAACAATTAATTGAATTAATGCAGCCATTTGTTGATGAAGGTAAGTTGTTAAGTAGGAGTTATGAACAACTAAGTGAAGCGGTCAATGAGTTTGTATTTATAGAGGATGCTGGCCAAATTATCGCATGTGCGGGTTTAAGGGTATACAAATCTGAAAATATGGGTGAAATATATGCTTTAACTGTTAACAAGAGTTTTCATAATACTGGCACTTCCTTAAAATTGATGAATAAATTAATACAAAAAGCATCTGATCTGGATCTAGATAGTATTTTTGCTCTCTCGAAATATGGTGGTAGATTCTTTTTTCGACATGATTTTACTGAGGTTGATGTAAGTTCTCTTCCTTTATTAAGGCAAAAGAGTTATGATTATCAAAGAAATTCAATTATTTACTTAAGGGTTCTGTAAGTATTTCTTTGAATGACTAATCACTTTTTATTTACCCACTAAAGATTAATGAAGCTTAAAGACAGAATTCGCGGTTATCTTCCAGTTGTGGTAGACGTTGAAACCGCTGGTTTTAATGAAAATAGTGACGCATTATTGGAAATCTGTGCCATTATTATTGGTCTTAATGATAATGAATCTTTTGTTCCAAAGACCACACTTCATTTTCATATTACACCTTTTAAGGGTGCCAATATAGAACCATCAGCATTAAAGTTTAATGGTATTGATGTTGATAACCCATTCCGTCTCGCTGTTAGCGAAAAAGAGGCACTTAATGAGATTTTTTCCTGTATTAATAAATGCTTATTAGAGGAACAATGTACTCGGTCAATCCTTGTAGGACATAACGCATTTTTTGACCTTGGATTTGTTAAAGCCGCAACAAATAGAGTTAATCTTAAGAGTCCATTTCATCAGTTCTCTACGATCGATACTGTTAGTTTATCTGCTCTTTACTGTGGCGAAACTGTTCTAGCTAAAGCAGTAACAAAGGCCGGAATTGAATGGGATAACAATGAGGCTCACTCTGCTCTTTATGATACTGAGAAGACTGCTGAACTTTTTTGTCATATCTTTAATTCACAGAGATTTTCCTGAAATCATTCAAGATTATTGGTAAAGATTATAAAATTAAGTTTCTGTTTCTATTCGTCTTAGAAATTTATAATCCATTGCCCATTTAATAAAGTCGTTTGTATTTATTTTATTGCTTCTAAATCTCTCTCTCAGAAGATGGTTTTCTACTCTTTGAAAAAATATTAAGCTTAAATGTTTACCCTTAAGAATTCCAATGTCATTTAATTTTATTTTAAATAATTTGGGCTCTACAAGATCAGCAAGAGTAGGACTAATTCCAAGGAGAATTAAAAGGCTTTCGTTATAACTTAGATGTTTTGTCTTTATTAAAAAATCATGCCATTCTTGCCTGGTAGTCAATTGTCTTTCTGAAGCCTCATGACTTTCATAATCAAGTATATAGTCAGAAAGAAGTATCTCAAGTGTAGCAATATCACATTTAATATCTACTTTTCCAAATTTGTGAACTTTATTCTTGCTTCCAAAAAGCAATGCATCTCGGAGACGACTAACTTCAGTCCTTATATTTTCTGCAGTCCTTTGACTAAATAGTTTGTAGTGAGCTTCAATCATTATTTATTAATTATCCGTGTTTATTTGCTTGCTCTAGTGTCCAATTTCTAATCTTTTCTGTTATTTCAGAAGACGTCATAGTTGAGCTTGAAATGGCCTCTCCAATAATAATCGTTATAACACCAGGCTTTTTAATAAAACTTCCCTTAGGCCAAATTTTTCCAGCATTATGGTATACAGGGATTATGTTATGGCCAGATTTTTTTGCAATAGCAGCGCCGCCATTTTGATACTCACCTAATTGATTATAGGGTTGGCGAGTACCCTCAGGAAAAACAACAACTGAAATACCGTTACTTAATCTATCAGCACCTTGTTTAATTACTTTTTTAATAGCATTTAACTTTTCACCACGATTTATTACAATCGGCTTAAGGAGGGCAAGACTCCAGCCAAATATTGGTAGCCATAACAGTTCCTGTTTTAGAACCCATGTGTGAGCAGGAAATATAGTTTGAAAGGCTAATGTTTCCCATGTCGACTGGTGATTTGAAATAATGACGCAGGGAGAACTATTAATGTTTTTTTTGCCCTTAATATTTGTTGTAATATTTAGGGTGACTTTTAACCACCATATGCAAAAAATAGCCCACTGCGAAAGAAATTTTTGACGATACGGATATGGTGAAATGACAAGAAATAAGCCACATACAGTTATAACAATAATGCTTATTATTGAGCCAACAAAGTACAATAAAGATCTTAAAAACAGCATAGGTTATAGTAGGGTTAACGTTATAATTTAAATGTTATTCTAATTAAAATTTTACTAACATTACCAACAATAGGTTCATATATTTCATGAGAGTAAATATACTATTAAAATTTTTAAATCTTGGAAAGGCTTTATGGATATTGTAATAGCAGTCTTGTCTTTATTGATTGGTGTCTTTATTAGCTATTATATTCTTAATAAAAAGCTGTTATCTTTGAGTGAAAAAAATATTCAACTTAAAACCACACTTGAAGAAAAAGAAAAAAATTATGCTGAAAAATTGGAATTTGTGGATCAACTTAAAACACAAGTAAATAGTGATTTCAAGACTTTAGCGTCTGATATTTTAAAGAATGATCGTGACAAACTGAAAGTTGATAACTCTGACCTTTTAACACCTCTTCAGACTCAACTTAAAAGCTTTAGAGAAAGAATTGAAACCATCACTAAAGAGCAAATCGAGGAAAGAACCTCACTAAAAGAACAAATTAAATCTTTACATGAGGCAAACATCGATACCCAACAGTCAGCTCAAAATCTTACAAAAGCTCTTACTCACGACAATAAATTACAGGGTGACTGGGGTGAAGAAATTTTAAGCTCTCTTTTGTTAAGCTATGGGTTTAAAGAGGGGGTTGAGTTTGACTTACAGAAGCAATATAAGAATGAGGCCGGTGAAAAATTCAAACCTGACGTCATACTTCACTTGCCGGAGGGAAAAGACGTTGTTATCGATTCAAAAGTATCTCTTAAAGATTATGTTGATTATATGGCTGATCAATCCAACGAGGAGGCTTTAAAAAAACATATTACTTCAATAGAAACACAAATTAAAAATATAAGCATAAAAGAGTATGAAAACCTTGAAGGTGTAAGGAGCCTTGATTTTATTTTTGTTTTTATTCCAATCGAGGGGGCTCTTTTATTAGCTCTTCAGCAAAAGCACAGTTTGTTTGATGATGCCTTAAAGAAAAATATTATGCTTGTATCACCTTCAATGCTTAGTATGAGTTTAAAGACAGTCAACTTTATGTGGCAAACTGATAAACAAAATAAAAACGCTGATGAAATTGCTAGGCAGGCAGGAAAGATGTATGACAAACTAGCGGGGTTTTTCAATGACTTAGATAAGATTGAGAGTCAATTAGATAAAACCAAGGAAGGTTTTTCCGATGCTCGCAAAAAGCTTCAAACTGGCCCAGGTAATTTAATTGGTCGTGCTGGGAAGTTAAAAGCACTTGGAGTTAAATCAAATAAAGAAATTGGTGAATGAAACTTCCTGTCAATTACAAAGTTCAAGAGGGTGAGCTAGAGGGTAAGGTTGTTTTAGTCACTGGGGCTAATAGAGGGTTTGGTTTGGCAATAACAATGGATCTTGCAAAGGCAGGAGCGACTGTTATTATGCTTGGAAGAGATTTGGGCTCACTTGAGTATGCCTATGATGCAGTAGTTGATGCTGGCTACAAAGAGCCTATACTTTACCCACTAGACCTTGAGGGTGCTACACCTGAGAATTATCAAGAACTGCAAGATAATATTCTTGATAAATTTAAAAAGTTGGATGGGCTTATACATAATGCCGCAATTCTTGGAACACAAATGCCTATTGATCAATACGATATCAAGCTCTGGTATTCAACTTTACAGATTAACTTAAGCGCTCCATTTATGTTGACGCAATTTCTTATACCTGCTTTAATGAAGTCAGATGACGCTAGAATTCTTTTCTTATCCTCTACAGTTGGAAGAAAAGCAAGAGCTTACTGGGGTGCTTATAGTGTTAGTAAATTTGGAATAGAAGGTTTTGCAAAAACGCTTTCTGAGGAACTAGAAAAAACTCAAATTACTGTAAACACAATCAACCCTGGAAAAATAAGAACAGAAATGAGGAGAACAGCATACCCTGCTGAAGATGCTTCTTCAGTTCCAAAGCCAGAAGAGAAAAGCTCTGTGATTGTCTACCTTTTATCAAATAAAGGTTCTAAGATTAATGGTGAGCAATTAACAATTGTTGAATAGATTTTTTAACGTTGTAAATCTTCAGTTAGGTGAGGGTGTATTTTCTTTAAAAGTGCTTTATATACGTCTGCATTCCCTGCAACGACGTTACCAGTCTCCATATATTGATCTCTACCTGAGAAATCTCCTATAAAGCCACCTGCCTCTTTTATTAGTAAGGAGCCAGCAGCTATATCCCATGAATTAAGACCTATCTCCCAAAATCCATCTAATCGGCCAGCAGCTAGATAAGCTAAATCAAGTGCAGCAGAGCCTGCTCTTCGAATTCCAGATACATGTGGATGTATTGCTTTAAAGGTTTCAAGGTAGCAGTCTAAGTGTTGAGGATGTTTAAATGGAAAGCCAGTCCCAATTAAGGTGTCTTGGAGTCCGTTTGACATAGTAACTCTGATTCTTTCATTATTTAGATAGGCGCCATCTCCCTTTGAGGCGGTGAAGAGTTCTTCCTTAAAAGGGTCATAGATTACTGCATGAGCCATGACTTGCTTTTCAAGTAAGGCAATCGAAACAGCGTATTGAGGGAATCCATGTAGATAGTTTGTTGTTCCGTCTAGAGGGTCAATAATCCATTGAAAATCACTGTCACCCAATATTTCACCACTCTCTTCAGCTAAAATTGAATGTTTTGGGAAGGTTTTTTTAATCTCGTTTATAATGGCTTTTTCAGCCGTTTTATCAACCTCAGAAACAAAGTCATTGATAGACTTATTTTCAATGGTCAATAAATCGACCTGGTTGTGATACCTTAGGATAACATCACCAGCTGCACGAGCAGCTCGGACTGCAATATTAACGGTAGGATGCATGATTGATGAGTCAAATAATTAAAGAAACGAATTATACCTTGACGAATTTTGATAAAGTGAGGATTGTCATGGTGAATACGACTGAGCCAGGTAATATTGGCGCAGCTGCAAGAGCAATGAAAAATATGTCTCTTAAGCAGTTGTTTTTGGTCAACCCTAGTAATTACCCTTCTGCGGTAGCAACCGCAAGAGCAAGCGGCGCTGATGACGTCTTATCAAGTGCAGTAATATGCCATTCACTAGAAGAGGCATTGGTAGGCACTCATTTGGTTATTGGTGCAAGTGCTCGTCAACGCAATATTAAATGGAAGCAACTAGATGTGATCGATACTTGCAGTGAAATACAAGCATCAATTAGAAAAGCTAACCAAGAGGTTGCAGTTGTTTTTGGCACTGAAAATTCAGGATTAACCAATGAGGAACTCGATTTATGCTCTATTCTAATGACAATCCCTGGAAATCCAGAGTACTTTTCACTAAATGTTGCATCTGCTATCCAGGTCTTTGCTTACCAAAACTATGTCAGTAATGTTGAAGGCGGCTTTGATAACTCTGGAGGTGAACTTGCTAACTTTGACGACTTAGATAGTTTTTATAAGCACCTTGAGCAGACACTTAAACATATCGATTATTTTGATAAGAAAAAACCAAAAAGTCTGTTAATGAGACGACTTCGTAGGTTGTTTGGAAGAAGCCATCCTGAAAAGGAAGAAATCGCAATTTTAAGAGGGATTCTTAATAAAATTAATCCCTATAAAAATTAGATTTTCTATAGACGAAAAAAAAGCCCGAAATTCGGGCTTTTAAAATTAAGACTCTTATCCAAGCATCAACTTGTTCATTCGTTTAACAAACTCTGCAGGCTCTTTTATTTGACCACCTTCGCTAAGAACAGCTTGATCAAATAAAACCTTCACAAGGTCTTTATCAACTTTAGTCTTAAGCTTCTTTACAAGTGGATGTTCAGGATTAATCTCAAGAATAGGTTTGGTATCAGGAACATCTTGACCAAGTGACTTCATAATACGCTCCATATTCCCACCCATCTCATTTTCATCTGCAACGAGGCATGAAGGAGATTCACTTAAGCGACTCGAAACTTTCACTTCTTTAACTTGGTTTTCAAGGATTTTTTGAACCTTAGTTATAACTTTTTCATAGTCCTTGACTGTTTTTTCTTTCTTTTTCTTGTCTTCTTTTGAATCAAGGTCCTCTAAATCACCTTTCGCAATAGATTTCAGTGACATTTCTTCAAACTCACCAAAGTTAGCCACTAACCATTCATCGACTCTATCAGAAAGTAAAAGTACTTCAATGTTCTTCTCTTTAAAGATTTCTAAATGAGGTGATCCTTTTGCAGCTGCATAATTATCTGCAGTGACGTAGTATATATTTTTTTGGTCCTTATTCATTCGACCAACATAATCTTTCAGTGAAACTGTCTGTTCTTCAGTGTCATTTGATGTTGATGCAAAACGTAAAAGGTTTGAAATTTTGTCTTTATTTGCAAAATCTTCAACCACTCCTTCTTTGATCACCATACCAAACTCTTTCCAAAATACTGAATAATCCTCAGGTTTGTTTTTAGACATTTTGTCTAGTAAAGATAAAATTCGTTTTACTGAGGCTTTTTTGATAGTATCAACAACTTTGCTGCCTTGTAGTATTTCTCTTGAAACGTTGAGTGACAAGTCAGCAGTATCAATCACACCCTTTACAAATCGAAGATACTGTGGAAGTAATTCTTCATTACCCTCCATAATAAAGACTCTTTTAGCATAAAGCTTTACGCCACCTTTTCTTTTAGGTTCCCACATATCAAAAGGCGCTTTTTTAGGTATAAAAAGCAACGATGAGTACTCAAGTTTTCCTTCAACTCTATTATGAATTTGAGTTAATGGTCCTTCAAAGTCATAGGTTAATGATTTATAGAATTCGTCGTAGTCGCTTTGAGACAACTCTTTTTTGTCTTGCATCCAAAAAGCAGTCGCTTTATTGATTGTTTCATATTCAATTACATCTTTATCTTCTTCTGATGATTTCAGCATCATAATTGGTATGGTAATGTGATCTGAATATTTTGAAACGATGCCGCGGATTCGATAGTCATTTACGAATTCATTTTCAGCTTTCTTAACGTTGAGAATTACTGTCGTACCGTAATCGTCTAATTCAACTGTTTCAATTGAGTATTCACCTTTTCCTTTTGATACCCATTTTGTGCCGTTAGCTTTATCATCACCAGCCTTTCTACTCAAAAGAGTGACCGTATTAGAAACGATGAAAGCAGAATAAAAACCTACACCAAATTGACCGATAAGGTTTGAATCTTGTGTTTGACTCTTGTCTAGACTTTCAAGGTATTTGCGAGTACCTGAGTTAGCTATAGTACCTATATTTTCCATAACCTCATCTTGAGTCATTCCAATGCCGTTATCTTTTATGGTAATAGTCCCTGCATCCTTATCAATATCAATATGAATACTAGGCTCTTGTTTTCCTTCAATAAGCGATTCATTAGATAAAGACTCAAATTTAAGCTTATCGATTGCATCTGAAGCATTTGAAACCAGCTCCCTTAGGAATATCTCCTTGTTGGAGTATAGGGAGTGAACCATTAAATGGAGTAGTTGCGATACTTCTGTCTGGAAGGCGTGTGTTTGTTTTTGACTCATCTAAAATCCTTAATCGTTTAACGTAAAATGTAAAGATATGGTCGATCATGAAAAAAACAAGTCTCAAAGCGAAATATTAGTTAAACAAATTGAAGAATTTGTGACTTATTTGAGCGTTGAAAAAAACTATGCCCAAAACACCATTGCATCGTATGAGAGAGATTTATTAAAGTTTCTATCTTTTTTAATTAATAGGAATATTGCTGATTGGTTGGAAATAGAGAGTGACACAGTTAATCTATTTGTAATGGGACTTAGGCATAGTGAGATGTCAGGTAAATCCATTAGGAGATATTTGTCTTCAATAAGAGGTTTTTTTAACTTTTTAATTGATAATGGAGTAATGGTTAAAAATCCTGCGCTATCGATTCAAACCCCTAAAATAGATCGAGTTTTACCTAAAACAATCGATTTTGATGACCTTAGAAATATGATGAACTTAAAGACAGGTCATTACTCAGAGTTGCGATCAGTACTAATGATTGAGCTATTATATTCAAGTGGCTTAAGGGTTTCTGAGCTTGTTGGAATTAATACTAAGGATTTAGATGTGAATGAAGGATTTGTAAGAGTAATGGGTAAGGGCGGAAAGGCCCGTTTCTCCCCAATTGGTAGTTCAGCAATAAATGTTCTTGAGACGTATCTTACTAAAAGACCAGAATCTGAATCTGATGCCTTATTTTTGAATCAAAAAGGTTTAAGAATTAGTCCTCGGTCTGTACAAAATATCGTCAAAAAAAGGGCGCTTGATGTAGGCGTCTCAATCAATGTTCACCCCCACATGTTAAGACATGCAGCAGCGACTCATTTTCTTCAGTCTAGTCATGATCTTAGAACTGTCCAAGAATTCTTGGGCCATAAAAGCATTAAAAGTACTCAAATTTATACTCATTTAGATTTTTTAGAACTCTCTAAAGTCTATGATGAATTTCACCCTAGAGCTAAAAAATGAAATTATCTGCGAAAATTCGACTGGCACTTAACCATCTAAGGACTGGCGTTATAGCTCACCCGACAGATACTATTTATGGCCTAGCTTGTTTGGCTAACAATCAAAGTGCGATTCAAACATTGGCAGATTTAAAGCAAAGAGATATCAACAAAGGCTTTATATTGCTAGCATCTGATATTGATTTTTTATTACCATACATTGATCCAAATCTAGATATTGAATTATTACAAAAGCTTACTAAGCCAGTTGATAAACCTACAACCTACCTTGTTCCAAAATCTGAAAATGTTTCCAGTCTTATTACTGGCGATCATGAACTTCTTGCAGTGCGAATTACTTCAGATCCACTGATTTCTTATTTCTGTGAAAATACGGGCTCTGCTCTGATTTCAACGAGCGCTAATACTCAAGGAAACGAAGTTGCCAGATCTATACTCGAGCTAAGAACGTATTTTGGTAATGAGCTTGATTTTGCATTACCTCCAAATAAGTATAATTCTGAGCCTTCAAGAATAATTAATTTATTAACAGGTATTCGCCAACGATGATAGAGCAAGTAAAAAGATATTTAATTGACCTTCAGCAAACTATTTGTTCTGAAATTGAGCTGCTTGACGGGGGTACTGTATTTGAGCAAGATCATTGGTCTAGAGATGATCAAAGAGGAAATGGTGTAACCTGCATTATTTCCAATGGCAATGTTTTTGAGAAGGGAGGTGTAAACTTTTCGATTATTCGTGGTGATAAAATGCCTAAATCTGCTAGTGCACTTAGACCTGAGCTCGAAGGAAGGAAATATACTGCTCTTGGCGTTTCTTTGGTTCTACATCCTGATAATCCATTTATACCGACTGCTCATGCAAATGTTCGATTTTTTGTCGCGGAAGAGCAAGGAAAAGAGCCAATATGGTGGTTTGGAGGTGGATTTGACTTAACGCCATATTATGGTTTTGATGAGGATGCAGTGCACTGGCACGAAACTGCTAAGAAGGCTTGTATACCTTTTGGGGAGGACGTTTATCCAAAATATAAAAAATGGTGCGATGACTATTTTTACTTAATTCATAGAAATGAACAGAGAGGTATTGGTGGCTTGTTTTTTGATGATCTTAATGGCGATTTTGAAGAGTGCTTTGACTATATGAAGAGCGTTGGAAGTCATTTTACTGAGGCATACATCCCAATTGCTAAAAAGAGAATGAATACCACTTTCAGTGAAAAAGAGAAAGATTTTCAGCTTTACCGCCGAGGTCGATATGTAGAATTTAACTTGATATATGATCGTGGAACCTTGTTCGGTCTCCAGAGTGGAGGAAGGACAGAGTCAATTCTAATGTCATTACCTCCAAAAGCTCAATGGTCTTATCAATATAAAATTGATCCAGGTAGTGAGGAAGAAAAACTAACAAGTTACTTTTTAAAGCCTAAAGATTGGGTTTTATAATCTCAACCTGAATTGAATAATTTTGTAGTGCAAATCTAAAAAAATAGGATATAATATTTCTCTGAAATAATCTTTGTTAGTTTCTTTAAGAGACAACAATACCGTTTGCAACGGCGCAGACTTTCTGACAATGCCTGTCAACTTTATTATTTATTTTATATATTTAGGAGTATAGCTATGTCTGCAAAAGATGTAATGAAAATAATCGAAGATCAGAATGTTAAGTTTATAGATTTTCGCTTCACTGATACGATAGGTAAAGAACAACATGTGAGTGTTCCTGCTCATACAGTTGATATAGAGAAGCTAGAAGATGGTCAAATGTTTGACGGCTCTTCAATCTCTGGCTGGAAAGATATTAATGACTCTGACATGGTGCTAGTTCCAGTCACGGAGACAGCAATCCTCGATCCTTTTACTGAAGAAGTTACACTCAATATACGTTGTAATATCGTTGATCCTTCTGATATGAAAGGTTATGTTAAGGATCCACGATCTATTGCAGCTCGTGCAGAGGCTTATCTAAAAGATTCCGGTATTGGTGATGCTGCTTACTTTGGTAATGAGCCAGAATTTTTTGTCTTTGATAGTGTCAAATGGGATGCAGGCTTTGGTTTGGGTAAGGCTTTTTATGAAATCAGTTCTGAAGAGGCTGCCTGGAGT
>Ga0208881_1000018_pt1 | contig 55450 bp, 53 predicted proteins | sample Knorr_S23_td_AAI_FD_185610 | JGI IMG/M metagenome (GOLD analysis project Ga0208881, IMG submission 185610) | Marine microbial communities from Southern Atlantic Ocean transect - Knorr_S23_td_AAIW_ad_876m_LV_B (SPAdes) (version 2) | ecosystem: Environmental > Aquatic > Marine > Oceanic | place... | reverse complement strand
GATCGATGGTCCCAAGTTTTCGTACATGCGTTGCGCTCTCAGCTCAACTCGCTGCCACAAAGCATTATCTCGGGTTAAGCTCATACGCAAACCGCTTGCACTGTAGTGCCTAATAAACCGCAACAAGTCCCTCTTGGTTAGCCCAAGATTCATTGAGGAATAGTAAAGCCCAGCGATGTCTTTGATTATCCAGCGCCTCGCCAGCTTCGTTTTTACAAGAGCACGATGAAGATCTATCAGGGATAACTTGATGATGCTTATTTGATCCTTATGTAGAAGAAAATGGCAAAGGTAATAATCACGATGGCAAACTCCGTTGCGGTGTAAAGTTTTACTAATCCGGGCAATCTCCTTGATTAGTTGCCTGCGTAACCGGGGATCCGGAGGATCTTGTTTCCAGCTTTTACAAAAGTCTTCGAGGCTAACCGTGTTGCAAAGTTCTTCGGTGATGATAAACGATTCCCGACATGCGGGATTTATTCCTCGCGACCCATATGCCACGGGATTCAGTGTAGCTATATCGAGCTCCTGCAATCGATGGATTGCTCTCCATTCATTTCCAGCACCAACTATTGGCAACCGGAACTGCAGGATGTTTTTAAGAATTTCTGCCCAGCCAACACCGGTGTGCAATTTTGCGAAATAACTCTTGCCGTTAAGGAAAAACTGAAAAGTCTTGCGACTATTAAACTGACGATGAATATTGCCTTCCATAGCTCGCAAAGTCTTGAAAGGATCCGCTCCATCAAAACTCTGCGCAAACTCTTCATTCAGATAGAACATAACGTTACATCAATCAGTCTTTTTTGTGAGCTTTTCGATTAAATCTGTAACTGTTTCGGGCAGAGTATAAAGATCCATTTCCTTTCCATACTTCAATCCATTATCAGCCCATGGAGTTGTACCAAGGTTTTGCATCATATGCAGTAATCGATCATTAAGCTCTTTCTGTCTGAAAGGCTCACTGCATACTTCCCCTGACTGCGCCTTTTCAATGTGATAAGAATATCCGCAGCTGGCTGTAGTGAGCACTGGCAAGCCAGCGATAGTTGCTTCGAGCAATACATAACCCGCGCTCTCCAAATAAGCCGGATGCAGAAGTATATCGGCTCCTGCTAAGAATCTTGGGACATCGTCTCTGCCCGTGAGAATAACAACCTGATTATCTATTCCCAGATTTTTCGCCTGTTTTTTAAACCTAGCAGATTTATCCTGGCCTATCAGCATGAATTTGGTGACACCGCGGACTTCACTCGGTAATGACGCGATAGCAGTTAGGGATCTGTCTACGCCCTTAACCTTGAATCCGGATCCAATCTGGAGAACTAATTTCTCATTGTCACTGATTCCAAATTGTCTTCGAAATTCACGACGCATTTCAACATTTCGACTATCGATCTGCCGATCGCGGGAAATGCCTGGAGGCACTTCATGCAGTCGGTGGTCACAACCTGAATAATACTTTTCAAAGGCATAGCGCTGCTGTGGCGAAAGAATAAAAACCTCAGTACTACTGCTTGCACCAAATACCGCCTCCTCATAGCTTTTGAAGTGGCGATATCTTCCAGTAAACTTGTAATATGCGCGACGCTGAGTTTGTGCTTTCTCGGCAAAACAAGGATCTGCTGCAAAATAGAAATCCAGTAGGGGCATCTTGCTGAACCCAATGACAGTATGCGGTGCTTTTTCGGCCAGTCTCTGTTCTACCCATGCTGTGAAGCGTTGATACAATTTTACCCGAGTGCGCGCACGAACAGGCACTTTAATCAAATTGATATATACAGGTATTTCGCCTTGCCAACGCAGTGTATAGACATCCAGTTCGTGTCCCCTGTCGCTGCACTCCTTGACGACTCGGAGAAAATCCCGTTGTTGTCCGCCATAGGGGAAATATGAATAAATCAAAAAGCTCAACTTCATCAGCGTTTGTTATTCTTGCAGCAGGTTTTCGAATTGTTGCCAGACATTCTCCGGTTTATGGGATGAAAAACAAGGAGGGATTACTGCATATTTTTGGCCCTCGAAATTTCCGGTAACACCAGGACCAGAGTAGCCGCAAGTCTTCATGACACAAGGCGCACACTTAAAATTAGAATTAACGTGTAACTGTTTTGCACCATAAGTGCCAGACAACTCCGGATTTGTTGGTCCATAAAGTGATAACGTGGGCTTTGCTAGCGCCGCCGCCAAGTGCCCTAGCCCAGTGTCAACTGAAATTACACCGCTAGATGCATTAATTTTTTGGGCTAGCCCAGATAATGATTGCTTATCCAATACAGTTATCTGTTCATTACCCTCGCTAATGAATTCAGCTCTTCGTAGCTCCCTCGGATTTCCCCAAGGGAGTAACACACGATATCCCGAATCTGTTGCAATATGTGCGAGGTGGCGCCAGTAATGCTCTGGCCAATGCTTGGTTGCCCAAGTCGTGCCATGAAGAAACACCACTTGCTTTCTACCAGTTGCGGGATGCCCTCCGGAAATACGGTCTATATCGATACCATAATCAACAACACTCTTATCGTAGTTATACTTCAGTGCTCTGGAAAACAATTGCCTAACCCGATCAACAGCGTGCTCGGTCCTAGGTACCGAATAAACCTTATTATAAAAGAGAGTCGCAAGTGGTTCGCGAATCGTCCGGTTGTTTAATCCAATGGTTAGCCCTCGGGATAAGCGGCTAATCATGCCGCTTTTGATTAGACCCTGAGCATCAATTACCAGGTCGTAGTGGACAGCCTGTAGAGCGCGCTTAAAAGCCTTGAACTCGTGGTTAATATAGGTCTTGAAGACATTGCGCCGCCAGCGCCTGATCGCTACCGGTATAACCTGGTTCACTGCTGGATGCCATCCTGGCACTTCAACGAAGTTTTCTTCGACCACCCAATCAAAAACGAGGCTTCTGTGCGCCAGGTGCGCATCTGTCACAGCTGGGAGCGTATGAATAATATCTCCTAAAGAGGAGACTTTAATGATTAGTACGCGCATTTTTCTGTAAAGCTATTCATCAACCAACCGGTGTACTGCCGTTATTGTCTGTGATGGCTCCAACTCAGTCAGACACCTCCGATGTCCGTATGGGCAGGTCCGCTTAAAACAGGGTCGGCACTCTATATTTGTAGCAAGCAATTCTACCCTTTTAGCCAAAGGAGGTGTAAACCCCGAAGATGTAGGTCCAAACAACCCTACAACTGGCCCTCCTAGTGCTGCAGCGATATGCATAAGGCCCGAATCGTTGGAAACCGTAATGGAAGTCACTGACATTAAATCAATCGCTTGAGTGAGAGTAGTCCTTCCGCTGAGGTTAATACAGTATTTAATATTCTCGTTATTGATATCTGCCAAGATAGCCTCGGCTATGGAGGCATCATTTGGCGATCCAAATATCCACACTTGCCAACCTTCTACAATCAGAGAGTTACTCAGAGCTGCAAAGTGTTCCGCCGGCCACTGCTTGGCGTCCCCGAACTCAGCACCTGGACAGATCGCTACTATCCTCCTGTGCATGTTAAGACCAAAGTCAGCCAGTGCGTGGTTAACATGAACAGCATCAACTTGAAGTTTCGGATGTGGAATAAACCCTGGCGGATTAGTATCGCGAGTGAAGGCCAACGCGGCGAAGCGCTGTACCATTAGGGGAAACTTGTTCTTATCCAGTCGACGGCAATCGGTCAGTAAGGGTACTCGCCACTCGCCACTCCAACCAATTCTGCTAGGAATGCCGGCATGAAAAGGAATGAGTGCGGCTTTGAATGAATTCGGCAATATGATTGCCTTCGTATAGTGGTATGTCTTGAGTGATTTTCCTATTCTTCGCCGCGTACCGAGTTTAAGCTCTCCGTGGTCAAGCTGTGCATCAATAGCTGCATCAACCTCCGGCATTCTTGCTAAAAGGGGCCTAGTCCGGTCGGAGGTCATTACTGTCAAAGTGCACGAGGGCGACTTCTCCTTAATACACTTGAACAGAGACTGGGCCATAACCATATCACCAACCCAAGATGGCCCAATCACCAATATATTGTCTGAAGCTGCCATCTTGATACGCTGCTGTTTAAATTCGAATTAAAGCCCGGAACCATACTTGGCCCTGATAATTAATCGTAGGTGAAGTCGCCTGTTTCCGCACGATAACGGCGATTTCAGGCTTTCGGAAGAACCCTATTTATTCTACGAGCTTAATCCAATCCCCAGCTTCCGGAGCCCCAGTTGGATAGTAACCATTGAGGATACGTAAAGTATCTTCCGGATATTCAGCAATCTTGCTGGATTGAGCAATCACTGCAAAATCAAAGTACTCGCTAGCCTGAACATACTTGATTTTGAGTTCTCTGCCGGAAGGTGTTTCACCGCGTTGCGTAGCCCTGAATGTTTTGATAGAAGCTAGCAAAAGCTCATCGATCTGATTGTTGCCACTTGAATCTTCCACCTCCCCGCGAAAGATGTAGGCCCGCGGGCCAAAATAGATTACTGCCAACCGTTCCAATTTGCCATTCTCTGGGGATACTGTCACTCCCGTGTGTCCAACCAGTCGATATTGCGAAAGAGGTTCCGATTTCTGAAGATTTTTTACCCCGAGCTTGTCCGTAATAAAGACACGCGGATCTGCATAGCCCTGCAGACGCTGTGCTTCAATTCGGAGAGAACCAGCATCCGTAGCTGTAGCTGTAACGGTCGTGGTTGTCTCTGAAATCTCCCACTCGTCAGGAAATACCAAGGTATAACCCAATAACCCTTGATAATAGCGGTTACGACCTTCCGTCACCTGCGACGTTTCGCTGTTTCCTACGATCAGTCCGTCGATATGCTGACGAAATCTTTCATTATTTTCCTGGGTTATTTCAGAGTCTTCCAACTGACCTACCGCAGCGATCGCTTGTTGAAGACGAGTATCATTACGTGGATGTGTTGCAAAAAGCCCGTGATATCCATCACCATTGCCCCTCACTCGGCGATTAAAGTCTTCCTGGTTTTTAAGCACAGTAATTACATCAATAACGGCCGACGGATCATAACCGGCATTAACGAGATATTCGGCTCCAAGCTGGTCAGCTTCCAATTCCATTTCACGACCGAATCCGCTTAGTCCCGTCTGGGCCCAGATAGAAGCTACCTGGCTGATTTGTGAACCGACGTAACCACTCCCCGTAGCAACGGCGGTTACAAACCCTCCTACAGTAGACGCGACACTCGCCAGGGCACCCCGGGCTTGTTGCAGTACAGCGTGTCGAGCCGTTATATGACCTATCTCGTGCGCCAGCACTGCAGCGAGGTCAGCTTCAGAATTCATAAAAGTTAACAAGCCGCGATTAACGTATACGTAACCGGCAGGTAACGCAAAAGCGTTGATGTCAGGACTGTCAATGATATTAAACGTATACTCAAGATTAGGACGATGACTGACCTTAGCAACCCGATTGCCAACCTCTGTTACATAAGCGAGTAATTCTTTGTCTTCGAAAAGCGGTTGGCTGGCAAGTACTTTCTCGTGTTCTTCCTGTCCGATTTCTTTTTCCTTGTTTTCGGACATCAATACTAAGTTTGCGGACCCAGTCGCTGGGTTAACAGCACAAGACGTGAGGAACATCAGAGCTAAAATAATACTTCCTGCAGCCGAAATGGTTCTAATGCCGTTTCGGACAGAAAACGTAAATACCAAGTTACAAAAACCTAGATTGATCATGCATGCGTCCCGCTCATAAGGGAGCAACTCCTATCTAACTGCCGTTGACAAACTGTTTTAGCTGGTCGGCTAGGCGTTGGCAAGCGTTGGCCTCCACTCGTGCTATTAGCGGAATAGGCACTACTATTGCAGGCATAAAAGATTGTCCGGTCGCATCGGCGCTAATCGTTCCCACGGTGGAGAACGACCCAACATCCCAGACCATGGCGGTGAAATTGGCATCATCTTCCCACGTTAGTCCTCCAAAACAGGCACCTCCGCCGGGAGCTATAGCACAGGAAAGGGAACCGGCACGATCCCGAGTCTCAGTAACACCATCGAGCCAGACAATGTAACGGATTCCGAATTCGTCCATTTTCCTAGCGACCACATCTTCTGCCATCAACTGTTCAAGATCACGGGTACGCAATGGCGCAGTGCGTGGTTCGAACCAGGGGAACATGGCATCGATGAATTGTCGCTCTGGAACTATACTAATGGCACCATCACCGCGTGTCATTCGTTTACCAACGCATTCCACGAACTCGGAGCGAGTCTCGTAGTCACTCGCCTGCCTCCGTCCCAGAACTACCACAGATTCATCGCTTTCGATTCCTGTTTCGCCCTGTCGGAATTCGTCGACAGTTGTACTCGTGCACGAAGCGAATATTGTCAATAATAAAATCAGAAACCCCGGTGGTTTTAGCCTAGCAGTGGTTAAATAAGACTTCACAATAAAACTCTCCCGAAGCCCCTAACTCTGAAGACTGCTTAACCAGTCTCGCACTTCTGGGACTTGGCCAAAGCTCAGTGAAAAACTTGACGCCAGGTCACGCAACGCGACTACCGTAGCTTCATTTATGCCGTCTGCAGCGGAACGGAAAGTCTCCGTCGGGGTCTTTCCGTAAGAAGTTAATATCCAATCTGCGATATAGTCACCTTCGGCAGTTAGTAAGCGCATGTTGTACTTAATCCAGACTTCATAAACATCTAGCTTGGTCTTAGCCGGAAGCGCCAACTGAAATTCTTCGATGGCTGGGGCAAATACCGCATCCACTCCTTCAGCTCGAGCATCTTCCAGGTTATCCACAACAATGACTCGATCAAACATCGCGGGCAACACCGCGTTAAAGAGTTCCATATGCGATCGGCCGCTTTCAATATTAAATTCTTCCTGTCCGGTTTCAGAGTATTCCAGATACGAAAACCCCCTGATCGCGTCATCGTAGTATACAGCCACGGTGACTGGAATCTTGTTGATATTAGGAGTTGGGAAACTACCTTCAATGACCACATTACTGACACCGCAGCCGGACAGCGACAGTGCCACAAGTAGGACTGCCATGCCGAAACACATGTTTTTATTAATTACCACTAGTCGATTTATTCCCGTTATTCGCTTTATCACCATTACTGGTAATCATTAAGACCTACAAATGTACCACCATTTCGCTGTGTCATCTCCCGCATTAGAGTCGAATATCGATAAACGCTTTGCTGGAAGCGGGCGGGACCGGCAAAAATTGTTGGAAAACCAATGCCATGGATACGCACAAGGCGATTTCCATTAGCATCCTCTACATTTATACGATCAATTGTCCTCATTACCTCTTGAATAGACCCACCAGGCTGGAAATCGTCACCAAGGACGTAGATGCTGATTTTTCTATCAGGTGCGTAGAAGGTGTTTATAGCACGGGTGACCCCTTCTACCGGGCTGCTGTTGCTATATGGATTCCAGGTTCTTAAGGAAGAAATTATCTGGTTACGGCGCCCGGGTGTATCGGGAATCCAATCGCCCCGATAAGAATCAAACATATAGTCGCCCATGTCATTCATTACCTGTATGCCCTTCACTTCCGGGTATACATTAAGTGTATCCTCAATGACCCCCAACATTTTGTCCCAGCTCGGGTTGTTGAACATACTGCCCGAAGTATCGATCACAAAAATGACATACTCGCTATCGACGGGTACACCTCCGATCGCATTATTGGGAGGAGCTGAACTGTTTGCCAAGAGCCGCTCCATTTCTGCAGTCAGAGTCTGACGGGCAATCGCCAAACGTCCAATCTCATCTGTGGTCTCATCGGAGAGCTGCCTAGAGCTCTGGAAGCGACCTTGAATGTCATCCATGTCCCGCCGCAACCGAGCGATGCGCTCGGTCAGAGCTGAAAGCTGCTCGTGTTTAGCATTAAGCTCCCGGTTTAGAATAGTGGTTTCACCACGTATGGTGAAAAGCTGTTCCTGGAGTTCCGTAATAGAACCATCCGACGTAACATTAGCATACTCGATGGTTACAGGGGCCGAAGACTTCGTGATCATCAGTAGTATGATCATGGCACCAAAGCCACAAGAAGCCACGTCCAGGAAGGAAACGGTAAAGCCATCTGTCTCTCTGTTCTTGTGTCTTTTCATCTATTTATTGTTCGGAATTCCCGCCGTAATCTAGGGCCAATCCTTCGATGGTGTTAAAAATGAACCCTGAGTGTACTGAGCCAATTGCCAGAATACAGCGGCTGCACTAGGATCTCCTTCCAACGGCATCAATATAATATTGACTGGAATGCCATTTGGTAATTGCTCTACGGCATCTTCAAACAATTCCATCCGTTCTGAAGGGGTAACCAAGGCCTTGACTGAACCTCTGTCGTTGATGGTTGGAAGTCCATCGGTGATTAGGAAGATATTATCCGGCAAGGGTGACATATTTGCGACACCCCTGAATACCTGTTCCATATTCGTACCATTCCCAGGGACGATGTCTTTCACGTTTTCAATGGCTTCATCCAGTTGCTCGCGGTCAGCAACCTCTAGCCACATATCCTCGGTATCCGGCAGAACGCTGGCATACTCTGTGCTGAAGTTCCATATCTGATACTGACTGGTTATGGGCAACTGGGTACTGATCCAGTCCACGCTATTGACAGCGCGTAGCCATTTTGGAGCATTCCTTTTCCGTTCATTAGACATATTGCGTGTTCTAATAATGTTAACGAGACTGCTGTCTAGCATGCTGGCCGAGCTGTCCATCAAAATCAAGATACGCTGCCCGCCAAGAAACAGTCCAGATAAGTACTGCCTATTACCGTCGCCCAGAAACTGGCGAACATTGCTCCCCTCATACTCGAGAGCGTTGGCCTGCAGTCTCAACAATTCTTCTTCCAGTGATTGAATGTCGGCCCGCAGTTTCGCAATATCTTCTTCCGTAGCAAGGCTGGAGTTCTCCAGGGCAGCCAGTTCCTGCAAAAATGTATCAATCTGTTCCTGGACCTGGCGAGCTAGCCCCTGCGCATCTACCACTTCGAAGCTGACATCGGAAACAATATTACGAATCTGAACCAATCCCAGTTCACCTTCCCTTACCTCTTCTTGCAACAAGTTAATCTCAGCAGTAAGTTCTGGGCTTTGGTTTACAGGAGAAATTGTACTCGCGTGGTCCAAGATGAGGAATATAAGAATTACTGCACCGAAGCCACAAAACATGACGTCGAGGAACGACAGGCTGAGCGGGTTGACTTTACGTCTTTTAGCCTTGGTTTTAGATGGCATTACTAACCTGTATCAAACATATTTCTTCACTGTCTTTGGTAAACTGAATTCGATCACCAAGTTTGAGTTGTTGCTCGCCACTAACTCGATTGTTATTCAATAAAACCTCTTTGACCCAACAATCCAGAAAGATACCTCCGGGACGCTTCTCGATGCGGCCTAGTTTTTCCGGAAGGCCTGGCAACGACATCACAATGGCTCGTGAAGCAGCGGCATGACCGTTTAGTCGAGACTGATTCTTGATATCAATCACATCCACTGTAAGGGCTCGATTTGAGTACAGGGCGTGAGTGGGCTGGTTTCCTTCTTTGTCATGTTCTTGTTCTGCACTCTCGGGGGGTAACAATTGGGTCGTATTTTTGGCCTGGATGGGCAATTTATCAATCAAGTGAATCCCTTCTTTGTCACTAATAATAAAGTCACGGTACTCATAGCAGGCAGCATTCACAATATGTGGATCCAATACTTCCAGGTTGGAGTGCCCCCGCAATGAAGCAATAAATCCAGGCAATGCAGACATACGGGAATTGAGCAAAATACGAACGCTATGGTCGGTGGTTAACGCATCAATCTGCTGATTTATCTTCTGGTACTGCCCATTCAAGCTACTAATCAGGTTTTCACGAGGCATTTTGGCCGTATGCACTGAGCCTTCTGTTTTCAATTCCATCATCAGGCTACCGTGATCCCCATCACTTTGCTGTAACCAGTAAGGTAATTCGTTATACAGCTGTTGCTCCGAGGCAGCATTATGTTGCGGATTAAAACGACATTGTTGAATAAATAGTCCAGTAGTTAACTGCATCATCAAATCCATGAAATTCTGAGTACCCACCCCGGGTACTTGGATCACCGAATCAATAGATAGCTCCCCTTCCAAAATGATCAATTTGGTTAGTACTACTTGGTGAAGTTGGATATCCACATAGACAGCGCTTCCTGAGTGGCCTCCTGCGGTAGCTGCCGCCAGCGCGGAATTCACAACTCCAATTGGAGTGAAAGGACACTGCTTTGCTAACCCAAGCAGGATAGCTAGTTGCTGCCGCGTAAAATTTCCGGAAACAGCAAAGATTACGTCTGAATCAATTTGTCCAATCTTCGCAAGGTCTAGCAACTGCGCGTACGCAATGTCGGCGAAATGCCTAATGTTGTTGCCGTGGGAGATCGGCTCAAGACTGAGCTCATGCCAATACTTGTTATAACTGTTGGTTGGCTGGAGACGTGCCTTTTGTTCAGCCACTTCACCGATTTCCAAGGAATCCTCGGCTGCGAATGCAAATCCAGGGCTTTGAGCGATGATCCCATCCTTATCACCAACAACAATGCCGCTGTCGTTTAACTCAATGACCTTCAAGCTCATACCTGGCCTCCTTCTCCGGTACCTGAAGGTGTCTGATCAAGCTTTCGTCACAGTAATTCTGAGAATCCAATACCAGCCTATCCTGCAATAACTGAAGTTGGTGCAACAAAAACATAAGGAAGATGCTCACTACCAAAGCAACAAAGGTGGAATTAAAAGCAACGCCCAGGCTGACTGTAACCCCCACGATGTCTCCGCTAACCGCTTGGTACGCCTGCCCGAGTGCCGTACCGATACCACGAACAGTGCCTAAGAATCCAATGGAAGGAATTGCCCACGCTATATAGCGTACGATGGATAACTCGGTTTCCATGCGATCCGCTTCCGTGTCACAGATATCTCTAACGGTTGAAGACACATCCTGAATATTGCGCGTACTTTGAAACCGGTGCAATCCGGCCAGTATTGCCCTAGGCAACAAGAAGTCCCTTTCTTTCTCCGGCAGTGCCTGTACCGACCTCGCGTAGTTGCGTGAATCCTCCGGCAAAATACTCATGCCGTCAGAAACCTGAATTAGTCTGCGATCAAGAAGTGCTCGCTCTCGCAATGTGTTCTGGGTTTTCATCCCGATAATGGCAATAGCCCACAACATTAGAATGATACAAGTTTCCTGTTCGAAATCCCTTAAGATGATGAATACCGAACGCTCCGGAACAAAATTTTCATCTGTCTGTTGTAAAACATTTTGTTGCTCTTGGATCAAATCAGCATTGGGCCGAATTACCGTTACGTATGTTGCATGAACGATAATCCCCGCGAGAATAAGTGCACCAATCTGAAAGAGTGCTTCGTATAACGAACCTTGTTTCATAATACTACTGAACCTTCTGCTGTTTATTGGTTGCTAGATATCGACTGGAAAGGAAACGCCCAAGTCCTGGGAAATCTGCTCCGTGGGAATAAAGCGTCCACTCGACTGCCTTTCCTCCTCAACCTCTTGCTCGTTCCCTTCATTATCCGACACTAGATCATCGCTTTCACCAGCCGCTGCTTCTTCAGGTGTTACGCCAGTATCTAGAGCCGCCTCTTCACTGCCTTGGTCTTCCGTCGGTTGCTGGGTTGCATTTTCGGCCACCCACGCAACCTGCGAAAATAAAAGTAAGTAGGCCATAAACATTTTACGCATAAGCTAGTCCTCCAGGTAACGGGCTATGCGAAAACCAACATCATCGCGTGGTTCAATACCGAAATCACGAAAGGACAGCCGCATTTCCGTGATGGATCCATGTGCCCAACTGGAACCACGAATGGTATGGAATTGACCGTCTTCTGGGCCTAATGGATCCACTTCTACGCCACCCAGCGACCCCATTGCGCCGTAGAAGTCATGCACCCATTCCGCCACATTGCCAGCCATATCCAGTATCTCATGCTGATTGGGGGCAAACGATCCGATTGGTGCAGTGGCAAAATATCCATCATCGTAATCGAATATTATCTCACCCAGGTATTGGCGCGCTGTTACGTCGGCGAAATTACCAGCGTTCTCAGGCGGCGGAAGCTGGTCGCCCCAGGGATACCTCACGGTATTGCCGCTTCCTTCAGTTCGAGCCACCCAGGCCCATTCTGCTTCGGAAGGGAGTCGATAGCCCGAGGACTGGGGGTTAAATCCAACCACTTCATCTTGCTCATTGACCTGATAAAAGGGTGGTAGGGCCTCCTGTCCGCTCAACCAATTACAGTATAGTGCTCCCTGGTTCCAGCTTACACGCACCACGGGCTGTGCTTCATTATCCAATGTCACTCCTGAGACAATCCCGGAGGAATGCTCACTATCGAATAGCCTGTACTCAGAATTTGAAACTTCGCGGTAAGAAATATAAAACGCCCGCTCTAGTTGAATGTCTCGCAGATTCTCGTTTGGCCTGCGTCCGGCTTCTCGTCTCGAAGCTCCCATCGTGAAGGCACTTGGGTAGAAAAGCTTGAGAGACTGACCTGCAGCCGTCGCAATTACAGGTTTGATTTGCTCCTGCCGAGCTTGTTCCAGCGACTTGAGCGTTACTCGAATAATTTGATCCAGCCCAGGACGAGAAGTGAACTCGGCGGTATAGGGCACATAGCCGGCTTTGCGAATTTCAATCTGTTGACTGGCGGCCATCAATTCAATTGACTGATTCGCCAGCCCACGAAACTCACCATTGACATAGAGCTCTGCATCCACCGGTTCAGCTATAACGCTGACACTGGCCAGCACAGGGTCCAGTTCCAAATTGAGCTCCCGTTCCTGGTTTGGCTGCGTGCGTATAGTGGTTTTTTTTGAATGGTAACCATTTTTAAAAAACGTCAGCTCGTGGTTTTGACCAGGGGCTAGCGCAACTTCTAGCGGTGTTAAACCCTTAAAATCCCCACCGATTGTGAGGCTAGCAGCAGAAGGGTTGCTGCGGATAAAAACCAGCCCGTCCGCGGGTTCCAGTTGCACCGGCGGGATCGTAAAGTCCTCGCCGGCAATCACGTCAAAGTCGTCCTGCCACGCTTTGTGCCCAGAAAGTTTGAGAGTTAGATCACGCCGCCCTTGCAGAATTTCTGCGTTAACTGGAGTCGTACCGAAAATTTCCCCATCTACTAACACGTCTGCTCCAGCTGGCACAGTAGAAAGACTGACCGTTGCCCAAGCCGGCTCTAGGCTAGCTTGGTAGCGCTGCACAACCGAGCGTCCCTCAACAGAAATGGTTTCTCTATAATCCAAGTAACGTTCTTTTGAGATTGTCATTTGATGATCGCCCGATTCAACAAGTACTCCGTTGAGGGGTGTTAAACCAATATCCACGCCATCAATCTGTACTCTGGCGCCATCAGTAATGTCCGATGCAATGGATATAATGCCCGGCAGCTTCCGCATGACAAACGGGTGAGTTTGGGATTGCTCGGCACTAACCAACAACTGCGTGACCGAAGCGTGATACCCGTCATTGAGAAGCGTTAATTCGTAGGAACCGCTGCGAATGAGGTAACGTTGCCCAAGCCTGACCTTGAATCCGCCTTCAATCTCTATCTGTGCGGTAATTGGATCGATTTCTACAAAAACGGATTTTGCTGTTAAAACAAACCACCCTGCGGTAACTGAGATAATCGCAAATGCACCGATTAAAAGATGAACCCACTTAAACTTATATGTGACTCTTGGCCCCTTTTCATTATTGGGGATAAAGTCGATCGGAATTATAGGGTCGATCGGGCTTTGCACTTTTTCGTCACCGTCGATCTTTTCCATTTGTTCATCGCCTGTTAGTGCTGACTATGCGTTCTTCGCATTGCACTAAAACCAAACCGGGGGTAAGCCCGAAACCAACGGTGAATTCTTCCCGGACTTCGCGATAGCCCGCACGCCGTCCCACGGCAACATAGCGCCCCGGCTTCAGCGAGACGTAATGTTGATCGAATGAACCTATATTGCCGATTCTTAGCAAAGTCACGTCTGTCAGGTTATCGGACACCAGTTGAATATCAATGGGAACCTGGGAATTTTCAAGCAATACCTGCAGTTCATCTAGCTGCCCGACCAGTCTGGGGCCCGGACCCTCAACAGCGCGACCTGTGTAATAGACATTGAGAGTTTGCTGAAAGACCGCATCTTCGGCAAACCGCTCCGGGTTTTCGTTAGCATCTATTAGAAGCCGATCGAGCTGGGCCCGCTTATCAGCATAGCCTCTGCCATCTATGGCGAATAGGAGGTTAGGATCGATGGCCAAAACCTCGTCATACTCATCAACTGCCATCTGCCATTTTTCCTCACTCTCGGCCGCGCTAATGAGAACTCGTATTTCATTAATTTGAGCGTTGGCAACCTCGGTTTCGGTCTGAGTTATCGCCGCCAGTGCCTGCTCCTGCCTAACACCCAAATTTGCTGCCTGCTGAAACATGGTGATCGCCTGTTCTGGATTACCACTCTCGAGAAATGCATAGCCGCGAGACATAATCATAGCAAACTCATTTTCGGTTATTTGGGCCGCTACTTCATTTACTCTTCGCCTAGCTCTTTCATTGTAACTGTCCAGACCCAAAATTTGCTGGTAAACATCTCTTGCTGCTTCCAACTCGCCGTCCTCGTACAACACGTCACCATGATTTAAAAGTACGGTTACTTCATCTAATACCCTAGCACGCGCCAAGCCGACCTGGGCCTCTTCACTCTCAGGGTCAAAGAGTAATGCCAATGAAAACTTGTCCTGAGAAGTCAGAGAATCTGCTTCATCGAGCGCCCTTTGAGCATCAACCATGGTTTGAGCCATGACGGTTGGAACCGTATCGAGCAGCTCAATCAAACCATCCCGCCCGCGTACATAAGATTCTGTTGCTAGTGTAAAGTCCTGGGTCCGGTAATATTCATCACCAATACTGGCTTCTTCCAAGGCGGCTTCATACTCTGCCTGCCCCCAGTGTTCCACTTCAAGTGTATCGAGCTCACCCTGTTTCTCTAGCAGTACAGCCAATACATCCTGCGCCTCCTTGCGTTGAAGTGAGCGCTGAGCTTCTTCAAACGGCGAAACAGCTATTACAGAATTTGTTGGGGCCACAGCGGGCTGTGCCAATGCCGACTCGATGCGCCTTTCAAGTGGAAGTTCATATTCAGTAACAACAGCGGGGAGAACGAAGATCACCACCAACGCTACTACGATCAGTAGCGCCAATCCGATCCAGATCCAGACAGGAGGCTTATTAGTATTTACGACAACAGATTTATTGGAAAATAGTAGGCTGTCGTTAAGATCAAAATCAACGGGCTCAATTTTGTCGATGTCTTTCTCTGACATATCTGTTTCTACGGATGAAATAGTCCACCTGAAGGGATAGCAACGATTACAGCTCGCCTACTTCTGTAGCATAAAGATCTGCCAGTATCTCTCGCCATTGGCCGTACTGCTCTTCGACGGACCCAGTCAGCGTAATTGTGCGATCCTCCAGGTTTATTACCTGTGGCGCCAATTCGTCTTCAAGGGACTTTCCAAGCTCTTCCAGGGCCTCCATATGCATTTGTGCTTCGGCCCGCTTATCAAATCCGCTTTTTATCAGGTAAGCGCCTGCGCTAGCGGCACTTATTCCGCCTACCTGCGAGGCGTAATTGCCGCCATTAGTAGCTGCTGCCACACCGGCGATAACAGCAGCAGCACCGCCAATGAACCGACGCCTAGCTGATTCTCTGAGCTCACGTAACTCCATGGTTTCATGGTAACTTTGCTCCCGCCACGAATCGTAAGGTAACCGCATTTGTCTTACGTAAGTCGCGTAGTAATCCTGAACAGTATCAATAAACATGAAGTCCCGTTCCCGAATATCGCGAACTCGACCTAGCACGGGATCGTTCTCCGCGGGCAAGGAAACGATCTGGATGTTGCCGCGGCGATCTTCAGTTAGATAGGCATCGAATATTTCTGGCGAAAACCGCTGTGCGAAAAGAACCTCGGAGATGGTGCGTATCTCAACTATTTGTTGGTCGGAAATATTTGTATTCCTGAACGCAAGCAGGTCATTGGCAATATTGTTGTATAAGATTTGAAACGGGTCATTTTGCTGGCGCTGAGACGGATCATAGCTGAACTGGCTAATCGCCTGGTCATACACTTTGGTATACCATCCGCGACCCGTGCTGTCGGACACTGAAATTCGTAGACTCATTGTCTCGCCGTCCGACTGTAAGACAGTGCCGTGCACCAGTACGTCCATTGGACTGGCACTACTAGGCATTAATCTGACAATGCCCCAGTTACCTGACCGCTGCAATGTTTCGGAAAGCAAGTAAGGTGCATAACGGGATTCAGCTACCCTAATATCGTGGTTGGTGGTTTCCTCTTCACTTCTCTCTATTTCATCGATACCTGGATCAAAGATGGCAATACCTACATCTAGCAACAAGTCTTCAGGCACATTCCGGCTATCGCTGATGACCGGGGTATAGACAGTCGACTTTACGGTGTGCGTTGAGCAGGCGCTTGCAAAAAACGCTATCAATATCAATCCGGTCAGATTTCTTAAAATTTGTCTTATCGCTTTCATTGCTCTTCACCGATGCCTGTATAGTTCCTGTATTCATCCCAAAGCGCCTCACGCAATTCTGGGTCCGGCTCATTCATGGCTGCTTCTCTTAGTTGTCGCGCCACAACATCATCATCGCGGCCACTTGGAATATCTTCCGGCGGCGCAAAAGTCTGGTTCTGCTCTGGTGGTGTGGAAGCCGACTGGGCGGCAACTATCGCACCGGAAGGCTGACTACTCGCTTCTTCGAGAGTCTGTGGCAGATTCTGGCCACCTCCACCACCCGCGGCTCCGCCACCCGGTTGGGCACTACCAGCCGCATTGCTTTCATTCTGGGCTCGTTCTCTCTCACTTAGGATGAAACCGTCAAAAGTCTCATAACCTCGTCGCAGTCTCTCATCCAGTACGGCAGCGCGTTCCGCCGCAGTCATTGCACCGGCAGTCTGAGAGTTATTATTCCCACTTAAGATGCCATCCGGCAGCGTATCAAGACTATAATTCCCACTTTGGCTACTTGAAATACCTCCTCCAGAATCAGTATCCCCACCAGAACCCTGACTCAAGTCTCCCGTAGAGGTGTCACGACCGGTGTTGTTACCGTCTTGCTCACCGGAAGAGCGTGTCTGAGAACCTGCTTCTTGTCCGGTGGCGTTAGAATTACTCGGGAAACTGACGCCTGCCGTAGACTGTTGCCCGGACTGTGACTGGGCACCAGGTGAATCCTGCCTTCCCGCCGGAAAGGTGCTTGCACTGGTCGAACTCTGGTTTCCGGACTGAGATGCCTGGCTAGCGGTAGCAGTCTGACCGCTGCTGCTAGAGGAACGCGATGAAGAGGCTCCAGCTCCACCGCTTTGTGATGCAGAAGGTGAAGAAGAAGCCCGAGAAGACGAAGAACTGGAAGAAGCCCGAGAAGACGAAGAACTGGAAGAAGCCTGACTACTAGGAGGACTGGATGAACTTGTGCTGGATGACGATGGCATCGGAGGCGTCGGCATGCTCGAGGAACTCTGGCTTGCTGACTGGCAAGCCAACATACTCAGGCTAATGCCGCCAAGCACGAATAGTTTGGATATAGTCAAAGATGGCTTTTTCATAACAGATTATTGCTACAGCAAACCTATGCACGTACCTAGTATTTCGTGAATATTAACCAATTATTTAACCTTTTCAGCGAATTTAGCGATTTTTGACGGGTTTTTATAACACCCAAATATTCTCCAAACACGTATAGTGTATTATACGCGCCGCATTGATGAAGTAGTTCAAATCCCCTTATCAATTGCTTAACGAAGCCTAAAGAATCTCCTGATGCTACATCATTAGTACCAATACCGGTATCTAAATTGGTGACCTCTGGAAATCACTGGTTGACCATCAATAACGAGTGGCCTGAAGGATGAATTGCGAACCTTACGCCTCAATTGAGAGAGTAGCCTGGAGTTCTGTTCGGTAATTTCGCTGCTCATTTGCAAGTTACGCACATATCCGTTTGCTGTTACATCGAATATTACGTCCGCATATGCACTGCGAAGCCCTTCCAGTTCTGGGTCGTATGACGAGGCCTTTCCTGGGTTCGCCGCTTTGCCGAATGTCGGTATCGGTGCCACTTGACCGAAAAACTGTTGGATTAGCTCTTCGCTATTGTCTAATGTTAAGAGCAATTGCCAAGCTTGGGTATACCTGTCACCGGCCAGTTTTCGCTGATCGAACGTAGTGTACCAATCTCCGAGGTTAGTAATTGCTACGGCTATATCGTATCTAGAACCTGACTCATCAATGTAGTATTCCACGATGTCCCGGAGGGCACGTTCGCCAGAGCGAAAACTTTTCGGCCCTCGGGACCGTTCATTAAGACTTTTAAGAAGCCTATCTTCCGTGTTCCGAAATTCAGGTCTTTGCTGCTCTGTTGTGTAGTTCGAATATCGCGACACAAGGTAGGCGGACTTAGCAATGTTCGTTTTTAGGGGCACATATCGCTCATCACTCCGACCAAAATGCAAACTCACCATTCTCACAGCGGCCCGGAACAGAATTTGCGCGGAGCTTAAGCGCAAACCAAGTAAATCGCCATAACCTAGATCAAAAGCCTGCATATTCCAGTTTGCCAACCGATCAAGCACCGGAATTATTCTCGGGTCATTCGGTCCAAAAGCTTTCCTCTGAATGAAGAACAAGTAGTTGTTATAAAGATCCGCGTTTTCCCAGTCTTTTAGAGCAACATAGCTATCCAATATACGCTCCACGTGAGGAATTTGCTGAAGTGAGTGCAAGCCATCGTTAATGCGATTGACATGAATGGCTCGGTCAAAAGTTTCAACAGCGGCGTCATGATCACCCTGCTGCTGCTGCAAAAGGCCGAGCGCAAAAAGCTCTTCTACGAGGGCGCGATCCCAGGCTCCCCCTATATACTCTATTTCTTCAACCGCGGAATTGTACGCACTAATGCCCTCCTCACGACGGCTATACTGCGGGTCATCTTCGGGGTTTGGTTGTTCCTGATAAAATGGTTCAGGCGCCACTGAGTCAATACCCTCCTCCAGCACTCTCCCGATATCGAGATATAAAAGGCGGTTATTTAACTCGGCGGATTGTTGCGGCAGCTCAGTGTCTGAATCAGCTTCCTGAGCATAAACTGGAAATACGTATAGCAAACCCGCTATAACAGTGAGATTCAGGCAGGTTTTTCTGATCGGGATTAGCATATGTAAAATTCAAGCCGGCTGATAGCTGATAAAGGAAAAAAGAATCCCGCGAGAACTAAAGCTATCTTGCATCACGACATTCGAGAACATTCATTTATAACACCTTGAAAATTAGTGGTAAACAACCTCCAACCACAAATAATGAAATCACAATTAGCCAAATATTTGCTAAAAGCTTTTTCTCGGGTCTCTGCGGACAAGAAATTTTTAATTAAGCTTGGAAAGTAATAAATTTCCGTAGCCATCAGAACAAGCATCCCAACCTGCTTCAACAAAAATTGTGGATGAATATTCCGTGATTATCGCAGGGCCCTGTATTTTCTGATTCGCCGAAATTTCGTTTCTGGCCAATACCCTGAACAGCTCATTTTCACTATAATTCTCGGTGCTTTTCTCCCCATAGCTGTCTGGCTCAGCCGCTATTTCCGGGAACGTGACCTGTGGGCCATGGTGGACTACTTTAACTCGGAGGTTGACTATTTCAGTGTCAGCTTGAAGGGCATATCCGTAACGAGTCTGGTGCAGAGTTTTGAAAGCTTCTTCTGTATTCCGGAGATCATCCCAGGGTACGTTCAGCGTGTAAGATTGTCCGATGTAACGCATATCGACACTGCGCTTTACGACCAAATTTTCCACCAGAAAATGCTCCCCAACTAACTGCTCCTTTCCATGCCTAACTAATTTTTCAAACTGCTTTTCCAGGTTCTCAGGCTGTAATTTCTTGAGGGCAGCAGAAACAGTCCGAGTAAACTGCCTGCCTTGGTCGGCAACAAGCATACCCAGGGCTGAAAAGACACCACTATACGCTGGCACTATTGCATGGCTCATCTGCATAGCTTCGGCTACCGAACACACATGCAGACCACCAGCACCCCCGAAACTGGCCAACAAAAACTCCTTCGGATCGTAGCCTCGGTTAACTGAGATCAACCGAATAGCTCCTGCCATGTGTTCCGTGGCGATTCTGACGACACCGAGCGCTGTCTCTCCAATGGGCAATCCGATTTGATTTGCCAGCTTTTCAATGGCTGACACCGCGAGCTGTTTATCAAGTTTCATATTATCAGCAAAAGCCACATCATGGATTAACCTTCCCAGCACTAAGTTGGCATCAGTAACGGTTGCATCCTTACCACCTTTGCCGTAGCAAGCCGGGCCCGGGTCGGCTCCCGCGGACCGAGGCCCCACCTGCAACATGCCGCCGCTATCGATAAAGGCGATCGATCCACCCCCAGCACCAATAGTGTGCATATCTACCATAGGCACACCAATTGGATAACAACCGATAACCCCCTCAGTGGTCATATTGATTTCACGATCAAGCAATGCCACATCAGTTGAAGTCCCTCCCATATCGAAACTGATTATCTTTTCAACACCGATCTGTTTGCCAAGAAATTGAATGGCCGTTAGTCCACCAGCCGGGCCCGATAACAACAGATTAACAGTCGCCTCCTGGGCTTTCTCTGCCGCAATGGTCTCACCGCTTGATTGCATAATTTGTAGTGGGCAATCACCCAACTCCGCTTGCAGACGTTTAAGGTATCCATTTACAACCGGTCCCAAGGCTGCATTAAGCCATGTTGCGATACCTCTCTCGTATTCCTTGTAGACTGGTAAAACTTCCGATGAACGACTCACGAAAATGGGCGCGATAGTTTTTCTGATTCGTTCTTCGATCGCCCGCTCAAAGCCATCATCGAGAAAAGAAAACAAAAGGTTAATGGCAACCGCTTCTGGGTTTGCCCCAAGTATCTTTAGGGCAAGTGCTTCCAGATCTTCTTCGGTTAGCGGCTCAACGACCGCTCCATCCGCTGCCAACCTGCCTCCCGTTTCGAAGCAGAGTTCAGGCGGAACAGGTGGATCTTTAGGTGGAAATTCTAACGCGTAAAGTTTGGGTCGAGTTTGCCTGGCCAGTTTAAGCATGTCTCCAAAGCCGCGATTGGTTATAAACACAGTTCTTGCTAACTTACCTTCCAGCGTAGCGTTGGTGGCAACAGTGCTGCCATGAATAATATTTAGGGAACCCTGCTCGGCAAAAGCCGTCAAGCCCATCTCGCGTAACCCATTCATGATTGCCTGCTCAGGTGCCGTTGGAGTTGATAGGGTTTTATGTATATTTAGCGAATTTTCGCGGCCAATTTCGACGCAAACGAAATCAGTGAACGTTCCACCCGCATCAACTCCTAGTATTAATTGCCTGTTCAAAAGCTGTTTACCGTGCGCTAGGCTTTCATTTAGAAAGAAGAGCGATTATAACGGCTCTTCATAAACACACCTATTGACATTCGAACTCCGCAGGAAGCGCCGGTGCCAGAATTACCTGAAGTTGAAACGACTCGACGAGGAATCGCGCCACACGTTACCAAGCGACGTGTGTTAAAGGTGATCGTAAGACAACCAAACCTCCGTTGGCCAGTTACTCCTTCCTTGGTAGCCGAGTTGCCTGGGCATGTGATCGACAAGGTAGAACGTCGAGGCAAGTATCTCCTGCTTAAAACACGCATTGGAACATTGCTTGCCCACCTAGGCATGTCTGGTAGTCTCCGCATCCTAAACACGAATAAAAGCCCTAATAAACATGACCACGTAGACATTATTTTTGAAGGTGATCGATTATTGCGCTATTCCGATCCTCGCCGGTTTGGGTGCATTTTGTGGGAACCCAACCCCATTGAATCACACCCATTACTTCAATCGCTTGGCCCAGAGCCTCTTGGCGACGGGTTCGATGGTGAATATCTTTACCATAACAGTCGCAAACGAGTGGCCTCAGTAAAAACTTTTATCATGGACGCCAGGGTGGTCGTGGGCATCGGTAATATTTATGCAAACGAAGCTTTATTTATGGCAGGTATCAACCCGAAACGAGCCGCAGGCAAGGTTTCACGACTACGTTACCGAGCATTGGCTGATCGCATTAAGGAAGTTTTGAGCAAATCGATAAAGGTAGGCGGTACTACGTTACGAGACTTCACCAACAGTAGTGGAAATCCAGGTTACTTCAAACAATCATTACAAGTCTATGGTCGAGGTGGCATGGCCTGCCAGAAATGTCAGAGACCTCTAAGTCAAATTCGGCTTGGGCAACGCAATACAGTTTATTGTCCTAACTGCCAGAAATAGAGGTATCAGGCCTTGGCTCTCATACTTGGGACATGGCCTTGACCACACTCGGATGTACAAATTTGGAAATGTCTCCGCCGAATGAAGCAATTTCTCTGACCAATGTCGACGAAATATATGATAAGTGCTCAGCCGGTGCGAGAAATACGGTTTCAATACTGGGATCCAGTACTCGATTCATCGCAACCAACTGAAATTCATATTCAAAATCAGCCACCGTGCGTAATCCCCGCAAAATGATATTAGCGTCACACTGCCCTACAAAGTCAGTTAACAGTCCATCAAAGGCAATCACTTCCACATTAGTCAAATGCCCAAGCACCTCTGCAGCAAGACCGACACGTTGTTCAGTGGAAAGCGTATTGTTTTTCTGTCGATTGGTTCCTATGGCAACAATAATCTTGTCAAATAACCCGGCAGCGCGTTCAACAAGATCAGTATGACCATTGGTAATGGGATTAAATGTGCCGGGATAAACTGCTACTTTCATTGAGTAACCCTAGGGTTGGGTGCCTTTAGTTATCTAGCATTTTAGCGAATTGACCCCGCCCATACAATCGCGCCATGTTTTACATCAGACTTGAATAAATTGCAGGATTTTTTGCTCAAGCCATTGTTCAGACCAGCCAGATATGAAGCCAACATGGCCTCCTTTGCTGCTCAATTTCAAATTTATGTGAGGTGATAGTTTTTCGCTGGAAGGAATGGCGAGCGCCGGCACTAATGGATCATTCTTGCTTTGAACAAGCAGCGTCTGAGTTTCAATGGCATCTAGCAAACCAATACTGCTGCACTGGTTGTAGTAATCTTCGGCATCTTTAAAGCCATGCAATGGAGCTGTAACTTTGTCATCAAATTCCCATATCGAAGAAATACCAGTCAACTCACCTAGTTGATTTATTTCACTTAGTTGATCTAAATTATCGACTTTCTCGAAATACAATTTCTTATTACTAAGGTCGGCTAAAAGCTTCCTCACAAAATATCTTCCATACAGCCTGCCCAATCCCTGTAGCATGGCTCTCGAACAATGCGCTAAAGAAAAAGGTGTTGAAACAGCAACCGCTTTCTTTATTCTCGAATTCCCAGAACTTTCTCCCAGCCATTTAAGCAGCACATTTCCGCCTAGCGAATACCCGACAAAAGCAAAGTTTTTTTCAGGGTGCAACCAAGATAAATTGGAAAATACTTCTTCAACGTCGTCTGAGATTCCCGAATGATAGGCTCGCGCTTTACGGTTCATCTCTCCACTACAGCCGCGAAAATTCATCGCTACACTTGATACACCATTTTCGCTAAGTAATCGCTGAAGAGATAAAACATAAGAGGAGCCTGAGCACCCGCATAACCCATGCAAGATCACCACAATCAAGTCCGTTGCCTTGTTAACAAGGGCAATATTTGTAGCCCAGTCGACATCAATAAAATCACCGTCCCTTAGCTCTATTCGTTGGCGCACCTGCCGAATTTTTTCTAACCGCGAGAGTTTTCTATAAAGAGTTTGACTATGGCCGCCAGGCAACCACCAAGCAGGTTCAAATTCTTCTTTTTGGGGGCCACTTGACATTTATTTAACCCCCATCGCAGTTTTCAAACAAATAATAATGAACTTTGCCGGCCTTTTTCTGTTTCAATTTTATCCAATTTTCAGGCAAGTCAGCTTCCAATATCTCTACACCACTCTCGACGTAAATTTTGCTACTTTTCTGGAGAAAATTACTGACAGCTAGCTCATTGCATACTCTGCAAATATCATCAACAAATGGTGGATCAATAAAGACAATGTTGAATTTCGCTTTGCCCTCCGGAGCCGTTTGCAGCCAGCGTAATGTTTCAGAGTTGCTAACTTCGCCGTTTTCTAACCCTAACATTTTTAGGTTGTGTTCGATCGCTTTTGCTGCAGACTTATTCTTTTCAATGAATACCGCGCGCTCTGCACCGCGAGAAAGAGCTTCGATACCAAGTGCTCCGCTTCCTGCAAATAAGTCGATACATCTACTAGCGTGAATACAATCCTGCAACCAATTGAACAGCGTCTCTCGAGTTCTGTCTGATGTCGGCTTCAGGCCTTCAATATCAGGGAAGTTAATCTTCCTTCTGCGAAAGGAGCCACCGATGATTCGCAGGGAGTTTTGTCTACCTGTCTTGTGTATTTTCATTATGCTTGGATTGGTTTGACCTGCTAATTGCTAGCCTAGCAAGGCTGACCGATAATTACAGCTAATAGCTTATCTCGTATTTATGTAACCACTATCTGTGTGGTGGTAGGATAAGGCAGTTCGGATTATCGTATCCAGAGTACTTCTGATGTTTAGAATTGGAAAAAAAGAGAAAACTTCGAAAAATTCCCCGGCGAATCCAGAAAATGTTTCGGCACGATCAGAAAACCCAAATCTTGAAGACAAAAAGCCCATTTTTTTCTCACGTTTGATTTCTGGACTCAGTCGTACCCGGGGGAGACTGGGTGAGGCTATCGAAACGTTGGTCCACGGTGAGAAGACAATTGATGCAGAGTTTTTGGAAGATATAGAAACCCTGTTGCTCTCCGCCGATGTAGGAATCGAAGCAAGCGACCAGATTATCTCCCGGTTAAAACAACAGCTCGATCGTAAACAGCTCTCAGCCCCAAGTGAACTTTTGCACGCTCTTAAGGTAGAGCTGCAGATGATTCTTGATCCTTGTGAAGTACCACTCCATGTCAACAGTAGCTCCAAGCCTTTTGTTATTTTAATGGTTGGAGTAAACGGTGTCGGCAAAACTACCACTATTGGTAAGTTAGCAAAACGTCTACAGTCTCAGGGGGAAAAGGTCATGTTAGCCGCTGGCGATACCTTTCGAGCCGCGGCGGTTGAGCAGTTACAAGTATGGGGCGACCATAATGAACTCCCAGTGGTAGCACAGGAAACAGGAGCAGACAGCGCTTCTGTTATCTTCGATGCTTATCAATCTGCCAAAGCTAAAGAGGTTGATGTACTCATTGCAGATACCGCCGGTCGATTGCACACTAAAGATAATCTCATGAAAGAGCTCGAGAAGATCGTGCGCGTGCTCAAGAAGCAAGACGAACGATTGCCGGACGAAATTCTATTAGTGCTGGATGCGACTACCGGTCAAAACGCTCTCAGCCAAGCTGAGAGTTTTCATGCCTCAACGGAAGTCACTGGTATAACCCTTACTAAGCTGGACGGTACCGCCAAGGGGGGCGTCGTATTTGCGATTGCCAAGCAGTTGGGACTTCCCATTCGGTTTGTCGGTGTAGGAGAACAGGTGGACGACCTCAGACCCTTCGAAGCCCAAAAATTCGTTGCAGCACTTTTTGTTGAGTAAAGCGGAATGACTACGTTCAACTCAGTTAGTAAACAAGGCAGGAATTTCTATATTCCTTTTAAAAAGCTTATTTAATAACGGCACCTAAATGTAAGTAAATGCTCACATACGGGGTTAGGTGCGAATTTGTAGCCCCATTTCCAATAAGTCAAGATTCTTCCAGTATTCAGCAGCACCTTTGGCCTTTCTGCCATCATAACTAAGCAGGAAGCAAACGCGCTGCTGAATACAACAATAAATCTTTAATAATCAATGTATTAAAATATTTCATTAAAACTGATAGAATATGATGCTAACCATTGAAAACTAGACAAACAGCCCCAAGATTAGTGTAATGAGGATTGTGGTTTCCAATGGAAAAATTGATCCCATCTAATTTTAATTAGAGAAATTAAGTCTCTAAAGCCCGTAGATCAATGGCTTTGACAACATCCATGAGATAGCAGTGAAAACTAATGGATGTTAGAATGCGCCGCTCGAGTGACCGGTCGGTTGAGCCGACAAAAAGGTACGAACAAATATGAACACTGGAAAGGGTTTACAAGTATTCGACCCCATAACTCCGGGTCGCGATCTAACAGCATACATTACGTCTGTTAATGGTATCGCCATGTTGACTCCCGACCAAGAGCGTGAGCTCGCTAACCAGTATTACTACGAAGATAACGTTGATGCAGCCCGTCAACTAGTAATGGCACACCTGCGCTTCGTGGTGCATATGGCTAGAACCTATTCTGGCTACGGACTTTCACAGGCAGACCTTATCCAGGAAGGCAATGTTGGGTTGATGAAAGCTGTTAAACGATTCAATCCAGAGGTAGGAGTGCGCCTTGTCTCCTTCGCCGTACACTGGATCAAAGCAGAGATGCATGAGTACATCTTGCGTAATTGGCGCATCGTCAAGATCGCCACCACCAAGGCTCAACGCAAACTATTCTTCAACCTGCGTAGTTCCAAGAAGCGTCTTGGTTGGCTAAACAACGAGGAGGCTCAAGCAGTCGCAAAAGATCTAGGCGTTGATGAAAAAGTCGTTCGCCAGATGGAAGGCCGTATGAGTGCCTATGATGCACCATTTGACGCCGAAGCTAACAGTGATGACGATGCCATTTATAGAGCGCCCGCTTACTACCTCGAAGATCAGAGCTCCGACTTGGCACATAACCTCGAGGAAACGGAGTGGGAGGAAGTCACCAATGCCAGCTTGAATCTAGCAATGAACGAGCTAGATGACCGCAGCAAAGATATTCTCCAAAGTCGCTGGTTAAGTGAAGACAAGGCGACGTTACATAATCTAGCCGATAAATACAGCATTTCAGCGGAACGAATTCGTCAACTGGAAAAAAATGCCATGAACAAAATCAAGGCTCACATGAAAGCCCAATGAGTATTAGGGATTAGCTAAGGCGGCCGCGAATTTATCGCGGCTTTTTTTTGCCTCTGCCCCGACAAGTCTGAACTTGAATCCCCGAACTTTCCGCTCCACAATGCAGCAGCTATGACAAAACAATTAATCGCTATTGCCAGCGCCAACGGCTTCCTTGCAGTCGCCCTCGGGGCATTCGGTGCCCACAGCCTAGAAAGCCTTATAGCTCCGAGCTTACTGAACACCTATAACACCGCTGTCGAGTACCACATGTATCACGCATTGGCCCTGTTTGGAACGGCATTACTTTCAATACATTATCCCAACGAAAAACTACTGAGTTTAAGTGCTTGCCTGTTCGTGCTTGGTATACTGTTTTTTTCAGGGAGCCTTTATATATTTAGCCTAAGCGAGATAAGCTGGTTTGGTGCAACTGCACCAATAGGGGGGGGCTTGTTCCTAGCGGGATGGGGAGTTTTGTTTTGGTTTGCGATCGGTAAAACCTGGCGACGTCTTTAGAAAAAATATTTGAGAGAGCACCATGCACATCATTGTAAATGGCACCTGCCATGAACTCGACACCAATACCAATCTCCAACAATTGTTAGAATGGTTAAAAATTGCTAAAGGGCGCATTGCAATTGAGCTCAATGGCGAGATCGTACCCAAGAGTCAATTTTATCAACAACAGCTTAACAGTGGAGACAAAATTGAAATTGTGCAGGCAATCGGCGGCGGCTAACCACCACCGCCCTGTTAGCAAGATGATCCGAAACCATGAATAATGTAATTGATAAACCATTTTATTTCGCGGGTAAAACCTATAATTCACGGCTAATCATCGGTAGTGGGAAATACAAAAATTTCCAAGAAAACCTAGTTGCCCTCGAAACGAGTGGCGCTCAAATAATCACTGTGGCAATTCGGCGTGTTAACTTAGGTCAGAACAGTGACGAGCCCAGCCTATTGGATGTCGTCTCACCTGAGAAGTACACAATCCTTCCCAATACTGCAGGCTGCTATACCGCTGAGGATGCTGTTCGCACCTGTCGTATGGCTAGAGAACTATTAGACGGGCACAAGCTGGTAAAACTTGAAGTGCTTGGCGATCAAAAAACACTTTACCCCAATATCAGTGAAACCCTCGTAGCTGCCGAAAAGTTAGTTAAAGACGGATTTGACGTAATGGTGTACACCAGTGACGACCCGCTGGTGGCCAAGCGGTTGGAAGAAGCTGGCTGTCTTGCCGTAATGCCACTGGGCGCACCAATTGGGTCTGGCCTAGGTATCCAGAACCCCTACAATATACGGTTAATCCTGGAAAATGCTAAAGTGCCTATTATCGTAGACGCGGGAGTAGGAACCGCATCAGATGCCAGCACCGCTATGGAGCTCGGTTGTGACGGCGTGCTTATGAATACAGCAATAGCGGAAGCAAAGAACCCTGTCCTGATGGCTTCGGCTATGAAGAAAGCGGTTGAGTCAGGCAGGGAGGCTTTTCTGGCCGGAAGAATCCCGCGACGGCTCTACGCAAGCGCATCTTCGCCAATCGACGGCACCTTTTTTTAAATTGCGGTTAATAACCCGGCTGGCCCTCCTAGAAAAGCAGTCTCTCGGTGTTTACAAAAAATCCCACAAGCCACAGACCAATTCGCAGCTTTGTCATCAGATCTGGCAGACTAACGAACTCTCAACGTAAAGCAATCGATCAGCACTGGGACCGATATGTTGTCAATAACCAATCTCTATCCCAACCCGTCTGGCCAATGCTTTCTGAAAAAGCAGAGCTTATCGTCGAAATAGGGTTTGGCATGGGGGACTCCCTTCTGGAGATGGCCGGTGATGAACCCACAAAGATATTCATCGGGATTGAAGTACACCGACCAGGCATCGGCAAGCTGTTACACAACATTGCAGAAAACAAGCTCAGGAATCTCTGGATAATCTACCAAGACGCGAAAGAGGCAATGACTAATTGCTTTGAGTCAAACTCCATTGACAAAATACTTATACTTTTCCCTGATCCTTGGACCAAAAAACGGCACCAAAAACGCAGGTTGGTCCAACCAGATTTCATTTCCCTTTTAACAGAGAAAATCAAACCTGGTGGGTTTTTGCACCTAGCGACCGACTGGGAACCCTACGCTCAACAGATGCTAGAATTACTGGAACAGGCTGAAGGACTAGTAAACGAAAATGGTTCCAGCAATTACTGGGAGCACCCAAAGCGCCCTACAACAAAGTTTGAGCAGCGCGGAAAAAAACTTGGACATGGAGTGTGGGATTTATTGTTCAAGAAGTCAGTTTCTTAGAACCAGAAGCGATGTTCTTGCTCTTTAAGCCACTCAATGTAGTACTCATAGTTCGGACATATCGATGCCACCAAATCCCAGTATTGTTTAGAGTGATCCATATGTATCAGGTGGCAGATTTCATGTGTGATCATGTAGTCGATGATGCTATAGGGTGCCAGCATAATTAACCAGTTGTACTGGATAACTCCGGTGGAAGTGCAATGTCCCCATTTCGACTTAGTCTTCCTGAGCTTGATTTCCTTAATCTTTCGATCTACACCCAAGTATCTAGCCAGCCCATGCGCCCTGGGGATGATGTGCTCACTCGCCTTGTCGATAAGGTAATCTTCTAACTGCACGGTAGCCTTGGTGGCATTGAGCTTATGCCCCTGGATGATAAACCGATCTCCATTGATCAAAATGCGCTGCTTCCGGCCTTCCTTATACTCTATGGTCAGCTCCCGTGCGCGGTAAAAGATTCTGCCATTTTTTTCGATTCTTAATTTTTCCTTGTTTTTTTTCGACTCTTCTTCTAGCCGTGCCTGGATCCATTTCTGGTTTCTATTGACGAAGTCTTGCACTTCTTTTATGGGAGCACGATGGGGGCACCTGACCACCACCTTCCTATGGGAGATAAAAAGAGCCAGCGTCTTGCGATTGCTTCTTAGTACTTCGCAGCCAAAGAACTGCTGCGATTGCTGACTTGTGGCCCCAATATTCAATGGAACAATTTTTGATTTTTTCATACGCCTCTGTACTGGCTATCTCAATGCCTGCTTGGGCTTCCTAGCTATGAGGCTCGCCTTTGCGCATCTATTCTTTTTGCTGCCGGATTGTATTTCACCCTCAAAGTAGTGTTCAACCTCCCATTCACCGAAAGACTCCAATAACTCTCCGGGTCTTAGCAGATAATCTGGATTCGTAGGTTTACCAAACTGGGGCTGATGTACCGTAAATGTCTCGTAAACGATCAGCCCGCCTGGTCTCACCACTTCGCGGATCGACGCCATCAGCGGTCGATGTAGATAGTTAAAAACCAGTACTAAGTCAAACCATTTATGCGACAGCGGGTCACTGCTGGTAGTTTCGAGGTCGACCTGCCAGCAGACTCCTTCTAGTCCCTGGTCTCGAAGTTCACCGGCCAACAGTCCCAGCTTTCCCCTATCACAATCTGCAAAAGTGACGTGGATATTATCACGTGCAAGCAGCAATCCGTTCCTTCCGGACCCACAGGCCAAATCCAGCACACCATTATCGAAACTCAGGTTTTTCAACAGCGACATATTTTCGACCAGTAGCCGCGAGGCGCTGGCGTTTGAAAGTGGCATAGATTACCGGATAATACGCAGATGGTTATAGATTCCAAGCATCAGTAAAATAAGTTAATACTCTTCGATTCGCAATATTTTGTAGGTTTTTTCTTTTTTACTCCAACTTAAAATATTGCGGCATCATTATGGCGCATCGGAAAAGTTTTTATGAGCACCCCTACTCGCAAAAAAGATCGATTATTCGCAGAACAGATCCTCCCTGGCGACTTCGAGTTCGATAAAGAAGTCGCCGAAGTTTTCGAAGACATGATCAGTCGATCGGTGCCTGGTTACACTACGATTTTAGACATGATTGCAATACTGGCCGAAAACTACATCCAAGAAAATTCTAAAATATACGATCTAGGCTGCAGCTTGGGGGGTGCCACTTTTGCTATCACCCGCCAACTTCCAAACATTCCGTGCTCAATTGTAGCGATAGATAAATCCTCGGCTATGATTGACAGAATGGAGAAGAAAAAGGCTTCACTAGGAACGACGATGGCACTCATCGAATGCCGTTGTGAGGACATACTGAATGCCGAAATCTTCAATGCTTCAGTAGTTGTATTGAATTTTACTTTACAATTTGTCCAGTTATCGGATCGGCAGCGCTTGATTGAGAAGATCTTTGCTGGTATGAATCCGGGAGGCATTCTCATTGTCTCAGAAAAAATAAGGTTTCCCGATGACAAACTTAACTCCTTGTTTACAGATATGCATCATGGCTTTAAAGGAAACAGGGGATACAGCAAACTAGAAATCAGCCAGAAACGAAGCGCACTCGAAAACGTGCTGATACCGGAGACTATCGATACTCATCGGAGTAGGCTTACACAGGCAGGCTTTAATTCGTTCGATGTCTGGTTTCAGTGTTTCAATTTCGCTTCTATGGTTGTATTTAAATAAGCCTATAAAGTGAATTTTTCGCCGCTTCGACTGTTGATCGCTCGCACTAGTCTCGAGCCGTTGACTCCACTGTTATCCGATTCTTATTTAGATGGCATTAAACATGGAGATTTTAGGAGGTGGCGAGAGCGGCTCGCCAAACTACCAGCGATTTGTCCCTCAAACATTGAGCTTAGCCATACAGTGAGATTGGGGACATCTACTGACTGCGATAGCGACACGCTGTCTCTACTCGATGAACAGCTTCGCGAATTTATCCCTTGGCGCAAAGGGCCATTTAGTGTATTCGGCATCAGTATTAACAGCGAATGGCGATCTAATCTTAAATGGAATCGTTTGCAGGACAGTATCGGTTCTCTAAAAGACCGCACTGTACTCGATGTTGGTAGCAGCAACGGGTACTTTGGTTTCCGCATGCTCGAAGCCGGTGCTAAGCTGGTTATCGGAATAGACCGCCATATCCCCTACGTGGCACAATTTTGGGCACTGAAACATTTTGTGCCAGAACTTCCCATATTCGTTATACCAGCACAGCTACAGCAATTACCTCTTCCCTTGGAAGAATTCGATAACGTGTTTTCAATGGGCGTACTTTATCATTCACGGTTGCCCTATGCTCACCTTTCCCAGTTACGTCAATGCTTGAGACCTGGCGGGCAACTGATCCTGGAAACGCTCTATGTTGACGAGGAAGCTGGAAATGGGTTGATGCCTGTAGACAATTACGCACGAATGCCGAAGATCTGGTTCATTCCAAGCATTTCTACTTTACTCAGCTGGCTTGACCATTCTGGATATGTTGACATTGAAGTAATTAACGAATCAGTAACGACTATTGAAGAACAAAGAAGTACGGGTTGGATGCCCTTTGAATCTTTAAGAGAAGCATTGGACTTATACGACGAAAATAAAACTATCGAAGGATTACCTGCCCCAAAGAGAGTGATTGTTACTGCTTATCGCCGATAAAGCGCACCATATTTTTAAAAGGGGTCAAGCCTCGCATTAATTTACATATTTAAATAGTGCTATTGCAGTGACACAGAATTATTTTTTTGGTTTAATTTTTAGCTTTAAATGATTTGTATTACATCAATACTAATTCTGTTGACGGGCATGTTTAATTACGATACCTATAGGGCTAGATCCATATAGGGTCAGCTCTAGTTATATCCACGAACAAAACCAGAGAATTAAAAATGGCGAGACCTCTTCGAATAGAATACCCCGACGCAACTTATCACGTGTCCAATTATGGTTTGGGCAACCAACGCGTATTTCCTTCTCCAAAGTATTTTGAAATCTTCCTAGAAGCTTTGGGGGAAACTTGTTCACGGTTGAATGTTGAGGTACATGCTTACTGCTTGTTGCGTGATCAGTACCATCTGGTAGTTAAAACCCCCGAGGGTAATCTAAGCAGATTCATGCGCCAGGTCGACGGCCTTTATACGCAACAGTATCAATCTATGAAGAACATGGCAGGTTCCCTGTTTAGGGGTCGATACAAGGCTGTGCTTATACAAGCTGATAAGTACTTGCTTCCACTCTCTCGTTATATTAACTCCAAAGTCAAGGTTTCAGAGCGGAACACCTATCCTTATATCAGCTACACCTACTTTACGCGTGGGAGTACCAACCCTCCGGTCTGGTTCAATCGCGACGATACCCTTCGACAACTTCGCGTTGCTGTAGCAAAGCGTCCCTCTGCTTACAGGAAGTATATTGCACTGGGAGTGGATGGCGAATTTTCTCATTTCTATGGCAAAAAAAATCTGCCGTCCATCATGGGAGACAAAAAATTTCTCAAGGCGGCACAAAGAAAGCGCTCGGCTACTTCGGTGCGAGGTCTGTCCCGTGGTGCCAACGCCAAGTGGCGCCCATCCTGCAAAAAAACTGTATCCGCTGTTGCAAAACGGTTCAAAGTAACAGAAGCGAGTATATACAAAGCAGCCCGAGGCCCTGGATCAAAAAACGTACCACGATGGGTTGCCATGTATTTATGCCAGGAGCTTTCTGCTGTGACTCTGCAGTCAATAGCTAAGCTGTTCAGGCTAAAACGATACGGCACAGTTTCAACGACGGTTGGTAAACTGAAGATCGAATTCGAAGAAGATCCAGAGCTACAGCTAAAAACAGAAAGACTTGCGAAACAATTGAGCCGGGCTAAGTAATTACTTGTAAACCTAACAGAAGGCCAATAACAATGGCGGTATTTTAGTTAAACGTGATCAGCAATTCTACTTGATCTTGGATTCTTTGTAGGGCACATGTTTACGTACCACTGGATCAAACTTCTTGATCTCTAACTTGTCTGGCGTAGTGCGTTTGTTTTTGTCAGTGGTGTAGTAGTGACCGGTTCCAGCGCTTGATACTAATTTGATTTTTTCTCTCATGTTTGTACACCTGTAGTGCCTGCCCCATTTTCAGAGCCTAAACACGCGCACCCTTTGCACGTATATCAGCCAACACCGTGTCTATTCCAAGTTTATCGATAATACGCATACCCTTGGTGGAAACACGAAGCTTTACAAAACGCTTCTCAGACTCCACCCAGAAGCGATGATTTTGAATATTGGGCGAGAATCGTCGCTTGGTCTTATTGTTGGCGTGCGAAACGTTGTTACCTGCGGCCGGTTTTTTGCCTGTTACCATACAAAGCCTGGACATCTTTCTGCCTCTTGATCCTGCAAAAAGGATCGTAACCTAAAGCAATATGCAACCTCTCAAGAGTATTGACTTATCCGTCAACTCCCGAGGGTAAAAAGATCGCGTTTTATACCAGAACACCCCTTCAATGGCAAGGGATTCAGCCTTTCTAGGGCTCTATCGCTGGCGTCTGCAGGAAGATCGGAGGAAGTCGCATATATTTGCAACAATCTGAGTGCAAGTACGATTGTACATTACAGCCAGCAGGAACTACGCTTCGGGCCAATGCTTGATGCCAACATCAAGTTCTTTTTCCAAAGACCGCTAACGCATCGGCAGGAAATCAGTATCGTAACGGCAAATTCATGTATTCATAATTAATGGCTAAGCATACCCCAAACATTGACATTTACCTTAGCCGCAGCCCAAATTGCGTCGGACAGAGCGACCTGCTAGTCTAGCGCTCCCTGATTAGGGTGCTAGATTTCACAATGGTTCCCATGTTAAGCCTCACTAACAAACGCGTTATCTTGGGCATTACCGGCGGAATTGCTGCGTATAAGTGTGCTGAACTTACACGGCTCCTTGCAAAGGCAGGTGCCGAGGTGCGGGTTGCCATGACTAAGTCGGCAGTCGAGTTTATAACTCCTCTCACTATGCAAGCTCTTTCCGGTAATCGCGTACATCTTGATCTACTGGATACTGAAGCAGAGGCAGCTATGGGCCACATCGAGCTTGCACGCTGGGCAGACTTGGTCATGATCGCTCCAGCAACAGCTGATTTTATTGCTCGGATAGTCCATGGCCACGCAGATAACATTCTCAGCACTTTGGTATTGGCCACCTCCGCACCTATTGCAATTGCACCGGCAATGAACCAAGCCATGTGGGCCGATGACGGTACCCAAGCTAACCTGCAAGCACTAAAAGAGCGACAATTTTATATCTTTGGTCCAGGAGAAGGCGACCAAGCCTGCGGTGATGTCGGTCTCGGACGCATGCTGGAACCAGTCGAACTTATCAATCTCTGCGCCGGCTTATTTGAAGCGGGTTTTCTGGCAGGTAAAAAGTTTATTATAACCGGCGGGCCAACCCAGGAAGCGCTTGATCCAATTCGGTTTATTAGTAATCGCAGTTCAGGGAAAATGGCGTATGCCCTGGCTGAGGAAGCCGTTGGCTTTGGTGCCCAAGTAATCCTGATTAGCGGCCCCGTAAACATTGTGACACCCGATCGCGTGCGACGCATCGATGTTGTCACCGCGAGCGAGATGCTGGACGCGACGCTCGCCAACATCGACAATGCTGACGTCTTCATTAGTGTTGCCGCTGTAGCGGACTATCGCCCTAGAGAAATAGCTCCACAAAAGATCAAGAAAAAAGACAAAGAGCTGCAACTTACCTTAGTAAGAAATCCTGACGTCATTAGCGAGGTAGCAAAACTGGAACACCGCCCCCTTGTTGTGGGGTTCGCCGCTGAAACTACGGACATATTAGAAAATGGGAGGAAGAAGCTGAAGCAGAAGAACCTAGATCTGTTGTTCGCCAACAATGTGAGCGAAAGTGTTGATAGTGAAACAATCGCTGTTACAGCGATTAGCAAGGACCAAGAACAGGAATTGCCCGAATCAAACAAGAATGTTGTTGCCCGAAAGATGCTTCAGCTCGTCGCTGCCCAGTTAGATACAGCGTCTTGACTCGATTATGGCTGCAGTTAAAACCATCAAGGATCCGTTTAAAGTCTTAATTCGTAAATTGAATAAACACTTAGATTTAAGCCCACCGGATTAAAACCCATGTCACTTACAATCGATAGCGCAAAGAATATCGCTGAAGTACTCACTGAGTCTCTTCCCTATATTCAGAAGTTCACTGGCCGCACGGTGGTCGTTAAGTACGGCGGCAACGCCATGACGGATGAAAAGCTCAAGCAAAGTTTTGCTCGCGACATCGTGCTAATGAAACTGGTTGGCATAAATCCCATCGTGGTGCATGGTGGTGGGCCCCAAATTGCCAATGTTCTAGATCAGCTAAATATTGAATCCAATTTCGTTAACGGACTACGAGTCACTGATAGCAAAACGATGGACGTTGTTGAAATGGTTCTCGGTGGATTGGTTAATAAGGAAATCGTAGGTCTTCTTAACAAAAATCACGGTAAAGCTGTTGGCGTAACTGGTAAGGATGGCAACCTCATAAAGGCTAAAAAGCTGCGAATCAAACCTAATGAGGGTGATGACGAGGTTGTTGATATCGGTCAGGTTGGCAAGGTAGTTAGCATTGACACAAAGGTGCTGGAAGTCATGAAGGATAGCGATTTCATCCCGGTAATCGCCCCAATTGGCACCGATGAAAAAGGGGCCAGCTATAACATCAACGCCGATTCGGTAGCTGGAGAGATTGCCAAGGTTTTACGTGCAGAGAAACTCATTTTGCTTACCAATGTAGCCGGAGTACAAGGGGGGAAGGGCACGGTTCTGACTGGTCTCAGTATCAAACAGGTTGCTAAACTAATCGCCGATAAAACAATTCGAGGAGGGATGTTACCGAAGATCGAGTGCGCGCTAGAGGCCGTGAAAGGCGGAGTTCATAGCGCCCACATAATCGACGGTAGAGTAGAGCACGCAGTGCTTTTGGAAATATTCACCGACGAAGGCGTAGGAACCTTGATTACAAGGAGCGGGCTAAATCAATGACAAAACCACTGATCTACAATTTTAGAACGATCGGATAAGCGAATCATGGATAACAATAAGGTGTCACGCAAAGACCAAATCCTTCAAGCCTTGGCTCGCATGCTGGAAACCGCGCCCGGAGAGAGAATCACCACTGCGGCATTGGCAGAAGAAGTCGGAGTATCAGAAGCCGCACTATATCGCCATTTCCCCAGCAAGGCTCGGATGTTCGAAGGCCTGATAAAATTTATCGAAGAAACCTTGTTTCTTCGTATATCTCGTATTTTAGACGACGAGTCCAGTGCTGAAACAAGATGCCACAATATACTTACGCTGTTGCTGAATTTTTCAGATAAGAACCCAGGCATGACACGGTTACTCACCGGAGACGCTCTTGCCGGTGAGACCGAGCGTCTGCGGGCTCGCGTAGCTCAGTTACTTAACCGGGTGGAGTCGCAACTCAAACAAGTATTGCGGGAAGCACAGATTCGGGAAAATTTGAAACCGGGCGTATCCCCAACGGCACTAGCCAATTTGCTGTTGGCTACATGTGAGGGAAGATTGGCTCAGTTTGTGAGAAGCGAGTTTAAAAAATCCCCACTGGAGAATTGGGATACGCAATGGGAATTCCTTAGCAGAAACTTGCTGGCCCCCTATACTGCACCCATAACCACCTTAGACAGCTAGTTGGACGGCCTCATTCAGGGATAATGTCTAAATCCCGTATTCCTTGCGATAAGCGAGCACAGCGTCAACTTGCTGCCGTCTCTCGTTGCCCTTACCTTTTTGGAGATGGTCAACTATATCTTGTAGATCTATGATACTAGTGACTTTTATTTGGTGGTTCTGCTCAATTTCGTGAATCGCCGAGAGCGATCCCGTGCCCCTTTCTTGCCGATCCATTGCCACTGTGATGCCAACTAGAATTGCTCCGTTAGCAACAATAATATCAGACACTTCCTGAATCGCTGTCCCGGCAGTAATAACATCGTCAATTATCATGACATTGCCGGTAAGCTCGGCACCGACAATTAACCCGTGCTCACCATGGTCCTTGGTTTCCTTTCGATTAAAACAGAAGGGCTTATTTATACCGTAATTACTAGCTAGAACCATGGCCGTCGCAGAGACAAGGGGAATACCTTTGTAGGCCGGGCCAAACAAAACATCAAATTCCTGCCCCGAGTGGACAATCGCCGCTGCATAGCTCTGGGCAAGAAACGATAGCTTTTCCCCAGAATTGAACAACCCAGCATTAAAAAAATAAGGGCTTTGACGGCCAGACTTGAGTGTGAATTGCCCAAAACGAAGAATGTCATGCTCAATGACAAAATTTAGAAAGTCTTCTTGAAATGACTGCATTATTCTACATTCTTCTCCACCGGCTAGCTTTCAGATCCTCATCCCTAATTATCTTTCTTTGAATTTCGCGTACAGTTTTAGGCCAAGGATTTCTGTTGTGCTTCAATTAATTGCTTAATACCATTTTCTGCAAATGCAACCATCTCTAGTAATTGGGAATGGCTAAAATCCTTTCCTTCACCCGTACCTTGAACCTCGATAAACCCCCCAGAAGCTGTCATTACAATATTCATATCTGTTTCTGCTCCGGAGTCCTCTTCGTAATCCATATCCAGTATAGTGCGTCCCCGATAAATACCTACCGACACTGAAGCAACAATTTCTTTCAATGGATTCACCTGTATCATATCCTTTTCCAGCATATAGGAAATCGCATCAATTAGAGCTACACAGCCGCCAGTGATGGATGCAGTTCGGGTGCCACCGTCAGCTTGAACAACATCACAGTCCACTTTAATGGTGTGCTCGCCGAGCTGTTCAAGGTTTACGGCTGCCCTCAACGAGCGGCCGATCAACCGCTGAATCTCAAGGCTTCTGCCGGACTGCCTTCCTTTCGCAGCTTCACGGTCCATTCGACTCCCTGTGGAGCGCGGCAGCATGCCGTACTCAGCAGTTATCCAACCCTTACCAGTGCCCTTAAGAAAACGAGGCACTGAATCTTCTACTGTCGCATTACAAAGCACTTTTGTGTCACCAAATTCAACCAATACAGACCCTTCAGCATGCATGGTGTAATGCCGGGTTAATCGAATCGCGCGTAATTCATCGGATTTACGGTTACTTGATCGAGTTTTTTCTGTCATTCGAAATATCTAAGTTAAACGAGTTTAGGTCTTAGAAAGTGCTGCAAATTATCCTCGAAATTCTCTTGTAGTGCGAGGGTAAACGCCAAGTTTGCTCGATGTCCTTGTGCTACTTGCGATAGAATGGCGCCTCTATTGCACAAAGTTTGCTGTCATGATGTTAAGTATGACTGCCTTTTCAAGGCAGCAGTTGGAAAAGGCTTGGGGCTCTCTGACATGGGAAATCCGATCCGTTAACCACCGCTACCTCGAAAGTAGTATAAAGCTCCCCGAAGCCTTTAGTGGTTTGGAAAACTCGATTCGCGAAATTGTCAGAAAACAACTTCAACGCGGTAAGGTTGAGTGCCGACTACGGTTTCAGGCAACAGAATCTATTTCCTTAGGTTTGCAGGTAAACAAAGAACTTGTTCAGAAAGTTACACAGGCAAATTCTGAGATACAGAGCCTGATTGGTAGCACATCGCAACTTAGTAGCATGGAAGTGCTTCGCTGGCCAGGGGTCATTACGGGCCAGCAGATTGATGTCGAAGCACTGGGATCAGAAGCAGTTCAGTTATTTGAAGCCGCTCTCGAGGGACTTATTGAGAGTCGGAAGCGTGAAGGGGAATCTCTAAAGCAAGCACTCTTTCAGCGTATCACCGCTATCCGAGAGATTGTTGCGAGTGTGCGGGAAAGAATGCCATATATACTCGATAGGCAAAGAAAGTCCTTGGAAGATAAGCTGGCAGAACTGAAAGTGGAGTTGGATCCCGCTAGGCTTGAACAAGAAATAGTGGTATTCGCACAGAAAGCTGATATTGATGAAGAGCTAGATCGAATTGATTCTCATCTCAAAGAGGTTGAAAGAGTATTTGAGATAAAGGGGCAAAAAGGACGTCGGTTGGACTTCCTAATGCAAGAATTAAACCGGGAAGCGAACACCCTGTCTTCAAAATCTATTGTTGTGGAAACAACCCTAGGCGCCGTGGAACTAAAAGTGCTGGTAGAACAGATGCGCGAACAGATCCAAAACGTTGAGTGAACAGATTTAAGGAACCACAAAATGCCGAAGGGAAAATTAATCATAATCACCGCTCCCTCAGGTGCAGGTAAAACAACTCTAGTTAACGCGCTGTTAAAAGGCGATGACAATCTGCGGGTCTCGGTATCTCATACAACACGGCCAGGACGTCTCCGCGAGCAAAATGGTATCAATTATCACTTTATCGATGAAAAGGAATTCATGGGCATGCTTTCCGCTGGAGAATTTCTGGAAAACGCTGAAGTCTATGGGCATCACTACGGCACTTCTCAGCGCTCGGTAAACAAACAATTGGACGAAGGATACGATGTGATTCTGGAAATCGATTGGCATGGCGCTGCACAAGTGCGTAACGTCAAGCCCGAGGCATGTTTCATATTTATCCTCCCCCCCTCCATTCAAGCACTTACCGAGCGACTCACCGAACGCGCTCAAGACAATCGGACAACAATAGAAAGCCGCATGCAACAGGCCCGCAGCGTTCTCGAACATGTCGCCGAGGCCGACTACATCGTGGTTAATGATAAGTTCAAGACGGCGCTAAGTGATATCCAAGCCATCATTCATTCCAAGCGCCTGACCGTCGCAAATCAAGAGAAAACCCTAGCACCACTCCTAGACAGCCTGACCAAGGATTGAAATCCAACGATTTGGTGCTCAAATAGGACGAAATAGTCTCCCAAAAAATATGCAATTTCCGCGGGAATTCAGTAAAATCCCCGATCCTCAACCGTCAAGCCAAAAAAACAATGGAAAAGCGGGCTGTAACGCCAATCCTGCCTACCCAAGGCAACGACGACAATTTGACAGAACGCGCTAAGCGATAAGGTTTTAGGCAATAAAATGGCACGAATTACTGTAGAAGATTGTTTGGACAAAGTAGATAACCGCTTCGAGTTAGTGATGGTCTCGAGCAAACGCGCTCGCCAGCTACAAATCGAAGGCAAGGACCCAATGGTGTCTATCGACAATGATAAGCCCACGGTTATAGCGCTTCGTGAAATCGCCGACGACCTGGTGACTGCCGAAATCTTGGTGGACAAACCAAGCGTAGAGCTAGAAGAGGGGTTTAATGCTATAGAGGAAACTCCTACGGAAACAGCGGCGCAGGAAGAAAAGCCTCCCGCAGAAGAGTAAGTCTTAAGGGGTAGTTTCTTGCAAATAGCCACACCGGACACTATAGACTCTCTCGCCGACGATCTTTCCAGTTACCTAGGTAAAGATCAGATTAATAATGTCAGGCGCGCCTATTATTACGCAGAACAGGCTCATGAAGGGCAGTTGCGCCATACCGGTGATGCCTATGTCACCCACCCTTTAGCAGTTGCCTCCATTCTTAGCGAAATGCACATGGACCATCAAAGCCTAATGGCTGCCATGTTGCACGATGTAATTGAAGATACGGGTGTTACAAAGACTGCGATCAAATCCCAGTTCGGGAACACTGTTGCTGATCTGGTGGACGGAGTCAGCAAGCTCAACAAAATCACATTTAGCAGCCATGCGGAAGCACAGGCCGAAAACTTCCAGAAAATGGCCATGGCCATGGCGAAAGACCTTCGGGTTATCCTGGTGAAGATCGCAGACCGCCTGCACAATATGCGCACGCTAGAGGTCCTTACCTCGGACAAACGTCGTCGCATCGGACGGGAGACGCTGGACATCTATGCCCCAATTGCTAATCGGCTTGGTATGAACAATGTGCGCGTGGAATTTGAGGAGTTGTGTTTTACCGCTCTTTACCCAATGAGGGCAAGACGAATCAACGCCGCTGTGAAACGTGTTCGTGGCAACCGTAAAGAAATCGTACTGCAGATTCAGACCTCCCTGGAGGCCTGCCTCGAGCGCGAAGGCCTTCCAGGCAGAACCATTGGTCGCGAGAAACACCTTTATTCCATCTATGAGAAGATGCGCAGCAAGCATAAATCTTTCTCCGAGATCATGGATGTTTACGCGTTTCGTATCGTCGTCAATAGTGTCGATGCTTGTTATCGGGTGCTTGGTGCGGTGCATAGCCTCTATAAGCCGGTCCCCGGCCGTTTCAAAGACTATATCGCTATCCCCAAGGCGAATGGTTATCAGTCCCTGCATACCACTCTGTTTGGCATGCACGGCGTGCCTATTGAAATTCAAATTCGCACCGAAGAGATGGAAGCAATGGCCAACAATGGCATCGCCTCACACTGGCTCTATAAGTCTAGTGACGATTTGCCCAGCAACGCCCACATTCGTGCCCGCGAATGGGTCAATGGCCTGTTAGATATTCAGAAACACGCAGGGAATTCATTGGAGTTTATAGAGAATGTGAAAATAGATTTATTCCCGGACGAGATCTATGTGTTTACGCCGAAGGGAACGATCTTCGAGCTTCCGGCTGGCTCGACTGCTGTGGATTTTGCTTACGCGATTCACACCGATGTGGGTAGTTCATGTGTGGCCTGCCGTATCTCACGCAGGCTAGCGCCTCTAAGTGAACCTCTGCAGAGCGGTCAAACAGTTGAAATAATCACTGCACCGGGCACCCAGCCCAACCCAGCATGGTTAAGCTTTGTGATCACCGGTAAGGCTCGCAGCAATATCCGCCACCATCTCAAGAACCAGAAATACTCAGAATCGGTTGCTCTAGGTCGTAGGCTTCTTAACAAGGCACTAGCAAATTTTGGTAGCAACCTTGCCTCGGTCGCCAAAGAAAATATCAACACCGTGCTAAATCAAACAAGCCTTAAATCGCTGGACCAGTTGCTTGAGGAAATCGGACTCGGCAATCGTATGTCCTACTTGATTGCCCAAAGACTAACAAAACATAGCGACATTGCGTTGCTCGAAAATGGGAGCAAACCAGAGCAGCAGGAATCCCTAGCCATTCGGGGCTCGGAAGGCATGGTAATGAATTATGCCAAGTGCTGTCATCCAATTCCTGGTGATCCGATCGTTGGTCATATCAGTTCTGGTCGTGGCATGGTAATTCACACCGATGATTGCAACAATATCACCGAAATCCGGGACAATCCGGAAAAATGTGTGGCCGTTAGTTGGGACCCGAATGTGGAAGGCGAGTTTTCGGTCGAGCTGCGGGTAGAACTGGAGAACCTGCGAGGCATCATCGCCACACTCGCCACTACCATTACCGGTGCAGAGGCCAACATAGAGAAGATTAGCACGGTAGAGCGGGATGCCCGCTTCATCATTGTGAATCTGTCTCTCAATGTGCGCAACCGCGTGCATCTGGCCCATGTCATGAAACGAGTGCGCCTAATCAAAGCGGTAACCAGTGTCACTCGAGTGAAGAGCCGCCGAGTACGGAAAGTTATTAAGAGCTCTATTGGAGCTTAACAAAGAGCGTCATGTCTAACATCGGATCCATACATACCGATGCTGCCCCAGCTGCTATTGGCCCGTATTCCCAGGCTATCAAGTCCGGTGCGCTCGTGTTTTTTTCCGGTCAGATACCACTGGACCCAGAGACCCAGACGCTGGTTGACGGAGGTATTGAAGAACAAACCAGACAGGTCTTCCGTAATTTGTCAGCAATTGCCGAGGCTGCAGACACTCACTTACAGAATGCTGTCAAACTGACAATTTATCTGACCGATCTCAATAATTTCACACAGGTAAACAGCGTCATGGCGGAACATTTTTCTGAGCCTTACCCTGCCCGGGCCACGATTCAGGTTAGTGCGCTTCCAAAACAGGCAATGATAGAAGTAGACGCTATCGTTGCAGCTTAGCGATTACTCAGCGGTTTCCACTAGATTTATCGTAAAGCAAGCGTAAGTGCTATCCTGACATTTCAGGATTAAATTAGTAATGCACAGCGAACCAATCGACCAGATTCCCCTTACCCGGCTAAAAGGTGTTGGGCCTGCGCTTGAAAAAAAGTTTAACCAGCTAGGCATCTATAATGTCCAAGACCTGCTGTTCCATGTGCCGCTACGATACGAAGATCGAACAAAGATTAGTTTGATAGGAAAGGTTAAGATCGGCGATCAAGTCCAACTGCAGGGAGAGATAGTCAATAGCACTATCCAGTTTGGCCGACGTCGCAGCCTGCACTGTGTGATCCGAGATAACACAGGGTTTATCAACTTGCGCTTTTTCCATTTCAGCGCGGCACAGAAGGAGATGCTTCAGACAGGTAAACAAGTTCGCTGTTTCGGAGAAGTAAGGCGCGGTAGATCTGGCCTGGAAATGTACCATCCGGAATATCGGATTCTGGAAGATCCCGAAAATGAACCGGTTGCTGATTCCCTCACTCCTAACTACCCAACTACTGAGGGATTACAACAAGGTAGATTACGAAATGTGGCGCGGCAGGCGTTAGAAATTCTAGAGGATTCTGGCCAGGTACAGGATTACCTGCCACCATATCTAACACATCAACTTGGGCTTCAGAGCCTCACCGAAGCAATAAAACTTATTCATCGGCCTCCCATTGATTCGGCTTTAAGTTGGACCAACGAAGCGATTAATCCGGGCCAGAAGCGACTTGCTTTCGAAGAACTGCTCGCACACCGCCTGTGTATGCGCCGATTCAGAAATGATTCCAAAAAGCAGAGCGCTCCTCAGCTGCAAGCCGACGATAAGCTGATCTCGAGATACCTGCAAATCCTGCCTTTCACGCTGACCGGCGGGCAGCAGAAAGCCTATCTACAGATTGCGCAGGACTTGGCAAGCGTCTGCCCCATGCTAAGGCTCCTACAAGGAGATGTCGGTTCGGGAAAGACGGTGGTAGCTGCCCTTTCTGCTTTGCATGCCATCGGAAGCGGTTACCAAGCAACATTAATGGCTCCTACCGAAATCCTTGCAGAACAGCACTTGCTTAACTTTAGGAATTGGTTTGCACCCCTTGGGATCAGCGTAGGCTGGCTGAGCGGGAAAAGCAAAGGCTCGGAACGAAGGCAAATTCTCGACAGCCTTGCTGAAGGTTCCTGCCAGCTACTTATTGGCACACATGCTCTATTCCAAAATGATGTAGCCTATCTCCGCTTGGGCTTGATAATCATTGACGAGCAACATCGGTTTGGAGTTCACCAAAGATTAGCGCTTCGTGAGAAAGCGGCCACCGGCGATATCAATCCCCATCAGCTGGTAATGACCGCAACTCCTATCCCGAGAACTCTTGCTATGAGCGCCTATGCTGATCTGGATAACTCGATCATTGATGAACTGCCGCCGGGTAGAACCCCCGTAAATACAGCGATTATCTCAAGTGCCCGTCGCGAAGAAGTTATCGACCGCATCAATAAGGCTTGTTCTGAAGGCAGCCAAACCTATTGGGTTTGCACACTTATCGAAGAATCCGAAGCTCTACAATGTCAAGCAGCGGAAGTAACCGCGGAGAAACTGATAAACCAACTGCCTCATCTTGCCATTGCTCTAATCCATGGGCGTATGAAGTCTAAGCAAAAGATGGAAGTAATGGACCGCTTCCAAACCGGGGATATACAGCTACTAGTTGCAACGACCGTAATTGAGGTCGGCATGGATGTGCCCAACGCAAGTGTAATGGTCATCGAAAACCCTGAGCGGCTGGGGCTTTCCCAACTACATCAGCTACGTGGAAGGATTGGCCGAGGCCACCTGGAGAGCCATTGCCTGCTGCTTTACCAGACTCCGCTTTCAGACGCGAGCAAACAACGCTTGCAAGTAATAAGAGAAAGTACCGATGGATTCCATATCGCCGAAAAAGATCTGGAGCTAAGAGGCCCTGGCCAGGTATTAGGCACCCAACAAGCCGGCCTGATGACTTTTCGCGTGGCCAACATTACCAGAGACGCGAAGTTACTCGATGAGGTACACGATGCATCGGAAATCATACTGCAACAGTACCCTGAAATAATCGACCCCCTAGTCAAACGTTGGTTGGGTGACCGGGTAAACTATGTCAAAGTTTAGGAATGTTTCAACAAAACGAGCGCCATTGTTTGCAAGGAATTAAATCTTTATGCTATGCGCTTCATTTAGGAATGCGGGACACGGTACAGTTCTAGATTTACGCATATGAATGATTTTTCCGCTATATGGGCCAAAATAGTTAACCAGTTCCAGACCCTGTTCCCTGATTTTTATGAAAAACTACCTGCATTCATCGAGCTTACTCGGTTAAACAAACCAATCGGTATTTATCTGTTGCTCTGGCCAACTATCGGTGCATTGTGGATAGCGGCAGAGGGGCTGCCAGATCTTTGGCTACTGCTCATCTTTGTGCTGGGAACCGTAATCATGCGTTCAGCTGGTTGTTGCATGAATGATTTCGCGGACTACAAAATCGATGGCAGCGTCAGTCGCACACAAGGGCGACCACTCGCGCGTGGCACTTTAAGGCGCCAGGACGCATTTTATTACTTTAGTGTCTTATCGACGGTCGGCTTCTTTCTTGTGTTATTCACAAACCTCTACACTATTTTGCTGTCTTTTGGCGCTATTATCATCGTGGTCATCTACCCTTTTATGAAACGCTATACCAACCTACCTCAGCTGGTGCTGGGCGCTGCTTTTTCCTGGGGTATATTAATGGCATTCACAGCCCAAGCGGAAACCATACCGCGACCGGCGTTGTTGCTATTTGTGGCCAATGTAATCTGGGCTATAGCCTACGACACACAGTATGCGATGGTAGATCGAGAATTTGATATCGAGATAGGCGTTAAGTCAACTGCCGTTCTATTCGGCGATATGGACAAGTACTTTATCGCACTCTTACAAATCATGTTTGTCGTCTCGATGTGGTTGGCTGGCCAACAGCTTGAGCTGGGGTCGGCTTACTATTTATCCTTGCTTTCCGTCTGCGTGTTGCTCGCCTATCAGCAATATCTCATTAAGGACCGGCTGCCAGATCTTTGTCTCAAAGCGTTTCTCAACAACAACTGGGTTGGTGCTGTAATATTCGTGGGCGTTGTTCTCAGCCACCTCTGAGCGTGAATGCCCGCTCCTTTTATTGTTATTAGTGGCTGGAAGCGGTTTCCAAAATTTCACGCACCAGTGAACGCTTGGATACCAGTCTGTGCCCGCCCCAATATCAGGGCGTGAATGTCCTGAGTCCCTTCATAAGTATTCACGACTTCCAGGTTCTGAGCGTGCCGCATAACTGGATACTCATCTGAAATGCCGTTGCCTCCTAACATGTCCCTCGCGTCCCGAGCCGTATCGAGCGCCTTGAGGCAGGAATTTCGCTTCAGGAGCGAGATAAGCGGTGGCGCCAGCTTACCTTGATCTTTTAGCCGGCAAGCCTGCAGGCAACCTTGCAGTCCTAGTGAAATATCGGTTTGCATCTGGGCTAGTTTTCTTTGAATGAGCTGGTTAGCCGCCAACGGTCTACCAAACTGTTTCCGATCCATTGTGTACTGAAGCGCTGTATGCCAGCAGGTTTCTGCTGCTCCCAATGCTCCCCATGCGATGCCTAGCCTTGCCGAGTTAAGGCAACTGAAAGGGCCAGCCAGCCCTTCCGCGTCTGGCAATTTGTTTTCTTCGGGAACAAAAACTTCGTCCATGACAATTTCACCAGTAATGGATGCCCGCAGAGCTAGCTTGCCTTCTATTTTTGGCGCGCTCAGCCCATCCATGCCCTTATCAAGAATAAACCCGCGGATAGCACCCGCTTCATCCTTTGCCCAGATAATAAACACATCGGAGATCGGAGAGTTGCTGATCCAGCTCTTGGCCCCAGACAGACTATATCCACCCTCAACCTTTCGTGCACGGGTGTTCATACCGCCTGGGTCCGAGCCGTGATCCGGCTCGGTTAATCCAAAGCAGCCTATGAATTCACCACTTGCTAGCTTGGGCAGGTACCTTTCTTTCTGTTCCTTGGTACCAAAGTTATTGATGGGATGCATGACCAGGCTTGACTGCACGGACATCATGGACCTATAACCTGAATCTACCGATTCTATCTCGCGGGCAATCAGCCCGTAGCAGACGTAACTCATTCCGGCACAGCCATAACCTTCTATCATCGGGCCAAGTAATCCCAGGGCCCCCATTTCACGAAATATTTCCGGATCGGTCTCTTCATTGCGATACGCTGCCCGCACGCGGGGAAGAAGTTTTTCTTGCGCATACTGTTTAGCAGTATCACGCACCATGCGCTCTTCTTCGTTGAGTTGCTCTTCCATAAGGAATGGATCTTGCCAATTAAATGACACATTGTCCGATCTGACAGACATGGGGGTCTCCTGAAAGTTGGTCCTGAAACTGAAAGCTTAACCTCACCCGAGAGGGCGCATCATTCTAGCAAATTCCCGATGTATACTCTAAAAACACAGCGGCTACTTTTTGCTAAAATAGCACACCATGGATGTTTCCCTCATACTAGACTCGCTCAACGAGCAACAACGCAATGCTGTTGCTAGTCCAGCTGAGAAACTACTGGTGCTGGCTGGCGCCGGCAGCGGTAAAACAAGGGTGCTCGTGCATCGTATAGCCTGGCTATTGCAAGCCGAGCAGGCCTCTCCTTTCGCCGTATTAGCGGTGACCTTTACCAACAAAGCGGCTAGGGAAATGCGAGGACGTATCGAGACCCTGTTGGGCCAGTCTTTTACCGGAATGTGGGTAGGGACTTTTCATGGGCTCGCCCACAGATTGCTCCGCTCTCACTGGGCCGAAGCAGGGTTACCACAAGATTTTCAGATTCTCGATGCGGAAGATCAGTTCCGCTTGATCAAGCGTATCAATCGCTCCCTGCATATCGATGAGGACAAGTGGCCCGCCAGACAGTGCCAATGGTACATCAACACTCAGAAAGATGAGGGGCTACGGGCAGTCAATATCGAACACTTCGATGACAATTACACTAAGACGATGCTAGATGTTTATACGGCGTATGAAGAAGCCTGCACCCGCGGTGGAATGATTGACTTCGGAGAAATACTCCTGCGCGCCCATGAACTGTGGTTAAAGAATCCCCAAATCCTCGAACACTACCAGAAACGATTTCAATATATTCTCGTCGACGAATTCCAGGATACGAATGCAATACAGTATGCCTGGTTGCGCGTGCTAGCCGGCGGAAATTATGGCCGCGACAAACAGTTAATGGTTGTCGGTGACGACGATCAGTCCATTTACGGTTGGCGTGGCGCAAGAATCGAGAACATTCAGCAGTTCAACGTAGACTTTGCTGATGCCGAGATAGTCCGCTTGGAACAAAACTACCGCTCCACTTCTACTATTTTGAAAGCCGCTAATGGGCTTATTGCCAATAACCAGGGAAGACTCGGCAAAAAGCTCTGGACCGAAGGCGTCGAAGGAGAACACATCAGCCTTTATGAGGCGTTAAACGAACAGGATGAAGCGCGTTTCATTGTCGACCGACTGCAGGATTGGTTTAACAACGGGAACCAGCGCAGTGATGCTGCCATCCTCTACCGTTCCAATGCACAATCACGCGAACTGGAAGAGGCCTTGCTGAGAGTAGGTATGCCCTATCGAATCTATGGTGGCCATCGTTTCTATGAAAGATTAGAAATCAAGAACGCTCTAGCCTATCTCCGATTACTAGCAAACAGAAATGACGATACCGCTATCGAACGCATTATCAACGTCCCTACCCGTGGTATAGGTGGTCGAAGCCTGGACGTAATTCGGACTGTAGCTAGAGAGGAAAATGTCTCTCTATGGCAAGCCTGTGCCAGATGTGTCAATGAAAATTTAGCGGGTTCCCGCGCCGTTAATGCAATTCTGGCTTTTCTGGAACTAATTGACAAACTGCAGTCCGAATGTGAAGGGCTCGAATTACACGAAAAAGTAGAACGTGTCATCGCGAATAGTGGCCTCATTCAACATCATGAAAAAGAAGGCGGGGAAAAAGCGCTGGCCCGCAAAGAAAACCTGGAAGAGCTGGTGAATGCGGCAAGCAATTTTGATGACGTAGCTCTGGGCGATGAGGTTGATGTTAAATCGCCTGCTTTCCTTGCCGCTTTCCTCGATCAGGCCTCGCTCGATGCGGGTGATACCCAGGCAGACGAAACGGATGATGCCGTGCAGTTGATGACACTGCACTCAGCAAAAGGCTTAGAATTTCCCCTGGTTTTCCTAGCCGGGATGGAAGAGGGTTTGTTCCCTCATAGAATGTCAATGGACAAAATCGCTAGCCTGGAAGAAGAGCGTCGGCTCTGTTATGTGGGCATAACCCGGGCCAAAAGCAAACTCTATTTGACCCATGCCGAATCGCGACGGTTACATGGCGAAGTGAATCTTTGCCGCCCTTCCCGCTTTATTAAAGAAATACCAAAGCAACTTATCGATGAAATTAGGCTGAAGACAACCGTTAGCCGGACCAAGGTTCACCGCAGGAATGGTATGCACGATTCATTGAGCAGCGGAGCTGAAATACCACAAACCGAAATATCACTAGGACAACGTGTAGCTCACGGTAAATTTGGTGAGGGTGTTGTATTAAACTACGAAGGACAGGGCAGCAATGCAAGAGTTCAGGTAAACTTCGATGCAGCAGGTAGCAAATGGCTAGTACTATCTTACGCAAAGCTTGAAGTTTTGGGTTAAGCAGTTAACGCAGGATTAAGCATGATTGCAAAAATTAAGGCAGATACCCAGGGAGGACTAATCGTTACTACAGTATTTTTCCTGGCGCTGCATGGTTGCAGCGGAGAACAACAGGATAGTTTCAGGCAATCTGCGGCGGTAGGTGATCAGACTGTTTATGAATGGAAGATGATTACTTCCTGGCCCAAGAACTTGCCGGCCCTTGGCACCTTGCCAGAATATTTTGCCGAGATTGTGGAAAAAATGAGTAACGGGCGAATGCTCATTCGCGTATACGGCGCTAATGAGCTGGTAGGCGGCCTGGAAGTCTTCGATGCGGTTTCACAAGGCGTCGCAGAGATTGGCCACACTGGCGCATACTACTGGCAAGGAAAGATACCTGCCGCCCCTTTTTTCACAACAATTCCCTTTGGCATGACCAGCTACGAACAGGATGCCTGGTTACGCTACGGCGGTGGCAACGAGTTATGGCAGGAGCTTTACGCGCCCTTTAACCTGTTCCCTGTGCGCGGTGGTAACTCCGGCGTACAGATGTTCGGTTGGTTCAACAAAGAGATCAATTCGTTAGAGGACCTCCAAGGGTTAAAGATGCGCATACCAAGCCTTGGCGGAGAGGTGTTTCGCCGGGCTGGAGGCATTCCAGAAACCATGCAAGTGAGTGAAGTGCTTACTGCATTGCAGACTGGCAGGTTAGACGCCGCAGAATTTGTAAGCCCCTACAACGATCTTGCCGCGGGCTATCACGATGTCGCTGACTACTACTATTATCCCGGTTGGCACGAGCCGGGGTCGACTTTAGAAACCATTTTCAATAAAGAAAAGCTTGACGCGTTGCCCTCTGACCTCCGAGAAATTCTTATGGCGGGGACGGAAGTAATGAATCAACTTCTTCTGGATCTGCTCATGGCTGAAAATAATAAAGCGTTGCGGACGCTAGTTGAAGACCACGATGTGCAACTGCGCCGCCTACCTGATGACGTGCTGCTCGAGCTACGCAGAATTTCTGAAGAGGTAGTAGCTGAGCTTGGCCAGACCGATGAAATCACGGCTCGTATCTACGAATCCTGGAAAGGTTTCAAGGACGGTGTAATGGACTATAACCACATCGCCGAAGAAGCGCTGATTGAAGCGCGCAAGTTGCCCAGCAATTAATCCGGCAACGGTCGCGATTTCCCTGCCTCATCAATCGCGACAAATACGAACAAACCTTCCGCCACTTTAAGGTTATCAATTTGGTTTAATTGATGAGAAGTCCGTACATCAACGGCGATATGCAGCGAGGTGCGACCACGCTTCGTGACATAGCAATAACAACTGACTGTCGAGCCCACGCTTACCGGGCGCAAAAAGGCCACATTTTGGATCGCCACCGTTGCCGATCTCCCCTTCGTTACTTTTTTGCTAATTATCCCAGCCGCTAAATCCATCTGTGATACCAGCCACCCGCCGAAGATATCGCCGCTGGGATTAGTATCTTTTGGCATGGCTAGTGTTTGTAAGGCGAGCTCTCCTAACGGTTCCGAAGTTGCTACTTCTTCTTTGCTCATGCTTGATTCCTTTTATGGATTAATAACTGACGGCAGCCAAGTTACCAGACCCGGCTGTAAGGCAAGCAACAACATAAGGCCGAGCTGGATGATAACAAACGGAATAACACCCCTATAAATTTCACCAGTAGTAATAGTATCAGGCGCCACGCTGCGCAAGTAGAACAGAGAAAACCCGAAGGGAGGTGTTAGGAAAGAGGTCTGTAAGTTAACGGCAATAATGACGCCCAGCCAGATCGGATTTAGCCCCATGGCTAGCAAAATAGGCCCAACCAACGGCACCACCATGAACGTGATCTCAATGAAATCGAGAATAAATCCGAGAAGGAAAATCACCAGCATAACTATTACCGTAGCGGCAATAACACCACCAGGCAGATCAGTCAACAATTGCTCAATGAGCAGGTCACCTCCAAACCCTCTAAATACGGAAGAGAAAATGGTTGCCCCAACCAGAATCAAATAAACCATGGACGTAATGCGAGTCGTTGCAATGGCCACTTCATGTAATACTTTTACATTAAGCTCTCGTTTAGCCAATGCCAGCAGAATTGCGCCAAGCGCACCGACTCCAGCTGCTTCTGTTGGTGTGGCGATCCCTACCAGAATGGACCCGAGTACGGCAATCATCAACAATACCGGCGGTAGCAGGCCTTTCATCAGGGCAAAGCCGATTTCGCTTTTTGTAAGCTTTGTATGATCCAGTTCAACCTGCGGTACGTCGTGTGGTCTGAACAGGGCAACGGTGAAAACATAGGCCGCGTACGCAAGCACTAAAAGCAGACCGGGTATAATTGCACCGGCAAATAAATCGCCGATAGAAACAAAGTCCGGTGCAAAAACTCCCTGATTCAGTTGGGACTGTTGATAGGCATTGGAGATCACCTCGCCTAATAGCACCAGACAAATAGATGGGGGAATAATTTGTCCAAGTGTGCCTGTAGCACAAAGTGTACCGCAAGCAAGAGAAGGCCTGTAGCCCGTGTTCAGCATCGTCGGGAGTGACAGAATACCCATTGTGACCACAGTGGCGCCAACAATCCCCGTGCTGGCAGCCAACAACATCCCCACCACTATTACCGAAATACCCAGGCCTCCGGGAATGCGTCCGAACACCAGGGCCATGTTTTTTAAAAGGTCCTCTGCGATTCGGGACTTCTCCAACATAGAGCCCATAAATACGAATAGGGGCACCGCAAAGAGATTCTGGTTTACCAATACTCCATAGATTCGATTTGGTATCAGGCTGATATATGCCGCATCGAAATTGCCAGAAAGCACCCCCAGCCCAGCAAATAAAATCGATACACCGGCCAGCGTCAATGCTACCGGGTAGCCCATCATCAAGACCAGACAGACGACTACGAAAAAAATAAGAGGAAGGAGCTCAGGCACTAAGGCTTGGTCTCATTAAATTGTCGAATCGATTTAAGTAATTCAGAAATACCCTGGACAATAAGCAGCACAGCTAACACAAAGATCGTGGTTTTCAACAAATAGACATAAGGCAATCCACTAGGATCAGCAGAGCTTTCCCGAACGCGCCAGGAAACAGATATATAGTCCTGGCTCACCCAGATAATGAAGACAGCGCTTGGCACGAGGAAAAGCAAAGTGCCAATGAGGTCGACGACTGCCTTGTAACGCTCTGTTAGGCGGGAGTAGAAAATATCCACCCGCACATGGCCCTGCTCCTTCAACGTGTAGGCTGCTCCGAGGGTGAAGATTAGTGCATTAACGTATGTGACCGATTCCTGCAGGGCAATGGACCCAAACTGGAATGCGTAGCGGAGAGTTACAATAACCACCACTAACACCACCATGCCAGCCGTTAGCCAGGCTATAGTTCTCCCAATAATATCGATGGTTTTGTCAATTAGATCTATCGCGCGCTGCATGCCGGTCCGTCTACTTAATTTTCTGCTTGTTCTCTTAAGGCCACTGGTTAAACGGCTGGGCGCACATTATTGCACAGCAACCTTGATCAACCGAATTATCGGGCGCCGGCCAGAGTCAGAACCCCAACCAGACCCCCAATAATCGGTAAGTCAGCAGCACCAGGGCAACAGTAAGGGAGATCATGAGCAGGCCTAATCCCTGTGCCAGTCCACGCTTAATCCGGGAAATCAAACGCGCCCCCAAATTTGCACCCCTCTCAAATTTGGCTGGTATGGATATGAAGAGGCTCGCAAAACTTAAAAGTGTGGCTGCCCAACAGAAACCAACGATGGCCGGGATCAGCAGGTCATACTCAGCCGCACTACCAACTTCGAATAGACTCATAAGGAATAGCCCAGCAAAAACAACACCTAATAAACCAATAAAAAGCCTAAATCGGCTTAAAAAAGTAGCAATTGCTTGTAACCGTTCTATCATAAGTTGTCTGGGCAACTCGATTAGAGCCTGCCCAGAGCATACCTAGTTAATTGAGAACCATCCACAAAGGAATGTTTTGCTCTGATTACCAAAACCAACATGCCCTTCTTGGCAGGAATTGACGACGATGAACAACCGGTGTTCGAAAGCCTCGAAGTGGAATTACTGGCCCCGGAAACAAGCCACATCCGCTTGTTGAAATCACCCCTATTCGCACGGAATCTTGCTGCGGGCGACAAGCTCCGGATAATCGATCCGGACTCTGCGGAGTACGAACTGGTTAAGCGTAGCGGTAATCTCTCTGTGCGGGTATTTCGTAAGTATCAGGTAGAGACATTGAGCCAATACCTGACCCCGGCAATTGAAAAACTTGGTGGCTGCCTTGATTTACAAACCGATCGCGCCCTGGTTTACAGCATTCATGTTTCCATTGGGTTCGCGGTTATAGAAGAATTATTGAACACCGCAGGCGCAGAATATCCCGACACATTTTGGTATTATGGCAACGTATATGATCCTGATGACGGAACCACGCCCATGCTCTGGTGGCAACAGTTTGATAGTCAGGAATGAGAAGTGCTTGCTAATTTTGAATCGGATTTGATTCTATGTTGATTGTTGTATCTCCTGCAAAGTCCCTTGATTTTGAGACTCCAGTGAAAACAGAAAAGTTTTCTAAGCCCGCCTTTTTAAGTGAAGCGACCGAGCTGGTCCGTGATTTAAAAAAGCTCCACCCTGAAGAGCTACAGGAATTAATGGGCATTAGCGAGACACTTGCCGCAGAAAATTTCTCTCGCTATTCAAATTGGCACACCCCTTTTAACCTGGATAATGCCAGGCAAGCTATCTTCGCTTTCAAAGGGGATGTTTACCTAGGGCTCAAGGCGGAGCACTTTGGAGCCGCCGATTTAAACTTTGCTCAGCGGCACTTGCGAATACTATCCGGTC
>Ga0208881_1000017_pt1 | contig 55810 bp, 56 predicted proteins | sample Knorr_S23_td_AAI_FD_185610 | JGI IMG/M metagenome (GOLD analysis project Ga0208881, IMG submission 185610) | Marine microbial communities from Southern Atlantic Ocean transect - Knorr_S23_td_AAIW_ad_876m_LV_B (SPAdes) (version 2) | ecosystem: Environmental > Aquatic > Marine > Oceanic | place... | reverse complement strand
TAATGTTAGTTAGACATTCATTTTCACATTATGTTGCTGGGTTATTAAAGGATAGCGCAAAAAGAATATAAGACAAAATACTAATATAAATAAATTTATGATGGATAAGGTTAGCTTTAAAAGTATGGAGAATGGGACTGCTGAAGAGTATGCTTTTCTTAATGGCCTTGAAGATCAATTTAATGTAGACCTTCCAAAGCGTTTGATTGCTGCGCTTAGTTCTCTCAATTCAAGTCTTTCAGGTTATCAAATTAGTCGACTAGAACACAGTCTGCAAGGGGCCACTAGAGCTCATCTTGCGGGTGAAGATCTGGAAATGGTAATTGCAATTTTGTTTCATGATATTGGAGATGAGCTGGCTCCATATTCCCATTCTGAAATGGCTGCAGCAATTCTTCGACCCTTTATTTCAGAAAAGATTTATTGGATTATTAAGCATCATGGCGTCTTTCAGATGTATTACTATGCACATCATTCTGGTGGAGATAGAAATGCTAGAGAATTATTTATTGACAGCCCGTGGTATCAAGATGCTATAAAATTCTGTCATGAGTATGACCAAAACTGCTTTGACCCAGATTATGAATCAAAGCCCCTAGAGTTTTTTGTCCCTATGATCAATGAATTTTTTTCTAGGCCAAAGATAGATGATCCCGAGGAACTTGCAAGATATGGAAAAAGATAGTTTTTAAATTTTCTAACTAATTATTGAGGCTATTTAATGAATACTTATTTACTTCAGTTGCAACCTCGTCAAATCCATTTAATTGTTTTTCTACTTGTCGGAGTTCTGATTGGTTACGCAGCTTACAGTATAAAAATACTTGGGCTTGAAGCTTGTACTCTTTGTATCACCCAACAGTTCTTTTATTGCGTTATTGGTGTCATCTCTTTTATTGCTTTTCTGCATAATCCTCTTGGACCACTTGTTCGCCTTTATTCAGGATTTATTTTTTTATGCGCATTAGCAGGGGCATGGATTGCTGGTAGACAGGTTTGGTTGCAAAGCTTGCCCGAAGACGAGGTTCCTTTATGTGGCCCTCCACTAGAATATATCATTGACGTATTTCCATTTGCTGATGTCCTTAACGCCCTGTTTATGGGTGATGGTAACTGTGCAGAAATACCTTGGCAGTTTTTAGGTTTAAGTATGGCGGGCTGGTCTTTTATTTGGTTTGGAGTGATTATCACTTTGAGTCTATTGGCAATTAAAAAGTCCATTAATCTCTAATTTAAAATAGAAAACCTCACAATTTCCAAAAAAAATAATTCTATGGTAAGATTATTTGTTAATTATGTAGAGTAATTTTTTAGATTTGGCTGATTTTGAAGAAACAGTAAAGAGACTATTTGATTCAGTTGATATTCAAGTCAATGGCTCACGTTCGTGGGATCCTCAGATTCACAATGAACTTTTCTATCCACGCGTATTAAGTGGAGGCTCTTTGGGGCTTGGTGAAAGCTATATGGACGGATGGTGGGATTGCCAAGCTCTAGATCAATTAAGTTGTAAGCTTCTGAGCGGTCGAATTGACAAACAAGTAAAAGTGACTAATCCTGCTTTATTGATCAATGCAATAAAGGCCTATATTTTAAATGCTCAAACTAAAAAAAGAGCTTATATAGTAGGCAGAGAGCATTATGATATTGGTAATGATTTATTTTCCCTAATGCTTGATGAGAGGATGAATTACTCTTGTGGCTACTGGCGAAATGCTAAGAACTTAGAGCAGGCTCAGATCAATAAGTTAGATTTGGTCTGTAGGAAATTACACCTGAAGCCCGGCATGAGCGTACTTGAAATTGGTTGTGGCTGGGGAAGCTTTGCTAAGTATGCCGCTGAAAATTATGGAGTAAGTGTGCATGGTATAAGCATATCAAAAGAGCAGGTAAAGTATGCAAAAGAGTCTTGTAAAGGTCTAAATACTACCTTTGAATTAAAAGACTATCGAGAACTGAATACACAGTATGACTCGATAGTTTCAATTGGTATGTTTGAGCATGTAGGTTATAAAAATTATAAAGAGTATATGGAAGTTGCCAATCGGTGCTTGAAGGAGGATGGTTTATTTTTACTGCATACGATTGGAAGAAATACCTCTGTACGGGCAGCTGATCCATGGGTCAATAAGTATATTTTCCCAAATGGAGTGGCACCTTCATCTAGGCAAATTAGCGATGCTGTAGAGGATATTTTTGTGGTTGAAGATTGGCATAATTTTGGCCAGGATTATGACGCAACACTAATGACCTGGAATGAAAACTTTCAAAATAACTATGATAGTTTAAAGGAAGTATATGATGAAAGGTTTAAGCGTATGTGGGAATATTATTTGTTGATGTGTGCAGGTGCTTTTCGAGCTAGAAGAAATCAATTATGGCAGTTGGTAATGTCGAAGGGTGGCATTAAGGGAGGGTATACCTACAGTAACAACCCTAGATTTGATTAACCAATGCAATATATAGAAATTTAACATGCTAGTCAGTTCAGAGTTCTCTATCAAAGGAAAATATGACGCCTAAACTTGTCAGTTTTAAGGTCTGCCCTTTTGTCCAAAGAGTTGCCATTACGCTTCAATATAAGGGTATTGATTATGATATAGAGTATATTGATTTGGGTAGTCCACCAGAATGGTTTTTAGCTATATCACCATTAAAAAAAGTTCCACTTTTAATCGTCGATAGTGCGGTAATTTTTGAATCAGCCGTTATTAATGAATATATTGATGAAGCGTACCAACCAATGCTTCATCCAGAAGATTTACTTCTGAAGGCGATAAATAGAAGTTGGATTGAATTCTCTAACAATATAAGCTTGTACACTTTTGAGCTAACCATAAAAGAGAAAAAAAATGACTTTGAGAATATACTTGAAGAATTATTGAAGGGCTTTGATCTGGTTGAAGATTATTTAAGCGCTAAACCATTTTTTAATGGAGAGCAGTTTTCTTTAGTGGATTCGAGTTATGCGCCTATATTCCAAAGGTTAGAGTTTTTAGCACAAATTTATAAACCTATTATTTCCTCTAAAAGGCATCCAAAATTAGTAAAGTGGAAAGATAGTTTGTTGTCATTAAATGCAGTTAAATGCTCAACTGTAGAAGAAATTCAGAATTTATACTATCAACTTTTGTGGACAAGACAGGGGTATATTTCGCAATTTTTGAGTGAAAGAGAGTATGGTAAGAGGCCAACAAAAAGGGTTTACTAGGTATATTATTTGGTTAATAAATTCCTTGTTTTGAAAGACATTAAGAAAATAAACCATTCAACATTGCAACAGCATCACAACCTGCTTGAAAAGCTAATCTTTGATTTTCAAAAGTAATACCTCCTATACCAACAATGGGTAATTGTATTTTTTCTTTCGCGGTCTTAATTATTGATAAAGGGCATCCACTTGCAGTGGGCTTCGTTATCGAGCTGAAAAGTGCACCAAAGGCCACATAGTTAGCGCCCATTTCTTCAGCCTCAACGGCAAGTTGTAATTGATTGTAGCAAGATACACCAATGATTGCTTTTTCACCTAGTTGTTCTCGAGCAGTATTAATAGAAATATCGTTTTGACCTAAATGAACACCATCCGCACCTACTTTCTCGCAAAGGTTAATATCATCATTGACTATAAATAAAGTATTATGTTGTAGGCAGAGCTCAAGCAACTGTTTTGCTTCTTCTAGCTTTAGTTTATCGTTATTAGTTTTATGGCGATATTGGAGGATATTGACTTTATGTTCGTTGAATATACGCTCAATAAGTGCTATATTCAGATTGTTGTTTGGTGTAATTCCGTATAAACCTTGTATTCTTTGATCTAACATAATGGCAGTTTTTCAAACTAAGAAAATTCAATCATTCATTGCATTCATTATAGTCTTGGTTGCTATTCTATGGCTATTTCAAGACAATATTCTAAAGATTTCAATATTACAAAATAAAACCGAACAATTAGATAGTAGTAATCAAGAATTTAAAGAAGACTCTTATCTTGAAAAGATAGATAATTTTATAATTAAGGAATATTCTAAAGACCAAATCTTGCTTCATACTGTTGAGGCTGAGACTTACTTTAGTTATAAAGATTCTCCAGTTCAACTTCTAAAAGTAAAAGTTAAAACATTTGATGAAACTCAACAAGAAGGTCTTGAAATGACATCAAATCGTGCTGAAATTCTTAAATCAGGAGAGATGTTTTTTAATGGTGAAGTCAACATTCGAACCAAGAGTGGAGTAGCACATGAGATCGATACTGAATCTTTAATTGTGCTTACTAATAATGGTCAAATTAAAAGCAATAGAGAGATCACTTATTTGGCCGAAAATGCAAAAATTAACGCACAAGGAATGGATATGAGTATTGATAGTGATACAATGCTTTTGAATGGAAAAGTAAAAATTAACCAAGATTCTGGTTCAATAATCAATACAACTAATTTATTCATTAGCCATGCTGAGGGAGAAAAAAAATATCAGAGTAAAGAAAAAACTGTTTACATCTCGAAATATAATACTGTTAACTCTGAAAAAGGTATAGATGCTGATATGAATAAAAATTTGATAAAATTACTAGGTGAAATTGAAATAGTAGGCCTCTCAGGCAGTAAAATGGAAAGTTATGATCTTTTAATAGATCAGTCAAATGGAGGCGAGGTATATAAGTCTAATGATTCAGTTCATTACCAATCATCTGCTGCCAATATTAAGGCAAAAAAAATGAATTATGATGCTGTTACAAAAAAACTCGAATTAATGGATGAGGTTTTAGCTGTTTATGAATAAACTGATTATTTTAATTGCACTATTTTTTACTTCTCTTGCATTTGCACTTCCAGAAGATGCAAAACAACCTATTGAAATTGAGGCTCAGTCTGTTGTCGTTGACGAGACTACAGGATTCAATGAATTTAGTGGTAATGCTGAGGTTAAGCAAGGTTCGCTTTTACTATTTGCTGAACTCATTCAAGTCCAAACTAACAGTGATGGTGTTGAAACTATGATTGCCAAGGGTACACTTGAAAAACCTGCTAAATATATCCAAAGCCAAGAAAATCAAGGACGCTTTATCGAGGCAACAGCAACTCTAATTACATATAATGTTAATGAAGGTATGATTTTTTTGGTTGGTAATGCTCACCTTGTTCAGGGCTTTGATTCATTTAGTGGAGATTCATTGAATTATGATATCAATAACGACAAGGTTGTTGTCAAAGGCTCAGAAGACGGCACAGAGAGAGTTAAATTTAAAATTGTCCTCTAGTATTTCTAATTGAATCTAACTTACTAGGGCAGATGTAATCCTTTCTTGGACTTCGTCAAGAGAGCCAACTCCATTAATAGCTATAAACTTTGTACCAGTATTAGTATCAAGAGCATCAGCCTTGTAGTATTGAACCAGTGGCTCTGTTTTTTTATGGTAGATCTTTAGGCGTCCTCTCACGATATCTTCATCATCATCAACGCGTTGAATCAAATCTTCACCAGTCAGGTCGTCTTTGCCTTCAAGATTCGGCGGGTTGAAGGCTATATGGTAGGTTCTTCCAGAGGCTAAATGAACTCGACGACCAGACATCCTTGTTACGATATCCTCGTCTGGGACTTGAACGTCAAGGACATAGTCGATTTTAATGTCTTCTAATTTCAGTGAGTCTGCTTGAGTAATGGTCCTAGGAAAGCCATCCAGTAAGTATCCATTATTGCAGTCTTGCGATTCTATTCTCTCTTTTACTAATGAGATAATAATATCATCAGAAACAAGATTGCCTGCGTCAATAACTTTTTTTGCTTTTATACCTATTTTTGTTCCATCATTTACTGCAGCCCGAAGCATATCGCCAGTTGATATCTGAGGAATATTAAATTTTTCACAAATATGAGCCGCTTGGGTACCTTTTCCAGCTCCTGGCGGTCCTAATAAAATGATATTCATAATATTTCTTTTATGTTAGAGTTCAAAGAGTGGTAATTTTTTATCAACTTTTGACTTTTTCAGTACGACATAGTCAGGTAGTCCATTAATATACGGAGGATAATTCTCACCTTCAATAAGTGGAAGTAAATATTCACGACATTCATCAGTTATCGAAAAGCCATCTTCAGAAATATAATTTGATGGCATCATTTTTTCGACATTTGCAATATCTTTTAATTCACCACAACCAATTTCCCATTTATAGGGATTATTGGATGTTCTAATGATTGCTGGCATGATTGAATTTTTACCATCTAGTGCCATTTCAACTGCCGCCTCACCGAGTGCGTATGCCTGTTCAACATCTGAATTAGAGGCCAAGTGTCGTGCAGCTCGCTGAAGATAATCAGCTACTGCCCAATGAAATTTATATCCTAGAGACTTTTTAATTATGTTTGCTACCACTGGCGCAGCACCTCCTAATTGTGCATGTCCAAAGTCATCACGAGTCCCCTGCTCTGCCAAGAATCTTCCATCTGGCCATTTTGTTCCTTCTGAAACTACGATAGTACAATAACCATATTCTTTTACATTCTTATCAACTTTTGCGAGGAATGACTTTTCATCAAAATCAATCTCTGGAAATAGAATGACAATTGGTATTGAGGAGTCTACAAGACCTCCAGCTGCTGCAATCCAACCAGCATGACGACCCATAACCTCAAGTACAAAAATTTTAGTTGATGTTGCAGCCATTGAAGCAACATCAAAGCTTGCCTCCATCGTAGAGACAGCGATATATTTTGCTACTGAACCAAAGCCAGGGCAATTATCAGTTACTGGAAGGTCATTATCAACAGTTTTAGGAATATGGATTGCCTGGATTGGGTAACCCATACTTTCTGATAGTTGGGAAACTTTTAGGCAAGTATCTGCAGAATCACCACCACCATTGTAGAAAAAATAACCAATATCATGTGCTTTAAATACTTCTATTAAGCGTTCATATTCAACCTTATTGGCCTCCAATGACTTCATTTTGTATCGACATGAGCCAAAGCCACCTGATGGAGTATGGTTAAGTGCAGCAATATCTGCATCAGACTCAAGAGAGGTGTCTATTAGGTTTTCCGTCAAAGCTCCAATAATGCCATTTTCGCCTGCGTATACTTTTCCAATTTTATTTGGGTATTTACGTGCTGTCTCAATAACGCCACTAGCTGAAGCATTAATAACAGCAGTGACACCACCAGATTGGGCATAGAAAGCATTTTTCATAATGTTCTCTTAATCATATTTGAAATTTAAAAGTGAGAATGACTTAAGTGTTGTGCCTTTAATTATTTGATCAATGTCATTCCTTAACCAGAGATTAATTATACCATTTCAACAGAAAATGGCCATAATAATTCTATAGCATGGTTTAATTATATTAATAATTTATTTTTGTTTTAAAAAACTAAATTTTATACCAGGAAGTTTATTTATTCTGTGACAAATTGTTTCAGATTTGAAAGAATTTCACTGAATGAAATCACGGTGAATGTTTAAAGTGGTAAAGCCTGAGAAAAATTCTCAATATTGACAAAACCAGGGACTACTTTTTTATCAATTTTGCTGCTAGGTTTATTAATTGCTACTATATTTCTAATTTCAAATTTTGAGGCTGACTTCAAAACATCTAACGAGTCATCAAAAAAAATGGCTCTTTCTTTATCCAAATTAATGACTTTCATAAGATGTTCCCAAAACTCTTGTTCTTGTTTTGCTATACCAAAGTCATGCGATGAAACAATCCCATCAAAGTAGTTTTGAAGTTGAGTAACTTGCATTTTTAGTTTGATGCCTTTTCGATGTGCGTTAGTCACAAGGTAGATACGCTTCTTCTTTTCTCTTGCAGCATCAAGGAAGCCTTTAACATGCTCATGAACTTGAATCAAATGTGCAGTATCTTTTTTTAATTGCATAATATCGAGTTTTAATTTTTCCTCCCAATAATCAAGACAATACCAATTTAGTTTTCCTTGTTCAGCATCCAACATTGCAATTATCATTTCTTTAGCTTTTTTATAGCTAATACTATGCTTTTTTGAATAAACTGTAGGGATATATTCTAGCCAAAAATGTAGATCAAAATTTAAATCTAGAAGTGTGCCATCTAAGTCAAGCAAAATGGAATCAATTTGATGCCAATCAACATGAGAATTTAGATTATTTTTTTCGCCAAGTTGTGCCATTTGTGCTGTCTTCGAGAATAATGCCAAGCGCTAAAAGCTCGTCACGTATTTGATCTGATAATGCAAAATCTTTTGAATCTCTTGCGGCATCTCTTTGGCGTATTTTTTCATTAATATTGAGTTCTGATAACTCCATACCTTGTTTAAGGTAATCTTCAACATCATATTCAAGAATACCAATGCAGTTTCCTAATTTGATTAGCAGTTGTGCTAATGTTTTAGCTTGCTTAAGATTGTCTTTACGATTAATATTTATTTGCTTTGCAATTTCAAATAATATACTGAGTGCAATAGGGGTATTAAAGTCATCATCTAGGGCAGAATTAAATCTGTTTTCGAAGTCAGAAGTGTTTCCAGTTAGAGTTCCTTTGTCAATAGAAAGACCCCTATAGGCAGTATATAGTCTCTTAAGGGCAGATTTTGCACTTGCAATATTTTCATCACTGAAATTTAAAGGTGAGCGATAATGACTACTCATAAGGAAGTAACGAACGGTTTCACCGTCATATTTTTCTAAAACGTCACGAATAGTAAAAAAATTATTAAGAGATTTACTCATCTTTTCGTCATTTATATTGACAAAACCTACATGCATCCAGGTATTAACAAATTTACAATTGTTGGCACCCTCAGACTGAGCTATTTCGTTTTCATGATGAGGAAATGTAAGATCCATTCCACCACCATGGATATCAAAATGATTTTGGATGAAATGAGTTGACATTGCTGAGCACTCAATATGCCATCCAGGTCGACCTTCTCCCCATGGCGATGGCCACTTAGGTTCATTTGGTTTTGCCATTTTCCATAATACAAAGTCAAGTGGGTCTTGCTTGTCACTCTCTATATCAATGCGAGCGCCAGCCACCAGGTCATCAAGATTTTTGCCTGAGAGCCTTCCATAATTTTTAAATTTTCTAACTGAATAGTAGACATCACCATTTTTACCTTGGTAGGCCAGCCCTTTTTTTGTGAGTGACTCAATCATATTTATCATTTGATCAATTGAGTCAGTTGCTCGTGGTTCAAGGTCTGGTGTAAGAACACCAAGAGCCTTCTCATCTTCGTGCATAGCATCAATAAATCGATTTGTTAAGGCGTAAATATCTTCATTATTTTCAATTGCTCGGCTAATAATCTTATCGTCAATATCAGTGATATTTCTTACATAGTTCACGTCTGGGAAGTTACGTTTCATGTGGCGGGTAATAACATCAAACATAACCAAAACTCTAGCGTGACCCATATGGCAAAAATCATAAACCGTCATGCCGCAGACATAAATTCCAATACTTTTAGGATCAATAGGTCTGAATTCTTCTTTTAGATTAGTGAATGTATTATAAATTTTGAGCATTGCGATATTTTATACTGCTTTATCTTAATAAGCATTACTACAAGTCATATTACTTTTAATCCATTAGTATAAGTAAGTGGATTGATTTTCTATTTAGAATAAACAAATTGTATAATTCTTTTTCAATTTTATAGTTCTAAAAGATGGTCTTAAATTCTATTTCTTGGTAGTTGGAGATAATATGAAAAAATATGAATGCATGATGTGTGGCTATATTTATGATGAATCTTTAGGTGATCCTGACGAGGGTATTGCACCAGGTACAGCCTGGGACGACATCCCAGAAGACTGGTATTGCCCTGTCTGTGGTGCCAGTAAAGAAGATTTTGAGATGGTGGAAATTTAGCCACAACAAATCTAAACTCAAATTTAAATGGGTTAATGTGTCTGCCAGAGTAAAATAATCATTTTTTGTATTAAGCTCGTAAAAATAGATGTCAAAAATATTAATTCTGCCCGGTGATGGTATAGGAAAAGAGATAGTTGCTCAGGCGGTCAAGGTAATCGATTCATTGAACGCCAATCATGATATGGGTATGAGTCTTGTTGAAGGTCTTATAGGTGGTGTTGCCTATGATGAGACTGGCTCACCGTTACCTGAAGAAACTATCAATTCTGCTAAGAGCTGTGACTCAATCTTATTAGGAGCAGTTGGTGGCCCGAAATGGGAGTCATTGGAGCGTGATTTACGTCCAGAGCGTGGACTATTAGGTATTAGAGCTGAGTTAGACTTGTTTGCTAATTTAAGGCCGGCTATTCTTTACCCACAACTAGCAAATGCATCAAGTCTAAAAACTGAAATTGTTTCAGGCCTTGATTTAATGATTGTTCGTGAACTTGTTGGCGGTATTTATTTTGGTGAGCCTAGAGGTGTTGAAGTAAGAGATGGTGAGCGATTTGGAATTAATTCTGCGACTTACTATGAATCTGAAATAGCACGTATTGGTCATTCAGCTTTTCAAATAGCACAAAAAAGAGGAAAGCGTGTTTGTTCTGTAGATAAAGCTAATGTCCTTGAGGTATGTGAGCTTTGGAGAGAGGTTATGGAGGAGGTTTCAAGAGACTATCCTGATGTAGCACTTTCTCATATGTATGTTGATAATGCTGCAATGCAACTCGTAAGAGATCCAAAACAATTTGATGTTATGGTTACGAGTAATCTTTTTGGGGATGTGCTGTCTGATTGTGCAGCGATGCTTACAGGTTCAATTGGTATGCTTCCATCTGCCTCTTTGAACAAAAATAATTATGGTATGTATGAGCCCATTCATGGTTCAGCTCCAGATATTTCTGGCAAAGATATTGCTAATCCATTAGCAACTATACTGTCGGTTTCAATGATGCTAAGGTATTCGCTTAATCAGGAAGAATTAGCTGACAAAATTAATTCAGCGGTTAGTGAGGTTCTTGATCAAGGATATAGAACGGCAGATATTTCTTCAAAGAGCGATAAAATAGTTGGAACGGAAGAGATGGGCGATTTAATTGTAAAAGCACTAGAGGCTCAGTAAAGAACCTCTTTACTATCAATAGATCTCCATAAGAACCAACAGGCTACTGATCTATATGGTTTCCATGTATCTGAAATTTTGATAATTTCATCTAAATCTAATGCTTTTTTGTTATTTCCATAGAGTCGATTCATAGCTCTAATAATTCCTATATCCTTTATTGGAAAAATATCTTTCTCTAATAAATAAAACATGCCAAACATTTCCACAGTCCATGGGCCAATACCCTTTATTGTAATTAGCTCATCATAAATACTAAGGTACGTTCGCCCTTTCCAATAAGAGTGGCTAACTATGTGGTTAGCTTTAAAGTGCTCAGCAATATTTATAATGTATTGAGTTTTCTGTTTTGATAGTCCACAGGACTTTAAGTTTTCAGAGCTAGCTGAAAGAACATTATCTGAGTTGATACTTCCAATTAGATTAGTTAATTTTTTCCAAACGCTAGCAGCAGCTTTTACTGATATTTGCTGACCAACAATAGAACGAAGGAGCGTTTCTAATGCTTCTCCACGAGAAGTAATGCTATATTGGCTATGTTGTTTCAATATTATGGCTAGTTGAGGGTCAGTCTTAGTCAAATATTCAATAGATTCTTGCCAATAATTAGGATTAGTCATTTTAAATAGTAATAAAATTATGGAAATGCTGATTAAACGAGTTCAGTTTAATTAATTTATCTGATAATCTAGTATAGAAGACATTGTCGTATAATCCCTGTTAATTTTTATAACAGTAATTCAAGGAAATATTATGAGTAGTAAAAAAAATGTTACATTTATTGGTCTGGGAACTATGGGTTATCCAATGGCAGGCCATTTGTCAAAGTCTAATCTTTTTAATGTCTGTGTTTTTAACCGTTCTTCAGAAAAAGCCGCCAAATGGGGAAGCGAGTATGAGGGTAAGGTTGCAAACTCTCTAGAGGAAGCTGTAACAAATGCTGATGTAGTTATTACTTGTACTGGTCGAGATGAAGATATGAAGGAGATTGTTTTTTCTGATGGTGGTATGTTGCCTCATCTTAAAGAGGGGTCAATTTTTATTGATCACACTACTACATCTTTTAAATTAGCAAAGTATTTAAACGAATCTCTCAAATCTAAAGATATTGCATTTATTGATGCTCCTGTTAGCGGTGGAGAGGCGGGTGCTATTAATGGTGTGTTAAGTGTTATGGCAGGTGGTGACTCAGATATTCTTGAGTCATGTGACTCAATCATTAAGACTTATTCAAAGAGTATAACCTTTATGGGAAATTCTGGATCTGGGCAATTGGCAAAGATGGTTAATCAAATTTGTATTGCTGGTTTACTGCAAGGGTTATCAGAAGGCCTCCTTTTCGCTGAATCAGAGAATCTTGATATGGATAGCCTACTATCAGCTATATCTGGAGGCGCTGCTCAATCTTGGCAAATGGTCAATAGAGGGCAGACAATGCACCAAAGAGAGTTTGATTTTGGCTTTGCAATTAAATGGATGGAAAAAGATTTGAGTTATTGTATAGATCAGGCAAAAGGCAATAAAACGAATTTATCATTCACTCAGGGAGTTTATGATCGATATGTTAATTTAATGGCTAAGGGCCATACTTATAGTGATACTTCAGCTCTAATGATGTTTGAAGAGTTAAATAATTAGATTTAAGTTCTAACATATATAGGGTCTAGTAAAATTTAACTGAATTGAACCAAGTATATTTGTCTTATACTGGGGAAAAAGAATGGACGTAAAAAAAGCACTTTTAGACCGTAAATCAACGCGGGCCTTTGTAGATAAAGAGGTGCCGATTGAAGTTATTAATGCAATTATTGAGCAAGCTAAAACTGCACCTTCTGGTGTCAACAGCCAACCCTGGCAAATAGCAGTAGTTACCGGCAATAGTAAGACAAAGCTTTGCGATAAGATGGAGAAGGCTTTTCGTGCTGGTAAAAAAGGTGCTATGGACTATGATTATTACCCAACCGAGTGGGTTGATGATTACAAAGAGAGAAGAAAAGTCTGCGGTCTATTGATGTACTCTACCTTAGAAATATCTAGAGAAGATAAGCAAAAACAATTAGACCAATGGGCGCTTAATTATCAAGCATTTGGTGCGCCTGTCATGCTACTTTTTTTTATAGATAAGGTTATGGAAAAAGGCTCATATATGGATTACGGTATGTTTCTCCAATCAATTATGCTCTCAGCGATTGAACATGGACTCGCAACATGTCCTCAAGCAGCACTTGGGGAGTACCCAGAGATTGTCAGAGAGGAACTTTGCTATTCTCAAGATAAAGTACTTCTGTGTGGGATGGCGATCGGTTATGAAGATAAATCTGCAATCGTTAATAGCTACCGCACACCACGTGAAGAGTTAGACAAAATAGTGCGCTATTTCCCTTGATTTTGACAAAGTATTTATCACAGGCAGAAAATTACCCTCCAATTGTGGAAGCACAGGAAGAATATATAGAAAGTACAAAATTAATGATACTGATGAATTGAACGAAAGTTTTTTCCCAATCTTATGGCAGGATAAATAATTACTTAAATTTTTCTTTGTTAATATAAAAAGCACCAAACCACTGGCATAATATTGGTATGCGAAAAAAGCCAAAACTAACCAATATACATACTGTTGCCCAGAGCCGTATTTTCAATCTCGAGTCTATGGAAGTTGAATTTTCAAATGGCGCTACTAGAATTTATGAGAGGCTTGTTTCAAGAGGCAATGGGGCGGTCCTAGTAGTTCCAATGTTAGATGATGAAACTGTTTTAATGATATATGAATATTCAGGCGGCACTGAGCGCTACGAATTGGGATTAACAAAGGGAAAGATTGACAAAGGTGAAACACCGATAGAGACTGCGGCAAGAGAGCTAAAAGAAGAGATTGGATATGGTTCTAATAAACTTACTTTTCTTAAAACAATTACTTTAGCACCTGGCTATCAATCAAGTGAAACTCATATTGTTCTTGCTGAGGAATTGTATGAAGAAAAGGCGTATGGCGACGAACCTGAGCCGCTGGAAATTGTAGCTCATAAACTTTCTGATTTAGAAAAACTTACCTATAGAGAAGACCTTACTGAGGCTAGAAGCATACTGGCATTATATATGGTGAGAGATATTATTCGTAGTCGCTAAATGTGATTGAAATTCCATCTAATTTTTGGCTTGACCAAATTAATACTCCATTCCCAGATGTGAATTCAGCATTAATCGAACCAAATGGACTTATCGCTATAGGTGGCGATTTATCTACTGAAAGACTACTAAATGCATATTCAAATGGCATATTCCCCTGGTATGGAAAAGGTGAGCCAATACTTTGGTATTCGCCAGATCCCAGGATGGTTATAACACCAGATAAATTTCATCTATCCAAGAGCCTAAATAAAATAATTCAGTCATCTAGATTTAGTATTAATTTAGATAGTGCTTTTCGTGAGGTAATTACTCAATGTCGCTCAGTTAAAAGGTCAGGACAGTTAGGAACATGGATTGATGATGCAATGGTTAAGGCTTATTGCGACCTTCATGATGCTGGGTATGCTCACTCATATGAAGTTTATGAGAATGATGAACTTGTGGGTGGGCTATATGGCGTTTCTTTAGGAGGGGTTTTTTTTGGTGAGTCCATGTTTTCTTTAGTGAATAATGCCTCAAAAGTCGCTTTTGCTTATTTACTTCAAAATAGTGATTATCGTTTAGTAGATTGTCAGGTTGAAAATAAACATCTTCAAAGCTTAGGTGCATTCAAAATACCTCGGGATTTGTTTATACAACAGCTTAAAGCCTTTGTGTAAAATAACCCCCTTATAAAAGGTATTTGAGGCAATATGAAAAATCTGTTTAAATTAATTGTAATCGTATCGTTTGCGTTCACTTTGATTGCGTGCGGAAGAATGGGTGATTTAACTCCAGTTGGAGAAATTCAGGTTGATGCTGAGGTATCAACTTCAAGTAGTTAATAGCTTTTTAGTGCATTGAACTCATTCTCTTTTCAAAACAAAGTATTGCATGCTGAGTCTGTTTCAGTTACAGACTTAATGGCAGAGTATGGCTCTCCACTTTATATTTATTCTCGAAGTCAAATAGAATTTAATTGGCAGCAATTTGAAAATTCTTTTGATTCTCATCCTCATCTAATTTGCTATGCAGTAAAAGCTAATTCTAATTTAGCAGTGCTAAATATTTTGTCTAAGCTAGGGTCTGGTTTTGATGTTGTTTCTATTGGTGAACTTGAAAGAGTAATTACAGCAGGTGGGAAGCCAAGTCTTTGCGTATTCTCTGGAGTTGCTAAAACAAAGGATTCAATTCAAAAAGCACTTGAATATGGTATTCATTGTTTTAATGTAGAATCAGCTGCAGAGTTAGATCTTATTGAATCTGTTGCTGTTGATATTAAAGTTAAGGCGCCTATTTCAATTCGTGTAAACCCTAATGTTGACGCCAAGACACACCCATATATTTCTACAGGATTGACTGAAAATAAGTTTGGAGTTGGCTCTGATGTAGCTTTATCTTTGTATAAAAAAGCAAACCTCTCGAAGCATCTAAATGTATGTGGCTTAGACTATCATATTGGCTCACAAATTACTGATACCCTGCCTTTTATGGAGGCCCTTGATAGAGCATTGGAGTTAATAGATGAGCTTAAAACTGAAAATATTCATTTGAGTCATATTGATATTGGTGGTGGCGTAGGTGTTACATATAACAATGAGAAAACTATAGATATTGAAGAATATATTCAATCAGTTGTTCGAAAGGTTGGCAACTTAAAAGTTATGGTAGAGCCGGGTCGATCTATCGTAGGTAATGCAGGTATTTTTGTTACCAAGGTAGAATATCTAAAGCAAAATGATTCAAAGTCATTTGCTATTATTGATGGCGCAATGAATGATTTACTTCGTCCTGCTCTTTATGGTTCATACCATCAAGCTGTCAAAGTTATTGATAATGCAAAAGGTATAAATGCTTTATGGGATCTCGTTGGGCCTGTTTGTGAGACTGCTGATTTTTTAGCAAAAGATAGAAATCTTAATCTTGAAGAGGGTGACTATATTGCAATAATGACTGCTGGCGCATATGGCTTTGTTTTGAGCTCTAATTATAACTCTAGACCACGAACTGCAGAAGTAATGGTAAGTGAAAATAGTCATGCGATAGTTCGTAAGCGAGAAACTATTGAGTCACTATTTGTAAATGAGACAATATTTAAAGATGAAACTAACCAATAATCAGAAAAAATATTTACGCTCAATGGCTCATGGTCTAAAACCATTTGTGATGATTGGACAGCATGGTTTAAGCGAATCAGTTTTAGCTGAGTTAGAGTCTACGTTGCTTAAGCATGAGCTAATTAAAATCAAGCTCCGGGTAAGTGACAGAGAAGAAAAGCAACAAATAGTTGACAAAATACTAAAAATATCTAAAGCCGAGCTAGTTCAAGTTATTGGTGGAGTATTAGTTATTTTTAGGCCTTTTGATGACAATCCTGATATTATTTTGCCTAGGACATAAGGAGCCTATAGCTTTAAATTAAAATTTATTAATGCTTATATAAAATGAAAATTGCGATCAGTGCTGCAGAAACCTCTGGTGACCTTATCGCTTCATCGCTAGTAAAATCATTAAAGTCATATAAACCTGATTACGAAATAGAAGGATTAGCGGGCGATAAGATGACAGAAGTTGGCTGTAAAAGATTATGGCATGCCGACCAGGTAAATGTAATGGGAATTAGTGAGGTGGTAAGGAAACTACCTTCAGTTTTAGGGTTAAGAAAGTCTATTATTAGACACTATTCTTCTAATAGGCCTGACATATTTATAGGGGTTGACTCTCCTGACTTTAATTTTAAGATTGAGCGGGAGTTAAAGCAACTTGGTGTTAAAACTATTCATCTTGTTAGTCCATCTGTCTGGGCTTGGAGGCCCAAACGAATCAAAAAAATTAAAGCATCAACTGACTTAATGCTCTGTCTTTTTCCATTTGAAGTTGATTTTTATAATAAACACAACCAAAAGGCTCTATTCGTCGGTCATCCATTAGCAGAAAAGTTGAAGCCACGGCAAAATTTCAAACCAAATAAACAAGTTTTGCTTATGCCAGGATCAAGGGAATCCGAAATCAAAACTTTATTGCCTGAATTAGTCTCAACCGTTATATTAATGCGGAAGAGTGATCCCCAAATAAAATTCTGTTTGTCACTTGCTAATGATCATCTTAAAAGTTGGGTAGAGAGCGAAATTCGTGGTTTGGATATTGATCTGAGTGTTGGTGATGCACATGACAAAATTAGAACATCAGACCTCGTTATTGTAGCTTCAGGAACAGCAACTCTTGAAGTGGCTTTGCTTGCAGTTCCTATGATAGTTATTTACAAACTTTCAGCAGTCAGCTATCAAATTGTAAGGCATCTTTTAAATACTAAATTTATATCTCTTCCAAATGCAATATTGGGGAAAGAGGTTGTACCAGAATTGATTCAAGAAAAAGTTACTGGTCAAAATATTGCTAACTTAGCAATGAATTTTGTTATGTCTGATAATACAAAAATTGTATCGGAGTTAGAGCAAATACATGAACTTTTAAATCAGAACTCAAGCGTTAAATCTGCTGAAGCGGTTATGGAGTTTTTGCATGGATAAGAAACTTCAAAAAACTGTTAAACAAGCTCTTTTAGAAGATATTGGTGTTGGGGACATATCGTCAAGCTTGCTTGGTAATGATTATATAAGTGCAGAAGTAATTAGTAGAGACCGGGCGATTATTTGTGGAGCTGAGTATTTTGATTTATGTTTCTTATCTCTTGATTCTGATGTAGAGATAGAGTGGAAGGTTGAGGAGGGTTCTGAGATAGTACCAGGTGATGTAATTTGTAGTCTTTATGGTAAATCACAAGCAATAATTACTGCAGAACGTACAGCCCTTAATTTTTTGCAAATACTAAGTGCTACAGCAACTCAGACCAATTATTTAGTAAGTTTAATAGCAGGTACAAATGCACAATTATTAGATACTCGAAAAACAATTCCGGGTCTCAGGAAAGCACAAAAATATGCAGTTAAGTGTGGTGGTGGACTAAATCATAGAATGGGGCTTTATGATTGTATTATGCTAAAAGAAAATCACATTATGTCGATAGGTTCACTTGAAAAATCTTTAGAAAAAGCCCTTACAAAATACCCTAATAAACCTATTATTGTTGAAGTTGAAACGCTTGATCAGCTTCGAACTGCACTTTCAATAAAAGGGATTATGCGTATACTCTGTGACAACTTTTCTACTAGTGAACTTAGGGAGGCAGTTAAGCTTTCTGAAGGAGTGTATCCGTTAGAAGCTTCAGGCGGTATTAACGAGAAAAATATTGTTGATTATGCAGAAACTGGAGTTGACTATATTTCAATCGGGTCAATTACTAAAGACATTTTTTCAATCGATCTTTCTTTAAGGTTTATTTAATAGGCTACAGCCTTAAATGCTGGACTAAGCGTATCTTTATTGGAATTATAGACAAGAGGTTGGTTCTTAAAATCGACTACTTTACCACCTGCACCTTCTAAAATACATACACCTGCAGCAGTATCCCATTCTGAGCATCGACCAAACTTAGGATAGTAATGATAGAGGCCTTCGGCAATTAAACAAAACTTAAGCGCACTTCCTAATTTGAAAGTTTCAAAATTAGTTTTTAACTTGAGATGATTCTTTAAACCCTTGTTGTTATTTGAATATCTTCCCACAACAATATTCTGCCATCGCTTAGGCTTTTTTGTACAAAGTTTTTGACTTATATTATCAACGAGTTTAATAGATGTTTGATCTGGTAAGCGATAGTAATGAACCTTATTAATTGGAGAATAAATTAGTCCAAAGCTTGGGTAATTATTTTTAATCAAGGCAATACTAATGCAAAAGTCAGGAGAGCCATCTATAAAATCTCGAGTTCCATCTAAGGGGTCAATTAGCCAATACTCTTTCCATTTTTTTCGAACTGAAAAAGGAATCTCAGATGATTCCTCTGAAAGTATTGGGATGTTGGGGGTTAGTTTTTCTAAGGTCTTTGAGATTAGATGATGTGAGGCTTTATCTGCTTCAGTTACTGGGGTATTGTCAGATTTAATTGAGAAGTTAGTAGGTTTTTTATGAAGAGACATGATGGTCTCACCTGCCTCAAAGGTTAGTGAAATAAGTTCTGGAAGAAGTTTTGAATCCATGAGCTAAATTATAACATTTATAGGTGTATTTTTTTTTACTGAACCAAGTTCTTGAGTAAAATTTACAACAAAGAAATTTACTAGTAAAAAAATATGAAAAAACAAGTTTTAGCTATGGGTGGTGGTGGATTTACAATGAAGCCTGAGAACCTTAAGTTGGATCACTATTTGCTATCTATGACAAATAAAAACAACCCTAAAGTTTGTTTTATTCCTACTGCGAGTGGGGATGATGAAAGCTATACAAGGCGCTTTTACTCGGTTTATAAAAAACTAGAATGTGAAGCTAGTCATTTATCTCTCTTTAGTCCCCCAGAGGGTGATTTACGAGACTTTGTTATGGAAAAGGATATTTTTTATGTTGGAGGTGGAAACACACGAAACCTTTTAGTGCTTTGGAAAGAGTGGGGGCTCGATCAACACTTATATGAGGCATGGTGTAACGGTGCAATTATGGCAGGACTAAGTGCAGGTTCAATTTGCTGGTTTAAACAGGGTTTAACTGATTCGAAAACAGGAAAATTATTGCCATTAGAGTGCTTGGGGTTTGTAGAAGGAAGTAATTGCCCGCATTTTGATACTGAAAAAGGAAGAAGGTCTTCATACCATGATGCTATTCTTGATGGTTCAATGATTGATGGTATTGCATGTGATGATGGAGTTGCGGCGCATTTTATAGATGGCAAACTGGAGCGTTGTGTGGCTTCTATAGCATCAGCTAAGGCATATAGTATTAAAAATATTAATGGAAAGATTAATGAATCAATTATTGAGCCTAAATATCTTGAGGATTAATAATTGCTATTTTTAATAGTAACCTCTAAAACTTCAATTAAAAAAAACCTAGCTTATTGCTAGGTTTTTTTAATTTGGTGGGCCTACTTGGACTTGAACCAAGGACCAATCGATTATGAGTCGACTGCTCTAACCAGCTGAGCTATAGGCCCTAGTAGGATTATTCCAAAAAGCTTTGTAATTTATGAGCACGCGAAGGGTGCCTTAATTTTCGAAGTGCTTTAGCTTCAATCTGACGAATCCTTTCTCGAGTGACGTCAAACTGCCGTCCAACTTCTTCCAAAGTGTGATCTGTACTCATATCGATTCCAAAGCGCATCTTTAAAACTTTTGCTTCTCTTGGTGATAAATTAGCTAGGAGATCGCTAGTAGTTTCTTTTAGGCTTTCTCTAGTTGTAACTTCTACAGGTGAAGAAAGGTTCGTATCTTCAATAAAATCACCGATAGTAGAGTCTTCATCGTCACCAACGGGATTCTCCATTGATAGGGGCTCTTTAGCAATTTTAAGAATTTTGTTAATTTTATATTCAGGTAATTCCATTTCAATAGCAAGTTCTTCTGGTGTAGCTTCTCGTCCAAATTTTTGTAATAGTTGACGCCTTACTCGGTTTAACTTATTAATAGTTTCAATCATATGGACAGGAATACGGATAGTGCGAGCTTGATCAGCAATCGAACGGGTAATTGCTTGTCGGATCCACCAGGTAGCGTATGTTGAAAATTTATAGCCTCTACGATACTCAAACTTGTCAACTGCTTTCATAAGCCCAACGTTTCCTTCTTGAATGAGGTCTAAGAACTGCAAGCCACGGTTTGCATATTTTTTCGCAATTGAAATAACAAGACGCAAGTTCGCTTCAATCATTTGACTTTTAGCTTTTTTGGCTTTGCGGTCTCCTTGACGGAGTCTTTTGTTAATTTCCTTTAACTCAGAGATAGTTATTTGCATTGCTAACTCATGTTCCAAAAGACTTTTTTGAGAATAGTAGATTTCATTCTTATTATTTTCTAAGGATTTTTTTGTAGCTTTATCAAGATTAATTAATGTTAGCCAATCAAAGTTAGTTTCATTACCGGGGAATGATTCATAAAAAATCTCTCTAGTCATTCCTGCATTAAGACAAGCTTGACGTATTATATTTTCTTCTATCTTTACTTTATTTGCACGACTGGAAACAAGCTCCATCATTGTACTTACAAGTTTTGGTGCAAGTCTCAATTCTGAAATACAAGCAGAGAACTTTTGTCTAGATTTGATTGTTTTATTGTCAAGGTAGCCATGCTTTTCACAGGATTTAACGTAGCTATTAAAAGATTTTTTAATTTTTTCAAAGCGCTCATATACCTGACCTTCATCTGGGCCGGTGTATTCTAATTCATCAAATTCATCTTCCTCTAGCTCTTCATCGTCTGACATTTCATCAAGATCCATTGCATCAAGTTCAGCCTGCTTTTCCTTAATAAGGATTTGTTTTTCTTCAAATTCTTCAGCATCCCCTTGATAACCAATCACTACATCAGTCATTTTACATTTGCCCTCTTCAAGTCTTGTATAGGCTTTGAAGAAAAAATCAGATATTTCTGGATAAAGAGAAATAGATTGCATAATTTGGTATACACCTGCCTCAATCTCTTTAGCTATTCGAATTTCATCTTTTTGCTCTAAAAGTTCAACAACACCCATTTCACGCATATACATTCGAACAGGGTCAGTAGTCCTACCAAATTCTGAATCAAGGGCCGCAAGAGCTGCTGTAGCAACTTCTGCAGAGTTGGCTTGTGCCTTACCACCTGACTCCATTACTAGTGTGTCAGCATCCGGTGCTTCGTCAGCAACAACTATATCTAATTCCTCTAAGATTGTAACAATTGGCTCTACTTGTTCAGGGGTTAATAAGTCTTCTGGCAAAAGGTCATTGATTTCAGAGAAAGTTAAGTAGCCTTGCTCCTTGCCTATTGTTATAAGACTATTAAGCGCTAACTTGTGAGCTTCGGTAGTTGTGTTCATATATTTGATTATTTTTAAAACAGAGGAGGGATTATACCTAAGTCAGAAGATTGATTTAGGCCTTAATTCAGGGCTTTAGAGCCGCTAAACTAATTGGAGTCAGCAAAAATTGTACTAATAGATTGCTCTTCACTGATTCTTCTAATAACATTTGCAAGAGTTTTCGCAATTGACAGCTGTCTAATTTTTTTGCAATTAGTAGCTTTTTGATTTAAAGGTATTGTATTTGTAATTACTATTTCATCTAACTTAGAGTTTCCAATATTCTCAATTGCGCCTCCAGAAAGAACTGCATGTGTTGCATATGCTACAACCTTTTTTGCACCTTTCTCTTTTAGGATTTCTGCTGCTTGGCAGAGTGTTCCACCAGTATCAACCATGTCATCTACCATAATGCAAGTGCGTCCAGAAACATCACCAATTACATTCATAACTTTAACTAAATTAGGTTCCGGACGTCTCTTGTCAATGATTGCTAAATCAGCATCATTAATTCTTTTTGCTGCAGCTCTAGCTCTAGCAACACCTCCAACATCTGGAGAAACCACAACAACGTCTTGGTAATTACAATCCAAGATGTCTTGGATTAGTACCGGTTGTGCATAAATATTATCAATAGGTATATTAAAAAATCCTTGTATTTGATCAGCATGCAGATCCATCGTCAAGATTCGATTAACGCCTGAAGTCTCAATCATTTGGGCTACAAGTTTCGCAGTTATTGGCACACGAGTTAAGCGAGATCGCCTGTCTTGACGAGAGTACCCTAGATAAGGAACTACAGCAGTAATTCTTGCAGCAGATGAGCGTTTAAGTGCATCTACCATTATTAACAATTCCATCAAAGTTTCTGCTGTTGAGGGGCCACAAGTTGGCTGAATAATAAAAACATCACAGCCTCGAACGTTATCTAGAATTTCAACTTGCGATTCACCATCACTAAATTGACCAACAAAGGCTTTACTTTGGGTAATATTAAGATTCTCAATAATTTCGGAAGAAAGGCTAGGGTTTGCATTTCCGCTAAAGATTTTTATTCTCTCTAAAGACATCCGATTGCGCATTTATTGATGTAGGAGACAATTATACAAACAAATTAGCTAATTAAGCGTAATAGTTTTTTAAATTTATATTTTTGATTTATAGAAGCTGATCAATGAATGGAGTTATATCTTCAGGCTCAACTGTTGAGCTAAAGCGCTTGAAAGGGACTCCATTACGATCAATCAGAAATTTAGTAAAATTCCATTTGATGCTGTTATTTAATTTGCCCTTGAGTTCCTTTTTCAAATATTTGTAAAGAGGATGAACATCAGAGCCATTTACTTCAATCTTTTCAGACAAAGGAAAGGTGACATTATAATTTGTGCTACAAAACTCTTGTATTTCTTCTGAAGTACCAGGCTCCTGTTTTCCAAATTGGTTGCATGGAAAGCCTATTATAACTAGCCCATTATCTTTGTATTCTTGGTAAAGTTTTTCAAGTCCTGTGTAGTGGTAGGTTAGTCCACAATTACTTGCTGTATTGACTATTAAAACTACCTTTCCTTTGAACTCACTTAAAGAAATTTCTTCACCATTAAGTTGATTAATATTAAATTGATAAAATTGTTGACTCATGATTATGCTCCATAATTGATAAGAAGTAGATAAATGAAATTTTTTACCTTATAAGAGTTTAATATTTATTTTAAACAAAAGGATGGCTGGGATGGCAGGATTCGAACCTGCGAATGACGGGATCAAAACCCGTTGCCTTACCACTTGGCGACATCCCAATTGTATAGTGGTGATTTATCAATCGCTTTTGCGACAAAACCTGACCATTTTGATGGCAATTTTTCATTTGCTATCAATGCATCTTTTTCTTTTTCAAAGGCCACAAAAACACAACATCCACTTCCAGTCATTCTTGCAATCCCATGGTGTTTTTCAGTTGAATCTAGGTGAGTTAAAGCCTCTTCTATCTCCCCTTCCAATTGAATTGCAGCATCTAAACAGTCGTTATGTGGATTTGAAACCGATGAAAAGTCTGACATTTTCCTTTGTACTGGCGACATTGTCAATGCCTTATGAGTGAAAATTTCTTGAGTTGATATATATTTATCAATTGAAACAATTAAGTAAAAGTATTTTGGCAAACTTATCGGCGTAAGTATTTCACCAGTACCTTCAGCCCAAGAGCTGTGACCACTAATAAATATTGGAACATCTGAACCTAGAGTTTGTCCTATCTTAAGGAGTTCGGATTTAGATAACTTGAGATTCCATAAGTCATTAAGTGCTATTAATACCGTAGCTGCATTAGAGCTACCACCACCAAGCCCACTACCAGTAGGAATGTTTTTAATAACACCTATATCGACACCATCTTTTGTGCCACTAATTTCTTTCAGGGCATTTGCACTTAGAAGAATTAAGTCTTTATCTTGTGGTATATCTTCATTGCCGTATATTCGATTGATTTGACCATCTTTTCGATAGTTAAAACTTATCTTATCGCCATAATCTAAAAGTTGAAAAATTGTTTGAAGATTATGATAACCATCAGCTCTTTTTGAAACGACATGCAAAAATAGATTAATTTTAGCGGGTGATAGGTGAGTCACTTTATAAGGCAATAAAGTTCTCTCTATAGTGCTTTAGCTCATCAATAGAGTCATAGATATCAGACAATGCTAGGTGTCTAGATTTTTTATATGAGTCCGAAATAATATTTGGCTTCCAGCGAACTGCTAGCTCTTTTAATGTTGAGACGTCAATATGTCGGTAGTGGAAAAAATTTTCAAGATCTGGCATATAGTTGTACAAGAACCTCCTGTCTTGACAAATTGAATTACCACACATAGGAGAGGCACCTAAATCAACATACTTCATAAGGAAATTTAACGTTTGGGATTCAGCTTCAGCTATAGAAATTTTACTTTCCTGAACCCTTTTAACTAGACCAGAACGATTATGCTGATTGGTATTCCATTCATCCATCCCGTTAAGAATTTCATTGCTTTGATGGATGGCTATTGAAGGACCTTCATCTACTACATTAAGTTGCGCATCAGTTACAACTGTTGCGATTTCAATAATGACATCATGCTCAGGAATTAGGCCTGTCATTTCAAGGTCTATCCAGATAAGATTTGTTTTTTTATTCATTATTATTTAACTATTGCTGATCTTAATATATTCATCAAGTTTTTTTTGTGAACTTCCATCTGATAGGACTTGATTTGCTCTATCAATGCCTGATTGAAGCGACGTGGTTAATCCGCTAACATATATTGCGGCACCCGCATTCAAAGAGATAATGTTTTTTGCTGTCCCATTTCTCCCCGAGAAAGCCTCAGTAATTAGTGCAAGTGAGGCATCGGCATTGTCAGCTCTAATATCTTTTAAATCTCCCAATGTCAGACCAAAGTCTTCAGGGTGAACTGAATAAGTTGAAACAACTCCATCTTTTAATTCAGCAACATATGTTTTATCAGCAATCGAGAATTCATCAAGACCATCGTCAGAATGTATAACCATAACATGTCGAGATCCAAGTTCTTTTAGAACATTAGCTATAGGCTCAACTAAGTTTTTATCATAGACACCCATTATTTGATTTGGAGCTTTAGCTGGGTTAGTGAGTGGACCTAAGACATTAAATATTGTTCGAACTGCCAGCTCTTTTCTTGGCCCAATAGCGTGCTTCATAGCGCTATGATGTGCTGGTGCAAACATAAACCCCACGCCTATCTGCGCAATGCATTCACTAATAAGACTTGGACTTAAGTTAAGATTAACTCCTGCAGACTCTAAAACATCTGCACTTCCAGATTTTGATGAGATAGAGCGGTTGCCATGCTTAGCAACCTTGCCACCTGCAGCGGCAACAACAAATGCTGAAGCTGTAGAAATATTGAACAATCCCAGTCCATCTCCACCAGTGCCGCAAGTATCAACAAGGTATTTATTACTTTTAATTTCTACAGGCGTAGCTAAGGAGCGCATTACTTTTGCACTAGCGGTGATTTCTTCAATTGTCTCTCCTTTCATGGATAGTCCAACTAAAAAAGCACCAATTTGTGCATCTGTAGTTTGCCCAGTCATGATGCTGTTCATTACATCATGCATATCGCTTTCATTTAAATGCTTTTTTTCAATGACTGCCTTGATGGCTTGATTTATGTTCATAATTATTGATTACTCATTAAATGTTCAATATCCTTTAAATCTTTTATAGCCGCCTCAGATAGAATATGATTTCCATCATTAGTAACTAAGACATCGTCTTCAATTCTGATGCCAATATTCCAGTACTTTGAATCGATTTTATCATTCTTACGAATGTAGATGCCTGGTTCAACAGTTGTTACCATTCCAGCTTCAAATATTCGATACTCATCATCAATTACTTGGGCGCCAACATCATGTACATCCAGACCAAGCCAATGCCCAGTTTTATGCATATAAAACTCACTTAAATCACTAGGGGTATCCATAATTCCTAATTCAATAAGGCTATTTGTAATAATTTCGCAAGCTACTTCATGGGGTGTGCTGACTTTTTCACCAGGCATAATACAAGCAATTGCAGATTTTTGAGCATTTAAAACAATTTCGTAAATCTGTTTTTGAGGTTCGCTAAAGCGACCATTAATTGGAAATGTTCTTGTAATATCTGATGCATAACCGAGTATTTCGCATCCAGCATCAACAAGTAAAAGGTCGCCATCATTTAAAATTTTGTTATTTTCAGTGTAATGAAGTATGCATGCATTTTCTCCACTTGCAACAATTGGGGGATAAGAGTGTTCTGAATTTCCTTTTCGAAATTCTGAATCAAATTCAGCGCTAATATGATGCTCATATAGTCCTGGTTTAGTCTTTAGCATGGCTTTAATATGCGCTTTTGAGGCAAGATTCGCTGCAGCTTGCATGTTTTTAATTTCACTAGGGTCTTTTATAAGGCGCATTTCTGACAAATAGGGGTTCAATGGTTTCATCTTATTTTTGAATATTGACGAGATAGATTCATTAAGTGTATTAGTGCTTGAAAAGTCCTTCCAGCCTCCAGTAGTTGGCGCATCAAAATGTACAGATGAGTCTTTATCTATAAGTGGTTTGATTTCATCTAAAAAAGTATCAATATCGTAAGCTTGGTTAGCTAATAAAGCCTTTGGCGCTAACTCTACACCGAGCCTCTTTCCATTCCAAATCTCTTTAGTCTTATCCTTAGGATTCAAAAATATGCTGTAATTATTTTTAGAAAAAACAGCAATTGCATCGGGTTCAATAAAGCCCGTAAGATACCAAAAGCTGCTATCTGGACGAAAAGGGTAGTTAACATCGCTGTTTCTTTTTTGTTCGCTGTTAGTGCTAACAATTACTACCGCATTATCATCTAATTTGCTTAACAACTCTTTTCGTCTATTTTGATGTATCATTTTCTTAAGGGTATTTACTCTTTGTTGACTAATTTCAAAACGATACCATGAAAAAGATACGGCTGTATCAAAATACTGCTTTCAAAGTCGGCGACAAGGTTGAACTAGATAAAGATAACAGTCATCATCTTCTTAAGGTGTTACGTTTCGCTGTTGGTAAAAATATTACATTGTTTAATGGTGATGGACAGGATTACAGTGCAAACGTAATAAGTGCTAAAAATGTAACTTTAGTTGAGATTAACTCAAAACAAATAAATGACACTGAATCTAAGTTAGATTTGACCCTTGCTCAAGGAATTGCGAAGGGTGAAAAAATGGATTTTTTAATTCAAAAGGCTGTAGAGCTAGGCATTACTCGTATCATTCCTATGCAGACAGAACGATGTGTTGTTAGACTTAGGGCTGAAAAAGTCCAAAAAAAAATTGAGCATTGGCAGAAAATAGCAAATCATGCCTGTGAGCAATCAGGTCGATCAGTTGTTGTTGATATTTCATTACCAAGAACACTTAAAGATTTATTAGCTGAACCGAACCATAATGGCTTTGTTCTGCATCACCGTGCAACTTCTGGCTTTGCTAAATTGAAACATTCATCCAAGGCAACTATTTTAATTGGTCCCGAGGGTGGTTTAACCGACCAGGAAATTAAAGAGTCAACAGATGCAGGATTCAAACCGCTCTTGTTAGGTAAAAGAGTTTTGAGAACTGAAACCGCATCACTTGTAGCCATTGCCAATATGCAGCTTTTATGGGGTAGCTGAGGTCAGCAATCCGCATTAGGAGTGTTAGGTTTTATTTTTTATTCAGCATCTCCCAGCTCATTGCTGAGCTCCCGAGCCCGATCATAAGCAGCTCTAGTAGCATTTGCGACTATCCCTTCAAAGTTTTGATCTTGGAAGCTTTCGATGGCTGACTGAGTTGTTCCATTAGGTGAAGTAACTTCAGCACGTAAAGTTCTAGAGTCTTTTCCAGTCTTATTTGCCATTAAGCTAGCACCATAAGCTGTTTGAATACTAAGAGAGTTGGCAGTTTCTTCATCTAATCCGAGAGCCATACCTGCTTGCGTCATGGACTGCATTAGTAGAAAAAAGTATGCGGGTCCACTTCCTGAGATAGCTGTTATGGCATCAATAAGTTTTTCTTCATCAACCCAAAAGCATTCACCCACCGAAGATAAAATTGATGACACTAATGATATTTGCTCATTATTGACAAGTTCATTTGCAAACAAACCCGTAACTCCAGTTTGAAAAAGTGCAGGAGTATTCGGCATTGTTCGAATCAGTGCAAAGTTACCACCAAGCCAGCGATTAATGTCACTACTTCTAATACCAGCAACTATGGAAACAAAGAGATGTTTTGATTTAACGACACCCTTTAATTCAAGACAGACACTTGAAAGTACTTGAGGCTTTACTGCGAAAAAGATAATATCACTATTACTTAATAATGAAGTATTATCTGAGTAAGTAGTGACTTTGAGTTCTGACTCACGGCTTTGTAATAGCTCTTCGTTGGGGTCGCTTATATTAATCTGATTGGCATCAAAACCATTATTTAATAAGCCCTTTATAAGTGCATATGCCATGTTGCCGGCACCAATAAATCCAATGACAGTTTTGTTTTCCATATAAAATATCTCAGTTGTTAAGGCTTAAGTTAATTCTACCAAACTTGTTGTAAATAAAGAACATTAATGAAAAAATTCAATCCAAAACTAATAATGATTGATGTTGACGGAACTCTAGTAGACAGTGTTCCAGATCTTGCATACTGTGTCGATCAGATGATGATTGAGCTTGGAATGAAAGAAAGGGGTGAGGAAAAGGTTCGTCACTGGGTAGGTAACGGTATTCCAAAATTAGTAGAGCGTGCCTTGACTGATGATCTCGAAGTAAGTCCGATAAAAGAGGTTTTTAATGTGGCTTATCCGATTTTTTTAGATCTTTATGCTGATAATACTGCAGCAAGATCGTGTCTTTATGATGGTGTTAAAGAAGGTCTTGATTATTTAAAGTCTAAAGACTATCAATTGGGTTGTGTTACCAATAAAGCAGAACAATTTACCCATCCACTGCTTAAAACTTTAGGTATTTTTGATGACTTTAAAATAGTAATTTCTGGTGATACTTTGGCCAAGAAAAAACCAGACCCTTTACCGCTAGTTCACGCAGCAAGCTACTTTAATATTTCACCACAAGAGTGCCTTATGTTGGGCGATTCAGTGAGCGATGTAAAGGCCGCTAGAGCAGCAGGCTTTAGTATTATATGTATGTCTTATGGGTACAATCATGGCAATGATATCGCTGATGAAAGCCCTGACCTTGTTATAGATTCAATGAGCCAGCTAAGGGAATACTTATAATGAATATTGATGAGCAACATATTTGGCATCCTTATTCAAAAATTCCTAATACAGTTCCATCGCATCTTGTAGAGTCAGCAGACGGAGTCTATCTTAATTTTAAAAATGGCAATCGTGTAATTGATGGCATGAGTTCCTGGTGGTCAATGATTCATGGATACAATAATTCTTATATCAATCAGGCAATGAAGAGTCAGATTGATTCTGTATCTCATGTCATGTTTGGAGGTTTGACTCACCAACCAGCAATCGATTTGTGCGAAAAACTTATCAAAATTACACCTCAAGGTCTCGATAAGGTTTTCTTCGCAGACTCAGGCTCAGTTTCAGTTGAGGTGTCCCTTAAAATGGCTTTACAATATTGGCACAACAAAGGGAAAATAAATAAGTCACGTTTCGTTACTCCAAGGGGTGGTTATCATGGAGATACTTTTGGAGCAATGAGTGTTTGTGACCCACAAACAGGCATGCACCATTTGTTTAAAGATGTATTGTCTCAGCATTATTTTGTAACTCAACCGACACTAGGCAATACAAAAGAAGCGCTAACTGATCTTGAAAATAGATTAGAAAAAAGTCACAATGAAATTGCAGCAATGATCCTTGAGCCAATCGTCCAAGGTGCCGGAGGCATGAATATCTACGAGGCAGATTATCTTAAAGGTGTCAGAGATTTATGCCACAGATACGACATTTTAATGATTGTAGATGAAATTGCTACCGGGTTTGGTAGAACAGGAGAGCTTTTTGGATGTGACCATGCAGGCATTTCACCCGACATACTCTGCTTAGGTAAGGCATTAACTGGTGGCTATATGACTATGGCTGCTGCATTAACTAATTCAGAGATTGCAGAAACAATTGGCGTTTTAATGCACGGACCAACCTTTATGGGAAACCCATTGTCATGCTCTGCAGCAAATGCAAGTATCGAAATACTTTTAAATAGTGATTGGAAAAAAAGAATATTGCAGATTCAAAATCTACTTAATTCACAATTATTGCCGTTGAAGGGTGAACAAAATGTAGTTGATATAAGGGTGATTGGTGCAATAGGCGTCATTGAATTTGAAAAGCCATTAGATATGAAGTCAACCCAAGAGCGCTTAATTAATGACGGAGTATGGTTAAGGCCTTACGGGAAATTGCTCTATACAATGCCACCTTACATCATAAGTGATCAAGAATTAACAACAATCACTCAGGCAATGATTCAGGTGGCCGACCAGGATTAAGTTAGTAGCTGGAACAGGCACAAATACTTAACCGCTCACAGGCTAACCATTAATAAGCTCTCCCTTGACATAGCGCTTTAACTTATTGTTTCCAAAACCTTCAGTCCTTTAAGTAATCTACTCGATAGGGTCGATATCTATAAACCAGCGAACTGTTGAACTTATTTTTATTGTCTCCAAGTGCTTATAAAAAGTTTTTATTACCCGATGTAACTCATTTCTGTTTGTAGATTGTAAATACAAATTAAAGTAGTAGTAGTTAGATTTTTTTTCTATAACGGCTGGGACTGGCCCCCAAATTTCAACTGAATCCATATCGATATTATTAATTAGATTTGCAACCTCACTTAAAAATTTTTCAGGCGCATCTTTGTTCTTAGAATTTGCACAAATTAAAGCTTGGTGTGCATATGGAGGTAGTTGAGCATCCTGACGTTCTGTCAATAAGTGAATTGCATATTTGGTATATTGAGAATCTCGAATAAAGTTAAATATAGGGTGATTTGGATATCGAGTCTGAATGTTAACCTCACCTTTATATTTTCCTCTTCCGCATCTTCCAGAAACTTGAACTAATAACTGAGCTAAATGTTCTGTAGCTCTAAAATCAAGAGACATCAAGCCAACATCTACATCTAGAATTCCAACAAATGCAAGGTTAGAAAAGTCATGACCCTTTGCTAACATTTGGGTTCCAACTATAATGCACGACTCCCCTGAGTTGATTTTTTCTAGGTGAGTTGTAAAAGCTTTTTTTCTGCGAGTAGTGTCCCTATCAATCCTAATAACAGTGGTGTCAGGAAAAAAGGACTCAAGATTTTCTTCTAACCTTTCGGTACCGTAACCCAGAATCTTAAGGTCGTGATTTTTACATGAAGGGCAAGAGGATTCTGGAACTGTCTCTAATCCACAATGATGGCATTTAAGACGATTAATATTGCGATGATAGACAAGAGTAGAGTCACAATTATTGCACTCCGCTCTCCAGTCACATTCAGTGCAATAGAATACAGGTGCATAGCCACGTCGATTAATGAATAACATCACCTGTTTATCTTCTTTTAAATAATGCTCCATTTTGGAGACAAGAGGTATTGACAATGCTTCTGAAGCTTGACTTCGCATGTCTATCAAGTTAATCTCAGGCAAGATTGCACCTCCAGGTCGAGAACTTAGTACTAGACGAGTGAGTTTTTGATCAACTACATTTTTTAGGGTTTCAAGTGAGGGTGTTGCTGTGCCTAAAATTAAAGGTATATTGGCAAGCTTTGCTCTCATAAAGCTTAGATCTCTTGCTGAGTAGCGGAAGTTTGATTGTTGCTTGAAAGAGCCATCGTGCTCTTCATCAACAATCACAAGGCCAAGCTTTGGAATAGGGGTAAAAATCGCAGAGCGTGTGCCCAGGATTACTTTAGCTTCGCCACTTTTAGCCATTAAATAAGCATCCTGCTTTTGAGTTTCGTTTAGTTGGGAGTGAACTGCAACGACTTTGGCTTTAATTCTTTCTTCAAAACGCACAATCATTTGTGGGGTTAGTCCAATTTCAGGAACCAATACAAGAACTTGTTTTTCTTTTTTCAGTAGCCATTCAGTGATACTAAGGTAGACTTCAGTTTTTCCACTCCCAGTTACACCATGAAGTAAGAAGCCATGGAAACTATTTTCATATTTTAGAACATCTGCGACTGCTTTTTTTTGTTCAGATGTTTGTTTTAGAGGATTAGTTGATGAGTTATCATTAATCGTAGTTTCTTTCTTAATAACTGCAGGTTTGCCAATCCTAAGATTTTTTGGTATTGCGTTAGATAGTACTTCCCCGATTGGATGATGATAATAGCTTGCTGACCAGAATAAAAAGTCAAGAATTTCTTTGGATAAAAGTGCCTCCTGGTCCAGCACTTCTTCAACAGATCGCAATTTATCAAATTTGCTTTTATCTTTATACGAGAGAACGATACCTGTAACTTTTTTTTGACCAAAAGGAACTTTTACCCTGGCACCAATACTAACTTTTTGACTACATAGATAATCAAACGTATTGAAAAGGGGTACTGGAATGGCTACTTCTATTATCAACGACAAAGCAAAATGTTTTAGGGATAAAATAAGTATTTTATCAATATTAATAAGCCATGGTAGTTATTCAAAATATCATTAATGATATAAATGTAGATGAAGAAAGACTAAAGCTTACTTGCCAGCAATTTATGAAGGAATCTTCAGTTGGAGATAGTGAGTTATTAATTCGACTTGTCTCTCCATTAGAAATTCAGGTTCTTAACAAAGAATACCGATCAAAAAATCAAGTTACCAATGTACTTTCTTTTCAAAGTGATGTCCCTGAAGAAGTTGGTGAGCCCATATTGGGCGACGTAGTTATTTGTGTGGATGTAGTAAGGGAAGAGGCTGTAGTCGGAGGTAAAGCTTTTTCAGATCACCTATCTCATATGGCGATACATGGCATTCTTCACCTAATAGGCCATGATCATACCGATCTAGTTTCTGCCAATAAGATGGAGTTAATTGAAATTGATTTTTTAAAAAAAATAGGAATTGATAATCCTTATCAATAGAGCAAAGGGTTAACTTTTTATGAGTAGACTTGCTAACTCCTTAATACTTTCCTCTTGCTGGTTATTTTTTCTATAGATTACGCCAATATCTCTCTTAGTTTTAGTTGAACTCATGTCTATTGAAATATTTGGGTAGTGATTAAGTATTCCATAATCAATTGCCATTTTAGGTAAAAAACTTACTCCAATATCTGTATCAACCATCGCTACTAGAGTTGAAATACTGGTGCATGAAAAATTTGAAATATGACGATTTAATATGGCGTTGTTCTGCATGATATGAGACCTTAAACAATGACCCTGCTCAAGTAGTAATAGAGACCCATTATCGATTGCTTTGTTGTTACGATTATTATGATGAATAAAATGTATTGAATCTGAGAAAACTTGAAAATTTTCAATAGATTTAGGTAATTCATATGGAAAAGCAAATATTGCAAAATCTATCTTCGCTTCATCGAGTTGCTTTAAAAGATTATCACTTGTATCTTCTTTAAAGATGATTTTAAGTTTTGGGTAATTCTTATTTAGGTTAGACAAAAAATTTGGAAGAATATAAGTAGAGATTGTAGGTATTACACCTATGGACACTTCAGATTCAAAAAAATCTAATTTTGCAGTACTAACTAAGATATTTATTTCAGCCATTACTGAAATTGCTTGATTGACAACACTTTTACCAGTTGGTGTAAATAAGACACTCTTATTGTTTCTTTGGACAAGTTCTACATTTAAGTCACTCTCTAGTTTTGCTATCCCTGCACTAAACGTAGAAGGGCTAACAAAGCATTCACTTGCTGCCCTTGAAAAATGATTGGTCTTTCTAAGGGCAATTAGGTATTGTAAATTTTTTAATGAAGGCGTCATCTTTATATTCGTTTTTTACGAACATTATATGCGTTTTTATTCAATTTAACTTTATATAAATAAATGGTATGATATTCTTTCGTTTAACCAATCGGAGGAATTTATGTCATTAAACGGAAGTAAAACTGAACAAAGCTTAAAAGATGCGTTTGCAGGTGAATCTCAAGCGAATAGACGTTATTTATATTTTGCAAATCAATGCGATATATTGGGAGAGCCAGATATGGCTGCATTATTTAGATCTACAGCAGAAGGTGAAACAGGCCATGCGCATGGTCATATGGAGCATTTAATTGAAGGCGGTGTTGGTGATCCAGGTACTGATATGCCTGCAAAGGAAGTAAAGGAAATGTTGGCGAGTGCAATTCATGGTGAAACCCATGAATATACTGATATGTATCCTGGCATGGCTAAAACTGCAAGAGAAGAAGGATTTGATGAAATTGCAGATTGGTTTGAAACACTCGCAAAAGCTGAGCGTTCTCATGCAAATCGTTACCAAAAAGCATTCGATAGTCTATAAACAATCTGTTGCCATGAGTTTATGGCTTATGGCAACAAAAACCCACTAAAAATGAGTAAATATAAAGAAGGGAACTTAGAAGCACCTACTCGTCATCCTTTAAATTGGAAAGATGAAAATTTTTATAATGAACAGTCTCTTAATGATGAGTTAGAGAGAGTTTTTAATATTTGTCATGGCTGTAGGCGTTGTGTAAGCTTGTGCCAATCTTTTCCAACATTGTTTGATTTAATTGACGAATCAAAAACATTTGAGGTTGATGGTGTTGATAAGGCAGACTTCAAAAAAGTTGTTGATCAATGCTACTTATGTGATTTATGCTATATGTCAAAGTGCCCTTACGTTCCACCACACGATTGGAATGTTGATTTTCCTCATCTTATGCTTCGTGCAAAGGCAATTCAATTTAAAAAAGGTGAGACTAAGCTTTCTCATAAAATATTAACAGCGCCACAAAAAGTTGGAGCTGTTGCTTCAAAACCGGTAGTTTCTTCAATTGTAAATTGGTCTAATAGTAACAAAACTATTAGAAAGGTGACTGAAAAGGTTTTGGGAGTCCATGTTGATGCGGTAGTTCCAAAATATCATTCAAAGAAACTATCTAAAGTTTTTATAGAAGACAATACTGAAAGTAAATTCAAGGTTGCAATATTTGGAACTTGTTATGGTGAATATAACGACCCTAAATCTGTTCTTGATTTAGTTGATGTTCTTAGACACAATAAAGTTGAGGTAAAGTTAATCAAAAAATCACAGTGCTGCGGCATGCCAAAGATGGAGTTAGGAGATCTTGAAACAGTCATTAAGTATGCCAATGAGAATATTGTCCCACTAAAAAAACTAGTTGATGATGGCTATAAATTGATTGCTCCAATTCCTTCTTGCGTATTAATGTTTAAGAATGAATTGCCAATGATAATTAGTGACAATGAAGATGTTAAGTTAATCTCAAAAGCCTTTTTTGACCCTTTTGAATACTTAACGTTTTTGAATGAAAGTGATCAACTAGACACTAATTTTGAAGCAATTGATAAAGAAGTTCTATACCAAATTGCTTGTCATCAGAGAGTACAAAATATTGGCTCACACACTAAAAGAATACTTGGGTTAATTCCTGATTTAGATGTTAATATCGCCGAAAGATGTTCTGGCCATGATGGTACATACGGCGTTAGAAAAGAAACCCATACCTACTCAGTTAAAATTGGCAAACCGGTTGCAAAAAAAGTTACTGATAATACAGATTTAGTTGTGAGTGATTGCGTTATGGCGGGAAAACATATAGCAAAAATTGCAACTCAAAATATAGAAGCCATCCATCCCATTACTTTGGTAAAAATGGCTTACGATTTATAATGAAAGATTGATAACAAATATGCTAAAAAGACAAGATTTATTGACATTAGAAGAGTACGCAGAAAAGCGTTCAACGATTCGTAAAGATACCATCGATATAAAAAAAGCTAGAGAGGTTAACCTAGGAGAACATATACGTTTATTGTTTGAAAACAAGCAGACTGTTCAATATCAGATTCAAGAGATGCTTAGAATTGAAAAAATATTTGAAGCGAGTGGCATACAAGAAGAACTAGACGTTTACAACTCTCTTATTCCTGAAGGCTCTAACCTGAAGGCAACAATGATGATAGAGTATGAAGACGTTGATGAGCGTACAAAAGCTCTCTCTAATCTAATTGGAGTCGAAAGAGGCATATATTTTAAGGTTGGGAATCACCAAAAAGTATTTGCTATTTGTAATGAAGATTTAGAAAGAGAGACAGACGTAAAAACCTCAGCGGTTCACTTTATGCGCTTTGAGTTTAATCAATCCATGATTAATGATTTTGTGACAGGCTCTATAGTTAAAGTTGGTTCTGAGCATCCAAACTATCTTTGTGAAGCCACCATAGAGACAAGAATTCAAGACTCATTAAATCAAGATTTTGGTGAGAATTAGAATAAATCAGTTATTACTAATTGTAAATATTTGAGATTAAGAAGTACAGGGTTTAATAGTTAAGGGTCGCTCATTTCACCTAAAATTTCCATAGCACGCAAAGAGCCATCTATATAGTACATCCTTAATTTGTCTCTCTCCCAGGGCGGAATCTTTGATTCTTGTAGTATTTTTTTAAGTGATTGAGAATGGGTTTTGCCTTTTAACTTGACGCGTTGACCCTCTCGACGAAACCTTATCTCAAAATTAGGAAGATCTTTTAAAGATTCATAATACGGGCATGGCGCAGTAGTTTGGGTTTTGAATTCGTCAAAAAAATAAAGCTCATTAAGATAACGCCTCACTTGATAGTTTTGCCACTTTACAATTGATTTTGCATCAGCTTTTGCATTTAATAGAGATATGATTTCATCAAGAACTTTACTAGAGGGTAAAAGAAAGTTTTGTTTGCCAATAAAGTAACGAATCACATTGACTAATCTTCTTTTTGGTAGTTCAAGCAATGGAATGACTTGAAGTCTATCCTTAACTATCAATACATAATTAGTAATATCAAGTTCAGCTAAATCATGCATTAATTCTAATGCTTCAGCTTGATGTTTAGCGCTTCTAGCTATATTTTTTGTTAGGCTATTAAACACTCCTGATAGTTTAGGAACGAACTCAATTCGCAATAAATTCCGTTTAAAATGGATGTTTTGATTACTATCATCTTCAACCCAGTTAAGTTTGTTTTTTGAAGCATAATCCAGAATCTGCGTCTTTGAGATGTTTAAAAATGGACGGTATAGTTGAGATCCATTAATAATTTTTTTTTCTGGCATAGAAGCTAATCCTGCAACGCCACTCCCCCTAAAGAGTTGCAATAAAAAGGTTTCAGCTTGGTCCTCTTGATGATGACCTGTGCAAAGTATTTCACCATTCAATATTTCAGACGTTAGTGAAAGATAGCGTTTTTTACGTGCATTTTCTTCGATATTAGATGATTTTTTAATAATAATATCAATACTTTTAAATTTGATATTGTCTTTTTTACACAAATTTTTACAAAAAGAACTCCACTCTTTACTGTATTTGGAAAGATTATGGTTAATATGAATAGCTCTAATATTACCGGGATAGTGCCTATTTAAGAAGTGAAGAAGCACAACAGAATCAACGCCTCCACTGAGGGCAACGACAATTTTTTTGTCAACTAAAGATGAATCTTTATTCGCTAAATCTTCCAAAGCTTCGTAGTTTCTCGTGTCTATCTTTAATCAGGTTTTCAATTGGAACATCCAATAAAGATTTCAATTCCTTGGTAATCGCTTTCTTGAGGAATTTAGATGCCCTATCAGGGTCTCTATGAATTCCACCGAGTGGTTCTGGTATGACTTTATCAATTAATTTATTCTTTTTTAAGTGTTTGCTCGTTAATTTAAGGGACTCTGCAGCAATAGAGGCCTTCGATGCATCTTTATAAAGAATAGATGCACAGCCTTCAGGTGAAATTACAGAATAGATGCTATATTCAAACATCATCATAACGTCACACAGACCAATTGCAAGAGCACCACCAGATCCACCCTCACCAATCACTATGGATATAATTGGGGTTTTTAAGGTTGACATCTCGAATAGATTTCTTGCTATCGCTTCACTTTGGCCTCGTTCCTCAGCACCAATTCCAGGATAGGCGCCAGGGGTATCAATAAAGGTAACCACAGGAAGTGAGAATTTTTCAGCCATCTTCATAAGTCTGAGAGCTTTACGATAACCTTCAGGTCTAGTCATGCCAAAGTTATGGTATATCTTTTCTTTTGTAGAGCGTCCTTTTTGTTGACCCAAAAATATAAATGTGAAGTCGTCTATCTTAGCAATACCACCAATTAAGGAGTGATCATTCGCATAAGCACGATCACCACAGAGCTCAGTAAACTCATCAAAAATTTTATCGATATAGTCCAAAGTGTAAAGCCTTTGAGGATGCCTAGCCAGTTGTGAAATTTGCCAATCAGAAAGAGAAGAAAAAATTTTCTTTGTCAGTAGCTCGCTTTTTAATTTTAGAGAATCCATCTCCTTTGCGATATCAGCATCATCTTTGATACTTTCTAAAGCATCAATCTTATCTTCAAGTTCGGCAATCGGCTGTTCAAAGTCAAGATAATTTAAGTTCATTTAACGGGCTCAATGATAGTAAATAATTAATGATAATTATAGCAGATGCAATGTTTATAATCTTCCAATGGATTTGTTTACCTTGCTATCATTAACGTTTGCTACTTTTGTATATGCAATTTCACCAGGACCTGGTTTATTTGCAGTATTGGCAATCTCAACTAGATATGGCCCTATTCCAGCCATCTGGCTTTCGCTTGGGCATACTATAGGTGACATTATCTATGTTGCGCTTGCAATGTTGACGCTCAATGTCTTGTCTGAAGTAATTAGTAATAGTATGCTTTATGTGAAAATACTAGGCGCATCCTATTTAATTTATATTGGTTATCAGCAGTGGCGTTCAAAAGGCATTAGTTTTGAGCAATCAAGTCAGAAAAATTCTACCTTGAAGCTTTTGATGGCAGGTTTTGTAGTTGGAGTAACAAATCCAAAAACAATTATTTTTTATCTGTCTTTTCTACCAATTTTTATTGATTTAAATAACTTAACAGTTGTAACTGAAATTGAAGTGATTTCAGTTATAGGATGTACCGTTTTTTTTGTTCTTAGTCTTGCAAACATAATGGGTATTAAGCTTAGAAAGCATATTGAAAATCCAACAATCATTAAACGAGTCAATGAATTGACTGGTATCACAATGATTTTGGTTGGCTGTTTTGTAGCTTTATATTAATATAATTTAGGGAAAGTAATGTTTCAATCAGAAAAATCTATGACATTTATCATGCTCCTTGTTCCATTGGTTTGGGCTTTGTCTGGAGTTTCTGCAAAATATCTTTCTTTTTATATCAGTGAAGATGAAATTGTTGTTTATAGGTTTTTCCTGTCAGCACTATCAACTCTCCCTTTACTTCTTTGGATGAAAATTCCCATGAATATTAGTCCTAAAAATTTTGTTATATGTATATTGCTTGCATTTTTTCTAATAGGAAATTATAGAACCTACTTTATGGGAATGCAAAGAGGTGCGGTTGGTTTAGGGGCGGCTTTAGTTACAGTTTTGATTCCAATTTTTGTTTATATTATGATGATTTTTTCAAAAAAATCTAAACCTATTTTGAAGGATTGGCTTGCTCTTGCTATGGGAGTTGCAGGTGTTGCTCTAATGCTTGATTTAGATCAACTCAATCTGGAAAGATTAGTCACTGGGGGGAATATCTATTTTGTGTTGGCTGCTCTGACCTATGCTATGTTCACGGTTGCGGCATCATACATGAGAAGTATTCATGTCTTGACCATTAACTTTTATGTCTGTCTTATAGGTTTCTTAATCGATTGGAATTTATCCTATGATAGCAATCATCTTTTTACACTGGGGGGCATGGATTATATATTTTGGATTAATATTCTTTTTGTTTCAGTAGTTGCAGGAACTGCTATTACTGCAGTTTACTATACAGGACTAAGAATTATTGGCTCTAAAAAAAGCTCAGCTTTTTCGATATTAACTCCATTCTTTGCAATCGCATTAGGTGCAATTTTCTTTGGAGAAATGATTACTATTAATAATGCTATTGGTATTGTAATGGCTGTTATGGCCCTTTTTGTACTTAACGACTTGAAAATAAAAAATATGATTCCTTTTAGGTAACCAATGAACTGAGTTTAATTATGGAAATAAATATTTTTATAGTACTTGGTTTTACTCTTTTTATTTTTGCAGTAACTCCTGGTCCTGGAACTCTAGCATTGCTTTCTATTTCTACTTCGAGAGGGCTAGCCTCAGGAATATTCTTTTCAGTTGGAATGACGCTTGGTGATTTGTCATATTTAACCATTGTAATTTTTTCTTTAAATGCACTGGCTGACTTGATTAAACCTGTAACTAACGCGGTCCAATATTTTGGAGCCTGCTATTTATTTTATCTGGGTTATTCTCAATGGAGGGCTGGAAAATTCAATATGGATAATAACGTTTCAGCCCAATCTCATTTGAGAGAATTATTGTCTGGGCTCCTTTTGGCTGGAACTAACCCAAAGGTGATGATTTTCTATTTGTCAGTCCTTCCATCTCTGATTGATCTCAATCAAGTTAGTTTATCTTATGGATTAAAAATCGTAGCTACAGTTGCCATTTCACTGTTGCTTGGTTTAGTAGTTATTGGTGTTCTAGGAAAGAAATTAAGGAAGCTGATAAGGAGTCAGAAAATGGCCTTGAGGGTGAATAGGATTTTTGGGGTGATAATGATTGGTGTTGGTTGTAGCCTTTTTTATTTTTAGAAAATTAAGTATTAGCATCTATATCACGAGTCGATAAATCTTTCATGATTGCTGTTCGCATTTCATCAGAATAATCAAACCAGTCAAATATCTCGCTCATATGGCGATTACATCCAACGCAGAAGTTATTCCCATTGTATTTACAAATACTGACACATGGGCTTGTAATTTGTCTTAACTTGGTTTGCTCATCCATGGCGAAATTATAAATTGCTATACAACATCATGGAGTTTTTATGAGCAAAGTTTTTCATTAGTTTGATCATAAGAAGCATTCATCGATACATGACAACTTCTAGAGCCAAGGGAAGTCTCCACAGTGAGACTCGCTCCATCATTGCAGTGTTCAGTTTTGAGATAGGCAAAAGCGATACTATGACCAACCCTGTGACCATAGGCACCACTTGTAATAATGCCAGTAAGTTCTCCATTAGAAAAGACTGCTTCATTTCCAAAGCACTCTGCTGGAACTTGGTCATCAAATACAAGGTAAGCTAGCTTAGTTTTAATTCCACTAGACATGCGTTCACGTATGTTATCTGCACCTATAAAATCTCGATTTAGGTCAAGAAACCTTTCCATACCAGCTTCTAACGCAGAAATTTCTTCTGTGAACTCTGCTCCATAAGCTCTATACATTTTCTCTAATCGCATGCTATTAAATGCCTGACCACCAAAATCTTTTAACCCCAAAGGAGAGCCCATTTCAAATAAAGATTCATAGATAGATATTACTTGCCAGCTTGGCATATGCAGCTCCCACCCCAATTCACCAGCATAGGAAACTCGCATTGCGAAAACATCAGCTGAATCAATCTTAATTGTTTTACAGCTTAACCAAGAAAAAGCATTGTTGTTGAGATCTTCTTGAGTACATTGACTTAAAATATTTCTGGCCTCAGGGCCAGTCAATAAAAGTCCGCCCCACTCCTCAGTTAAATTTTCAATAGTTACATTGAGTTCACCGATATGCCACTCAAGCCATTGATAATCCTTTACCTCAGAACCAATAGCTCCCATCAATAGGAAGTGCTCTTTGTTAATTCGACTAATTGTCTGCTCAGCTTTGATGCCGCCCTTCGGAGCATGGAAAAGAGTTAAGCCAATTCTTCCATCCTTTGAGGGAAGCTTGTTGCAGGACAATTTATCAAGAAACTCAAAGGCATCTTTTCCAGTAATTCTGAATTTTGCCGTACCACTTATATCGGTAATGCCGCAAGAGTTTTGAACTGCTTTGCACTCTTGCATGACTGCATCATGAGCTTCACTGTGGGACCAGGATAAAGACTCATCTCTGATCTTATCTGTTGTAAACCAAGAGGGTTTTTCAAAGCCAGTATTGACTGCATGGATCGCACCTTTCTGACTCAATAGAGTATGAAGTGGGCTAACCCTTATAGGTCTTCCGTGTGGACGATTTTCATTAGGCGCTGCATAGGCATACATACGCTCATAGGACTCGATGGCTCTAGTTGTGCAGTAAGTTTTATCTGCCCATGTATCAAATCGTCTACTATCGAGCGAAGCCATATTGAGTTCTGTTTGCCCATGTACCATCCATTGTGCTAAATATTTACCAATACCTCCTTGAGCAATTCCGATACTTGCGCCACATAAGTTCCAAAAATTTCTTAACCCTTTTGCAGGACCAACAAGTAAATTATCATCTGGTGTATGAGTAATCAATCCATTTATTACAGTGCTTATTCCGACCTCTTTAAAGAGTGGGAAAATATCCATACATCTCTCAAGCCATGGCATGAGTCTCTCAAGGTCTCCCTCAAAGAGCTCTCTATCGAATGACCAGTCCACCCCATCTAGCGCCCAAGGTTTAGATCCTCTTGTTTCATATGGACCAATTAAAAAACCGCTACCTTCTTGTCGAATATAGGAGGCTGCAATAGAGTCACGAGTTACGGGAAGTTCTTTTGTAAGGGCGGCAATATCTGGATGGTTATCAGTAATTAAATACTGATGCTGTAAGTTAACTAATGGTACATAAGAGCCAACCATTGCGCCAACTTGTGGTGAGAAACAGCCACCAGCATTGACAACATGCTGAGCGATAATATTACCTAATTCAGTAATAACTTCGTACTCACCAGTTGGAAGAATATTAATATCAATCACTCGGTTAAAGTTGCTAACCTTGGCACCTGCTTTTTTGCTAAGTTGTGCTAATTGAGTGACAACTGTTGTAGGGTCTACATGACCATCGTTAGGTGTATATAAAATGTTTCTTGCTTTATCAAAGTCCATCATTGGGTTGATAATTGAAGCCTCCTCCTTTGAGACAAAATACATTTCACAGCCAATATGGTTTGCTCTACTTATAATGTTGTTAAACCATTGCTCTTCAACTTCGTCGTGTCCAACTCTTAATGAACCAGTTTTATGAAACGATGAAGGGAGTCCAGTTTTTTCAGGAAGAATCTCGTCGTATAGCTTTATTGTGTATTCATGAATGTTAGATAATGTATGGTTGCCATTAAAATTTGGGCACAATCCAGCTGCATGCCAGGTCGAACCACTAGTAAGCTCTCCTTTTTCTACTAGAATGACATCAGTCCAGCCTTCCAGTGTGAGGTGATACATAAGGTTAACACCTAGCGAGCCACCACCAATGATTACAACTTGAGCATGTGATTTCATATTAATTATCTTTTTTAAAGTGGTTTTCGACCAATATCTTTTCTGCTTAATTTGATATTAAATTTCTCGCGCAATTGTTGGTCAACATCATCACTAATATGATTTGGAAAATGTATTGATAATATTTCTTTTTTTTGTTGTATTGCTTTTTCCAATATAACGGGTTTACCCATATCAGCCCAATCATTAGGGCTTTCTCTATCACTGAAATCTGGATAGATATACTCACTTTGCATAACGTTTATTGTTTGTTCTGATCCTAAATAGTGAGCTTTATCGTTCAAACAAACATCTTTAATCGTTTCAAAACAAAGAGACTCTTCGCTATCATCTCTGAATCCTTTGGTCATCCTCATTGACGCACCCAATAAGTCATTGTCCAGTAGTAAACTTTCAGGGCAAGTTCCTAAAAGGCTTGCGTACATTCCTGCAGATTCATAAATTATATTGGCTCCAGCTATTGCTGTGACAGTATGAGTAGACGCTCTCTCTGAGCCTGCCTGAAAATCTGGGAATTTAGAGTCTGTCATTCCTGCAGGTGCTCCAGTTGGTAGATTCAAGAAGTTGCCCATCTGTGCGCAAGCTGCAGAAATTAATCCTTGTTCTGGAGAACCTCCACACATTGAGCCGGTTCTTAAGTCAGATACAAAAGGCCAAGTACCAAGAATTGCTGGTGCGCCCGGTTTAATAGCGTTCACATATACTAGTCCACCAAGACATTCAGCCCATGCTTGAGATACAACGCCTGGAAGAAGTGGTGGAGCTGTCGCTCCAGCTTGACCTGCAGATAGAAGTAGTATTGGCATGCCACCTTCAACCCCTACACGTAAACACTCTAAAGACTCTTCTGCAAATTTCATTGGAGGTACAACATGGCAGTTACTCATACTTATAAAAGGCCTCTCACGCCATTTTTCCTCACTTCCAGCAATAATATGAAGCATTTCAAGAGCATCAGTAACGTGATGTGACTCTGTAAAACTAACACCCGCATGCTTATCAGTTCCCATCGCTACACAATAAACTGAGTTTTGATCCATCTCACGCGGGCTATCAATATCTCTTAAGACACAAGTTCGTTGAAACATATGAATATGTTCACATTTATCAGCAATTCTCGCCATATCATATAGATCTTGACTTTCGGATTCTCGATACTCATTGTTTTCAGGATCGGCAATAAGAACTGCAGCACCAGCTGTAGAGAAGTGAACTCTTGAACCACTTAAATCTAAATCATGTTTTGGAGATTGACCGTGAAGAGTGAGACTACGCTGTGAAAGATTCATAGCTTTTTCGACAACTTCTCTTGGCATTCTTAATCTGCCATCAACTCCTAGAATCGCACCAAAAGCAACACAAGTCTCGATGCAGTGAGGAGTGGCGTCAGCAAAGCCAATTTCTTCTAGGATTCGATAAATATTAGCTTCAATTGATAAAACTTGCTTATCACTTAGTGGTTTATATCTTCCACCAATTTCTCCAGCATGAACTGGCTTTTCTTCTTCAGCTAGAGGAGCATTTCTTATGGCAATCCTTGCCTCTCTTCCTCCTGACTTTCTCCTAGTCATATCTATAAATTGAGTTTAATTATATTTTGCATTTTGATACTAAATTACATAACTGTCAATTATTTTTTTATGTGGCTGCTTTTGATAAAATCTATATCATATGCAGTTTAATGACCTTATGATAAATAGTAATGCCTAGCAATAAATTATTGATTGATTATAGCGCTTCACGAAAGGCTATTAGAGATGCACGAGTTATGAAAGAAAGTGAGGCTATATCTCGATTAATCCAAATAGAAAATACAACGGTTAATCAGAGAGTTGAGATTAGCCAGAAAACATCCAACTTAATTATTAAATTACGTAAAACTAAAAGACCGGATTTATTGTCTCAATTTATCGCTGAATACAACTTAAATAGTGAAGAAGGCCTCTCTTTAATGACTCTAGCCGAGTCTTTTTTAAGAGTTCCAGACAACAAAACGAGAGACAAACTTTTTTCTGATAAGATCTCTAATAAGCCTTGGTCTAAACACTTACGTGGTGGAAAATCTTCGATAGTCAGTATTGCAACTATTGCTCTTAGTATTGCAGATATGATGATCAGTCATGGCCATAACAATTCCATTAAAGATCGCATTAAGCATGCATTAGAAATTTTGTCTAGGCCAGGAATTCGTTTTAGTGCAGGCAGTGTAATGAAGTTTTTTGGAACTCAATTTGTTTTTTCAGAAGACATAGAAAGTGCTTTATCTGCAAATAATCGGGATGTACATTCTTTCGATATGTTGGGAGAGGCTGCATGGACCATGGCTGATGCAGATCGATATTTCAATGCATACAAAAATAGTCTAATTGCTATTGGTAAAAATAATAAAGGTAATGATGTATATAAAGCCGATGGCATATCTGTAAAACTTTCTGCGCTTCATCCAACCTATAACTTTATGCACAAGGATCGTGTTATATCCGAATTAGTGCCTAAAGTCTTGGCTTTGGTTGAAATTGCTCAAAACTATAATATTGGTATCAATATTGATGCAGAAGAGTGCGAGCGCTTAGATATTTCGCTTGACGTTATTGCAGAAATAGTGAATTCAATTGAGCATTCAAAATGGCAAGGATTTGGCGTTGTTGTTCAGGCTTATCAAAAAAGAGCGCCTTATGTTATTGAATGGCTTTATGAGTTAAGTAAAAAAAGCAACTTAAAGATCATGGTCCGATTAGTTAAGGGCGCATACTGGGATAGTGAAATTAAGAAATCTCAAGAGCTCGGTGATATTGACTATCCAGTGTTTACAAAAAAATCAAACACAGATTATTCGTTTATAGCTTGTGCACAAAAACTACTGAGTATGAGGGATTATATTTATCCACAGTTTGCGAGCCATAATGCCCATACTCTAATTAGTGTGTGTGAAATTGCTGGAGATAATAAAGGCTTTGAAGTGCAACGACTTCACGGAATGGGTGAGTCACTTCATGCAATTCTTTCAAGCCAATATGGAGTTTTGTCAAGAGTTTATGCGCCTGTTGGAAGCCATAAAGACTTACTCGCATATCTAATGAGAAGGCTGCTCGAGAATGGTGCTAACAGTTCATTTATTAATCATTTGTTTGATAAAAGCATTAAACCTGAGGAGTTAGCATCAAATATACTGACTGAGGTTGAGCAAGACAAAGAGCATACCCATCCTAAGATTCCTTTACCTAAAGATATTTATCAAAGTATTCGAGAGAATTCTAGTAGTGTAATGCTGTCAGAACAAAATGAAGTTGATCTTTTATATCAACAGCAGCAGAACTGGTTAAAAAATAAATGGCAAGCTAAATCGATATTATCTAGTTGTGATAATGATAATCGAGCTACTCAGAAGGTCATAAATCCGGCTGATTTTAGTGACGAAGTTGGTGATGTGATTTATGCTACTGAGTCTGACCTTGATGAATGTTTAAGTACTGCAAACGAGGCGTTTACTAATAAAGAATCAAGCCACCCTCAAATACTTAAAAGCCTTGCGCTTGCAGCTGACCTTTACGAATCTAATCGAGCTGAGCTTTTGGTTATAGTAATGAGGGAAGCTGGAAAAACTTACCAGGACGCGATTGATGAAGTTCGAGAGGCAGTAGATTTTTTGAGATATTATGCAAACTTAGCTCAAAATGTTATACCAACTAAGCGAGAAGGGCTGGGTGTTTTTGTTTGTATCAGTCCTTGGAATTTTCCTTTGGCAATTTTTACAGGTCAGATTGCTGCTGCACTAGCAGCAGGAAATTCTGTAGTCGCTAAGCCGGCAGAAAGTACCTCTTTAATTGCCTTTAGAGCAACACAATTACTCATTGAGGCTGGAATCCCACTAGGTACTTTGCAATTAGTTTTAGGTCAGGGGTCGGATGTAGGGTCCTACCTTGCTAGTCACCCAAGTATTTCTGGTGTGGCATTTACAGGTTCTACAAATGTAGCTAAATTAATTAAAAAGAACTTAATACAAAATGGTAATTCGAGCGCAAGGGTAATCGCCGAGACAGGTGGATTGAATGCTATGGTTGTTGACTCCACAGCGCTATCTGAGCAAGTAACACGAGATGTTATTGATAGCGCATTTAAGAGTGCTGGTCAACGCTGCTCCGCTCTTAGAATTCTGCTTATTCAAGATGATTGCTTTGACACTACAATTTCAATGATTAAGGGTGCTATGAAGGAATTAATACTTGGAAATCCACAAAATTTAAAGACTGATTGCGGACCAGTAATTAATTTAAATGCAAAAACGAAGCTGCTTGAACATATTAAGAGTTCAGCTATAAAAAATACAGTCTCATTATCATCCAGTAATGATCTTAGTAATGGTCACTATGTTGAGCCCACTATTATTGAGCTTGATGATATTGATCAGATTAATGATGAATTTTTTGGTCCCATTCTTCACGTGATTCGTTACTCAACTGATTGCCTAATGGAAACAATTGATAAGTTAAATGAGAAAGGTTATGGGTTGACGTTTGGTGTTCACTCTCGAATCAAAAATCAAGTGGACCAGATTGTTTCTAGAATCAATGCAGGCAATATTTATGTGAACCGAAACCAGGTTGGAGCTATTGTAGGCTCACAACCATTTGGTGGTGAGGGTCTATCAGGAACTGGTCCAAAAGCAGGAGGTCCACATGCACTTCATGGCTATAGTAGAAGTGTATCAACTGGACGAATAAGTAATCAAAAGTTAACATTATCAGATGCCACTTTTAATATAGGTGATATTGAAAAGAGTAGCCCTATGATTGATGATGATATGGTGAAAAAATTAAGACAAGAATTTTCTTCACTTGGCGAAGAATTTTTTAATTTTTTAACTGAAACAGTTGAATCCTATAGCTCTATTATTTCTTTACCTGGACCTACAGGTGAATCCAATGAACTGACATATCAAGCAAAGGGCTGCGCACTTTGTTTTGGACCGTCAGAGACTGACTTGATTAAACAAACTATTTTAGCTTTAGCACTTGGTAATAGTGTAATCAGTCAAATAAACTCAACGGTTTTTTCTTCTTTGATTGGTATAGGCTTTAATAAAAGCAGTATTACTAAAATAAAAGGTATGCCAAGTAATGAAATTTTTGAAAACAATCACTACCATGCCATCATGTATTTTGGCGATGCGTTGTCAGTTGAAAGAATTTTAGAAAATAAGCGTGAAGAAATAATCCCAATTATGAGCTCGATTTATGAACCCTGGCAATTGATTAAAGAGCGGGTAATATCTATTGATACAACCGCATCAGGGGGAAATGCAAATTTATTAGCGCTATAGATTATGGAGACGTTAAACGTCTTTACCGCTTTCGAAATTAAATTTTGCACCCTTTCTGATTCCAGATGGCCATCTAGAAGTGATTGTTTTAAGTTGGGTATAGAAGCGAACTCCTTCCATTCCATGAATTGAAGAGCCACCAAAAAGTGAACGCTTCCAGCCACCAAAACTATGCATTGCCACCGGAACTGGAATTGGAATATTGACGCCAACCATACCAACCTTAACGTTTGAGGTAAAGTGACGCGCGGTATCACCGTCACGTGTGAAAATAGCAGTTCCATTGCCATACTCATGATCATTTACAAGCGTTAAAGCTTTATCATAAGTTGGCACTCTTACAACCGATAAAACAGGGCCGAAAATTTCATCAGTATAAATAGACATATCTGACGTTACATGATCAAAAAGACATCCTCCAACAAAAAAACCTTCTTTTTTAGTTTCAGACCTTCCGTCAACTTTTAGTTCCGCACCCTCATTAATACCAGCCTCAATATAGGACACAATTTTTTCCTGACTTGCTTTAGAAACAACTGGACCCATCTCAACTTCTGGATCATCATAAGAGCCAATATTTAAAGACTTAACTTTTGGCGTTAAAGATTCAATCAGTTGATCTGCAGTCTCATCACCAACTGCAACTACAACTGAGATTGCCATACACCTTTCACCAGCTGATCCATAGGCAGCACCAATAATGGCATCACTACTTTGTTCCAGATCAGCATCAGGCATAACAATCATATGATTTTTTGCACCACAAAGAGCCTGAACACGTTTGTTATTTTTTGAACCTTCTTGGTAAATGTATTCACCGACATTAGTCGAGCCTACAAAACTAACAGCCCGAACTAGTGGATTGGTTAGTAATTCATCTACAGCCTCTTTGTCACCAACAATTGTATTTAAAACACCTGTAGGGAGTCCAGCTTCGTGCATAAGTTCCGTTAACCTTAGTCCACATGAAGGTACTTTCTCTGAGAGCTTTAAAACGAAGGTATTACCACATGATATTGCAACTGGGTACATCCACATAGGAACCATCGCCGGGAAATTAAAAGGGACAATTCCAGCACATACACCAATCGGTTGGCGTAAGTTATGACTATCAATTCCTCTTGATACATCAGCACTGAAATCAGATTTAAGATGATTATTGATCGCCGTGCAGTATTCAACTATTTCTAGACCTCTTCCCACTTCGCCTTTAGCGTCAGCGAAGGTCTTACCATGTTCTTGAGAGACAAGCTCAGCTAATTCATCGGTATGTTTGATAATAAGTTCACGATAAGTAAACATAATTTGAGCACGTTTTGATGGAGGTATTTGGCTCCAGCCTTCAAGTGCATTACTGGCCACTTGGATTGCATTTTCAGTATCTTTTGAACTCGCCCCTTCTATTTGCCTAATAACCTTACCCTTAGCTGGATTATATATATCAAAAATACGACCAGAACTACCTGAAACTTTTTCGCCACCAATGATGTGTTGTAATTGATTAATAGACATAATATAAATTATTGAATTATTAGGGTGAGTAATATACCAAGAATTAGATATTTTTTTTAATGCCTTAAATGGACTAGCTATTAAAGCACTTTGATCTAATGTTGATATTTAAATATTATAACATATGTTCTATTTTTAAAATAATAGAAAAGATATATATGAACTAATGTATACTCAAATCTTGAAGTAAAAAATAAATGCTTCAATTTTGGAGTTAATTTTGACTCCAAATAAATTAAAGACAGGAGATAAAGTATTATGTTAAAAATAACTAAATATGCTTCGAATCTAGTTCTTGCGGTATTTGTTCTTTTTGGAACAGCCATGTTTGGCAGTTCAGCCGTACTTGCTGATGGAGAGAAGTTCGTTCTAGTAAGCCATGCGCCAGATTCTGATTCGTGGTGGAATACAATTAAAAATGCAATTGGGATAGCTGGTGATCAAATGGGTGTTTCTGTAGATTATCGTAATCCTACTACTGGTGATTTAGCTGATATGGCACGTATTGTCGAGCAGGCAGCAGCAAGCAACCCTGATGGCATTATTGTAACAATTGCTGATTATGATGTTCTAAAGGGACCTATTACTTCTGCAATAGCAAAAGGCATTCCAGTTGTTACAATTAACTCTGGAACTCGTGAACAATCTGAAATGCTAGGTGCATTAGCGCATATTGGTCAGCCTGAGTACGATGCTGGTTTTGGTGCAGGTAAGAGAGCTAAAGCTGCTGGAGTAACTAAGTTTTTATGCGTAAATCACTTTTTTACAAACCCAGTTTCAGTTGATCGTTGCCAAGGCTATGCAGATGCACTTGGTGTAGATCTAGGTAATCAAATGATAGACTCTGGACAAGATCCAACAGAAATAAAAAATAAAGTTATGGCTCACCTTAGGTCTCACCCTGATACAGATGCCATTCTTACTTTAGGTCCAACTTCAGCTCATCCAACGCTTTCAGCTTTAGATGACATAGGTCGTTCGGGTGATATCTATTTTGGAACTTTTGACCTTTCAGGAGAAATTGCAGCCGCCGTTAAATCAGGTGTTATTTCTTTTGCCATTGATCAACAGCCGTACTTACAAGGATATCTACCAGTTGTTTTCTTGACTAACTTGTCTAGATATGGTGTATGGCCTTCTGGTGCTATCAACTCAGGACCTGGATTTATCACTAAGAGTAACATTAGCTTAGTTGAAAAATATGCAGGTGTATACCGTTAATAGTTAGTGTAGTTTATTAACGTGCTACCCATCATTGTCTTAGATTGGTGGGTAGCATTTTTTTTATCTTTATCAGATATAAAATTTAAATTTAATTCTTTTAGAATAATCAATAGGATCCAATCATGTCTACAAGTTTTATAAATATGTCATCAATTCGTTCCAAGTTTAGCAATGCAATGCTGCGCCCTGATTTAGGAGCTATAGTTGGTGTTATATTAGTTTTTCTATTCTTTTTTCTAGTGGCGCGTGATACTGGAATGTTTTCTTTAGAGGGCTCCATGAATTGGGGGATAGTATCATCTCAATTCATTATTATTGCTGTTGGCGCTTGTCTACTTATGATCGCTGGAGAATTTGATCTTTCAGTTGGATCGATGATAGGCTTTGCTGGGATTGTAATAGCAGTGACTTCAGTTGTCTGGGGTTGGCCTGTTTGGCTCAGTATTATTGCAGCCTTTGTTATATCAATGTCCATAGGTGCATTAATTGGCTATATTACAGTCAAAACAAATTTACCATCTTTTATTGTTAGTCTTGCTTTTTTATATATTTTGCGAGGAATGACAATCTTTATTGCTATTGTAAGCACTAAAAAAACCATTATTGGAGGTGTAACCGAAGCTGCTCAAAATGACTGGTTAGCTCCAATCTTTGGTGGAAAAATATTCACAGGCGTATTCGAATGGCTTGCTGAGCATGGTCTGATTCAAACTTTTGTAGCTGGCACTAAAGCTGGTCAGCCAGTTGTATCTGGAATTCCGGCAATGATGGTTTGGGCGCTCGGTTTAATTATTTTTGCTCATTTTTTGTTAACAAAAACTCGTTTTGGTAATTGGATTTATGCGGCCGGTGGCGATGCACAAGCTGCACGGCATATTGGTGTCCCAGTTAACAAGGTTAAGATACTCATGTTTGTCTTTACAGCTTTTTGTGCAACCATATTTGCTACTACTCAAGTTATGGAGTTTGGCTCGGCTTCAGCGGATAGAGGTATTCTTAAAGAATTTGAAGCAATTATTTCAGTTGTTATAGGTGGCGCTTTATTAACTGGAGGCTATGGATCAGTTATTGGTGCAGCTCTTGGTGCTGTAATATTTGGCGTAGTTCAACAAGGTTTATTTTTTATTGGCGTGGAGAGTTCATTATTTAGAGTTTTCCTTGGGGTACTTTTGTTATTAGCAGTGATACTCAATACACATATCCGTAAATTAATTACAGGGGCGAAATGATGAGTGATGCATCAATAATGAAGCTTAAGGATATTCATAAAAGTTTTGGGAATGTCGATGCCCTTAAAGGAGTTTCAATTTCTATTAATAAGGGGGAATGCCACTGTTTATTGGGTGATAACGGAGCTGGAAAATCAACGTTTATTAAAATCATGTCTGGAGTCCACCAGCCCACAACTGGACAAATCAGCATTAATGGAAAGGATACTGTAATAAATAACCCTCGTGATGCAATAGATTCTGGTATTGCTACAGTCTACCAAGATTTGGCACTGATCCCATTAATGTCAGTTTCACGTAATTTTTGGCTCGGTAGAGAACTGACAAAAAAAGTTGGCCCAATTACTGTAATGGACTTTGAGAAATGTAACTCAATTTTGATGTCAGAGATGGATAAGATTGGGATTCAATTGCGAGACCCAAATCAATCTATAGGAACACTTTCAGGTGGTGAAAGGCAAACAGTAGCGATTGCTCGTGCAGTATTTTTTGGCGCTAAAATATTAATACTTGATGAGCCAACTTCGGCTTTGGGTGTATACCAAACTTCAAATGTATTAAAAACTATAGAAAAAGTCCGGGAAAAAGGTGTTGCAGTAGTGTTTATATCTCATAATGTTTCACATGCTTTAGCTGTAGGAGATAAATTTACAGTTTTATCTCGAGGTGAAACTCTTGGCACTGCTCTTTCTGGAGAGATTAATTATGAAGAATTGCAATCTATGATGTCTGGACATAAGGAATTATCAGAATTAAAAAATAAAAAATAAAAAAAATATTATGAAAATATGTTTAATTGGTGCGGGTCGAATAGGTACAGTTCATGCTATTGCAATAGCAAGTGAAGAAAGTGCTGTCCTTCATTCGGTTGTTGATTTTCATCCTGAAGCAGCAGAGCAGCTTGCAAAAAAGCACAATGCAGCCACCCTAACTCTGGACCAAGCATTTAATAATAACGAAATAGATGCTTTTATCATTGCCAGTAGTACTTCTACTCATGCAGATCTCATAGAACAGTGTGCTCGAATAGGTAAGCCTGTTTTTTGTGAAAAACCTATTGATTTAAGTCTTGATAGGGCTTTATCATGCGCTAAAGCTGTTGAAGAAAGTGGTATTGTATGCATGCTTGGTTTTAATAGGCGATTTGATCCACATATGGCCAGTTTAAAGAGCAAAGTTGATGAAAATCTTATTGGTTCGATCCAATCTTTGACAATTACATCTCACGATCCAGAGCCACCTTCCATGGAATATATTGCAAGTTCTGGTGGGTTATTTCACGACATGATGATTCACGATTTTGATATGGCATGCTGGATTCTTAATGACACTCCAAGCTGTATCTATGTTGCAGCTAAGGCTGCAAATGATGATATCGCCAATCAGGGTGATGTTGATACAGCAAGCGTTATATTAAATATGAAGGGGGGTTCAATAGTAACTATTATCAATGGACGCCAGGCTTCTTTTGGCTATGATCAAAGAATTGAGGCTTTTGGTGAGAAGGGGATGCTACAAGTGCAAAATCCACTTGAAGATAGTGTGGTAATAAGCAATGCAAATGGAATTAACCAAGCTAAAGCGAAATATTTTTTCTTAGAAAGATATGAAAAGGCATATCACAACGAATTGGTACATTTTATTAAATCAGTTCAAACAGGGGTTAAACCTAGTGTGGATATTTCTGATGGTGTATTAGCTTTAAGAATTGCTGAAGCAGCACAAAAGTCACTTAAAACTGGAAATCCAGTTGATTTATAACAATTGAAAGAAAAGAGAATGCTTCCAAATAATATTAATAAATTAAACAATTTACTTCAAGAGAGTTACCCAACTTTAAGTAAAAAAATGAAGTTGATAGCATTCTACATTATCGATCAACCTCAAAAACTCGCACTAAACACTCTTGCTGTGATCGCTGAAGATATTGGGGTTTATCCGTCAACTCTGGTGCGCTTTGCTAAACATTTTGGTTTTAGTGGTTTTGCAGAACTTCAAGAGCTATTCAAGGTCAAAATTTCTCAATCTGCTATCAACTATCATCAGCGTATCACAGATGTACAAAAAGTCACTGTAGGTGATGGAAAAACGAATAGTTCGGATATATTTCATGATGTTACTAGTCGTAATATTGCTGCTACAAAACTACTATCTGAACAAGTAAATGAAGAGATATTAGAGGAATCCGTGCAGGCGTTGTGTGCGGCCAATGAGGTAATTGTATGCGGTTCGAATAGAGCTCAACCTATAGCAAACTATTTTTATTATATGTTAAATAATCTAGGCATTCGATGCCGTATTACCAATATCGCAGATGAAGAAGAGAACCTATCACATTGGCTTGATGAGAAAACTGTATTAATTGCAACCACTTATAACCCTTATTCTAATTGGACAATTGAAGCCGTCAAGAAGGCAAAAAAATCGAATGCAACGGTTATTCTGCTGACCGATACAAAGCTAAATCCTATTGCCCATCTTGCGGATTATTTATTTTGCATACATGAAGCAG